>FUFK010045650.1_pt1 | contig 39235 bp, 30 predicted proteins | sample 1021851 | NCBI WGS metagenome assembly FUFK01 (sample SAMEA51879418, study PRJEB19060) | metagenome
ATGGTGCGCCTGCTAGGAGTCGAACCCAGAACCTCCTGGTCCGTAGCCAAGCGCTCTATCCAATTGAGCTACAGGCGCATTTATAAATATATTATTTATAGTATATCAATTTTTAGTGTATTTTAATGGTAAGATTAATTTAAAATTTATGAATAATAAATCTACTGATGTTGTGATTATAAGTGCAGTTAGAACTCCTATAGGTACTTATAGGGGATCACTAAAAGATCTGAGAGTGGATCAGCTTGGCACCATTGTAATAAGTGAGGTTTTAAAAAGAGGTAAAATTTCTAGTAATCAAATTGATGAAGTAATAATGGGACAAGTTTTGACTGCTGGAGGAGGGCAAAATCCTGCTAGACAAGCGGCAGTAAACGCTGGGATACCTATATCAAAACCTGCTCATTTAGTTAACCAAGTTTGTGGTTCAGGATTAAGAGCTGTTATTTCAGGTTATCAATCCATAAAATTAAGAGATGCAGACTATATTATTTGTGGAGGTCAAGAAAATATGTCAATGACTCCTCACACATATTTTTATTCTGAGGAAAAAGAAATTTCAAAAGATCAGTTAATTAATACAATGATTCACGATGGATTAATTGATGCATTCAATAATTACCATATGGGAGTTACAGCTGAAAATGTTGCAAAAAAATTTAATATTTCTAGACAACAACAAGATGAATTTGCTCTTCTCTCGCAAAGAAAAACAGAAATAGCAATTAAAAATAATAAATTTGATAATGAAATTATAAACATAGACTATAATAAAATTTTTTTAGATAGAGATGAACATCCTAGGAAAGATCTAAAATTATCTGATTTAGAAAAACTTAGAACAGTTTTTAAAAACAATGGAACTGTTACACCAGGAAACTCATCTGGTATAAATGATGGGGCGGCTGCTTTATTACTAACTACATTAAAAGAGGCTGAAAAAAATTCAATTAAACCTTTTGCAAAACTTGTTTCATGGGCATCAGTTGGACTAGACCCTTCCTTGATGGGTCTTGGTCCTATCGAAGCTATACGGCAAGCAACAAAAAAAGCTAATTGGAATTTAGATGAAATTGACCTGTTTGAAATTAATGAGGCTTTTGCAGCTCAAACTATTGCTGTAATAAGTGAATTGGCCATTGATGAGGATAAAGTAAATGTTAATGGTGGAGCTATTGCCTTGGGTCATCCTATAGGAGCATCTGGGGCAAGAATATTAGTAACACTCATACACGAAATGCAGAGACAAAANAAAAAAAAGGGTTGTGCAGCTCTTTGTATAGGTGGCGGCATGGGGATTGCTTTATGTGTTGAAAAAATTTAAGAACTAATTTTTCCGTATTTTTCCTCTAACAAAATTTTTTGAATCCACATATTGGTATCTTTATATGTGCTTAATTTTGGTTGAGTAAATAAATTTAATAATTTTTTAATCATTTTTGAAGCATGTAGAAAAAGAGTGTCAAAATATTGTGTAGAATGTGTTAAAATTAGAGATTAAGTGTATTTTTTTAGTGTATAAAACTTTTAAGAAATGACTGAAAAATTATTAGTTCCTGACATAGGTGACTTTGAGAACGTAGAGGTAATTGAGCTTTTGGTTAANGAAGGCCAAGAGATAAAAAAAAANGACCCTGTCGTTACAATTGAAAGNGATAAATCGAGTGTTGAAATACCATCAATATTTTCGGGCAAAGTTGAGTCCATAAGTGTTAAAGTTGGGGACAAGGTATCAAAAGGAGACTTACTAATAAATATATCCTCAAATAACAAAGTATCTAAAAACGAATCTGTTCCAAAGGAAACTGAAAATTTGATTCAAGAAGCTGAAANTTCTCTAAAAAAGAATCAAGATCAAAATGNACCATTAAAAAATATTGTAAAAGAAAAAGATAAAAAAATTGAAGTGATTAATGAAGGAGACATTGATCCGTTGGAAACTAGTGAATGGTTGGAGTCTTTGTCAGCAGTAATTGAAAAAGATGGAAACCATAGAGCTCATTATTTAATAAAAGAACTTATTAACAAAGCTTACATGGAAGGTGCTAATATACCNTATACNCAAAATACTCCTTACATAAATACTATACCTGTAAATGAAGAAAAAAAATCAAATGGCGATCAAAATATAGAAAGGAGAATTAGATCTTTAATAAGATGGAATGCTGCTGCTATGGTAGTTAGAGCTAATAAAAAATTTCCAGAACTTGGAGGACATATCGGAACTTTTGCATCTGCCGCAACTCTTTATGATGTTGGTATGAATCATTTTTGGAGAGCAAAAAATAATAAATTTGGCGGGGATTTAATTTATTTTCAAGGACATAGCGCTCCAGGGATGTACGCCAGGGCGTTTCTAGAGGGAAGACTTAGTGAAAAACAATTAGATAGCTTTAGACAAGAAGTGAACCCTGGCGGTCTATCTTCATATCCTCATCCATGGTTAATGCCAAATTTTTGGCAATTTCCTACGGTGTCGATGGGATTAGGTCCAATGCTGGCAATTTATCAGGCAAGATTTATGAAATATTTAATCAATAGAGGCTTAATTAAAGATGAAGGAAGAAAAGTTTGGGCATTTTTAGGTGATGGAGAAATGGATGAACCGGAGTCTCTGGGAGCAATTGGTTTAGCTGCGAGAGAAAAATTAGACAATTTAATATTTGTTGTTAATTGTAATCTCCAAAGATTAGACGGACCAGTTCGTGGCAATGGAAAGATAATACAAGAATTAGAGGGAATTTTCAGAGGTGCTGGTTGGAATGTTATAAAAGTTATTTGGGGTTCGTATTGGGATCCATTACTTGCAAATGACAAGACAGGTCATTTAGTTAAAACTATGAACGAAACTGTTGATGGTGAATATCAAGCGATGAAAGCAAGAGATGGTGCATATGTAAGAGATAAGTTTTTTGGTAAATATTTAGAAACAAAAGAATTAGTTTCCAGTCTTTCAGACAAAGATATTTGGCGATTGAATAGAGGTGGTCACGATCCTCACAAAGTTTTTGCAGCTTATGATAAAGCATCTAAAAATATCGGAAGTCCTACCGTTGTAATTGCAAAAACTATCAAGGGTTATGGAATGGGTAAAAGTGGTGAAAGTGTAAACACAACACACCAAACTAAGAAACTAGATATTGATGACCTTATGTATTACAGAGACAGGTTTGATGTACCATTAACAGATCAACAAGTGAAAAATATTGAATACTATAAACCAGATCAAAATTCGCCTGAAATCAAATATTTAAAAGAAAGAAGAATTCAATTAGGAGGCTTTATCCCTGAAAGAACTACTTATGCAAAATCTGTTAAAGCGCCACCAAAAGATATTTTTGATAACATGAAAGTTTCAACTGGTAAAAAAGAGATGTCTACAACAATGGCATTAGTTAGAATGTTGACAAATCTTTTAAGAGATAAAAATGTTGCACCAAGACTGGTTCCTATTATCCCTGATGAGGCTAGAACTTTTGGAATGGAAGGTTTTTTCCAAAAGATCGGAATTTATGCTCATGAAGGCCAAAAATATGAGCCAGAAGACTCTGCTCAATTAAGTTCGTATAAAGAGGAGAAGAGTGGTCAAGTTTTAGAGGAAGGGATCAATGAGGCTGGAGCAATGTCATCATGGATAGCTGCTGGAACTTCATATACTAACCATGATATAGAAATGATTCCAATTTATCTTTTTTATTCTATGTTTGGTTTTCAAAGAATAGGAGATTTTGCTTGGGCAGGCGCAGATAGTCAATCAAGAGGGTTTTTGATTGGAGCTACTGCTGGAAGAACGACTCTTGCTGGAGAAGGCTTACAACATCAAGATGGTCATAGTCATTTAATGGCGTCGACTATTCCAAATTGTAGATCATATGATCCCACATTCCATTATGAACTTGCTGTTATATTTAGAGAAGGTTTAAGAAGAATGCACGAAAAAAAAGAAAATATATTTTATTATATAACAACAATGAATGAAAATTATCCTCATCCAGAAATNCCAAAAGATAAGTTGTGCGAAGAAGGCATTTTAAAGGGAATGTATAAAATAAAGGAGTTTAATAAATATAAAAAAACTAAAATTCAGTTTCTTGGGTCTGGAACAATTTTAAGAGAAATGATAGCTGGAGCAGAAATATTGCAAAATGAGTATCAGATTGATAGTGAAATTTGGAGCGTGACAAGCTTTAATGAATTAAGAAGAGATGGTCTTGAAGTAGAAAGATACAATCTTCTAAACCCTGACAAAGAACCTAAAAAAACCTATATAGAAAAATGTTTAGGAAACACGGAAGGACCAATTTTGGCAGCCTCTGATTATATGAGAATGAACTCTGATCAAATAAGACCATATATAAATAAAAGTTTTTACTCGCTAGGAACTGACGGATTTGGACGAAGTGATACAAGAAAAGAATTAAGAAAATTTTTTGAAGTTGATAAGGAACACATCACAACTTACGGATTGAGCATTTTAGCTAAGGAACAGCTTATCGCGTCCAAACATGCTTTAGATGCTATAAAAAAGTATAAGATTGATACAGATAAACCTATGCCTACAAAATTATAGAATGTCTAAAAAAGATATAAAGGTCCCAAATATTGGTGAATTTAAAGATGTAGAGGTAATTGAAATAATAGTCAAAAAGGGTCAAGAAATTAAAAAAAACGATCCTTTAATAACAATAGAAAGTGACAAATCGAGTGTTGAAATACCCTCATCACATGATGGAAAGGTAACAACAATAAATTTAAATATTGGTGATAAGGTTTCAGAAGGTGATCAAATTTTAGAAATTGAATTAAAAGATAATCAAGAAGAAACTCTAATAGAAACTAAAGAAAAACAATTACCCAAAAAAGACAATATTAAAGAAAAAAAAAACAAAGTCGAAACAGATAACAGGTCAAAAAATATTATCGTAACAGATTTTTCTAAAAAAACTGCAGCCTCACCAAAAGTCAGAAAATTTGCAAGAGAACTAGGTGTTGATATCAGTAGAGTTGAGGGTAGTGAAAGATTAGGAAGAGTAACAGAGAGTGATGTTAAGTCGTTTGTTGCAAAAAAATCTCCGAGAAATATTGAAAAAGCACCAAAGAAAGATGAAATAATAGAATTAGAATATCCTCACTCAGAATTTGGTCGAATAGAATTAAAAGATATTCCAAGAGTTAAGAGACTTTCATCTAAATATCTAATGAATTCTTGGATCAATATTCCTCATGTGACGAATCATGATGAAGCAGATATAACAGAATTAGAGGAGTTTAGAACGTCTCTTACAGATATTTATACAGGAGAAAAAAAGAAAATTACACCTTTAGCTTTTATTGTCAAAGCGTTAACTGCATCACTTAAAAAATTTCCAAATTTTAATTCTTCCATAGATGAAATTGATAAAGGAAAAATGACCTTAAAGAAGTATTATCATATTGGAATAGCTGTAGATACGAAGCATGGCCTTATGGTTCCAAAATTAAGAAATGCTGATAATAAGAATATATCTATAATAGGCAGCGAATTAAAAAAATTGAGTGATCAATGCAGGAGTCTTAAAATTGACAAAAAAGAATTATTTGGTGGCTCTATGACAATAACAAGTCTTGGAGGTATTGGTGGTTCTTTTTTTACACCTATAATTAATTATCCTGAAGTTGCAATTTTAGGAGTTGGTAAATCTCAAAAAAAACAAATTTTTATTAATGGAAAATTCATAACACGAACAATGTTACCTTTATCTCTTTCATATGATCATAGAATAATTGATGGAGCAGAGGCAGCTCGATTTAACAACGATTTAAAAGACAATTTAGGCAAAAATTTTGCTTATAAATTAGCAGTATAAAAAATATGTCTAAAACCCTCTCTTTATTTAGTGCACTGTTGTGCACTTTTATTTGGGGAACTACATTCATTGCACAAGACACAGGTATGGATGATATTGGACCGTTCACTTTTAATTCAGTGAGATTTTTTGTAGGTTTTTTAGCAATAATCCCTTTAGCATTGATATTTGAAGCAAAAAAATTGAAAAAAGAATTTAGATTTGATTTAAAAACATTCATTATTTTATCCTTTTTAATCGGATTATCATTGTTCCTAGGCTCTGCATTACAACAAGTTGCATTGCTTTATACTGATGTTGCAAATGCAGCTTTCTTTACAATTTTTTATGTGCCAATGGTCCCCATAATTATTTTTATCTTTAAAAAAGATTTTTTACATTGGAGTGTATGGCCATCAGTAATCTTATGTTTGATTGGTGGATATTTATTGACTAATTTTCAGGATGCAACTGTAAGACTGGGGGATACACTTGTAGTATTGGGAGCTTTATTTTGGAGCACACACATTATTTTTACTGGTATGATTGTTAAAAAGTACAACCTACCATTAACAATTGGTGCAATCCAAACATTACTCGTTGCGCTATTTTCATTTATAATAGGATTATTTTCAGAAGAATTCATTCTTGACAACATTTTAAATGAAATTGACTCAATTTTATATGCTGGCATTTTGTCAGGTGGTTTTGCATTTGTTTTACAAATCTATGCCCAGAGAAATATCACACCAGCACCTGCTGCAATAATTTTTTCTTTGGAGGGTGTTTTTGCAACAATTGCTGCGTGGTTTATCTTAAATCAAATATTGGGTATTAATAATTTACTTGGTTGTTTTTTTATACTTAGTGGAGTTTTATTATCCCAATTAGTTCCGTTAATTAAGAAAACAGCTTAAGCATATATTATTAAAAATAAAATAAAGCCAAGAATTATTCGATATATTACAAATATATTAAAAGAAATGTTGTTTATAAATTTTAGGAAATATTTGATTGTTAAAAATGAAAAGGTAAACGATAAAAGAACTGCAATTATTAATAGAGAATTTAATTCTATTGACTGTTCAAAAGCCTCATTTAAACCAAGAAAACTAGCTCCTGCTAATGCAGGTATAGATAATAAAAAGGAAATTTTACTAGAATCTATTCTATTAAAATTTAAAAATCTTGCTGCCGTAATTGTTATTCCTGCTCTACTAACTCCTGGTATCAGAGCTAATATTTGAAACAGACCTATTATCAAAATTGATTTAAAATTTAGATCTGTGGCAATATTTTTTTCTGTTTTTCTCTGATCAGCAAAAAAAAGTATAAACCCAAAAAATAAAGTTGTTGAGGCAATTACTTTTGTGTTTCTTAAAAGATGAATAAATTCAGTGGTATATAAAATATATCCAAATGATATTAGAGGCAAAGAACCAATAATTATTAAACTTAATAATTTTCCATTATTCCTTAAATTAAATAGATCTTTTCTAAAATAAAAAATTACTGCAACTAATGATCCTAAGTGCAAACTTATATCTATCATTAAAGAACTTGTCTTTAAATCATAAAAATTTGATACTAAAATTAAATGTGCTGATGAGCTTATAGGTAAAAATTCGGAAATTCCTTGAACTGTAGAAAGAATTAAAATTTCTATAAAATCTCGAACCATACAACTGTCGTAACTTAAAAAATATTCATTTTAAACAATTCGATTTAATCATATTAGATATGCAGAAATTAAATTTATCAGGTTTTTAGCTAAATATTGTTTACATTAGGTAATAGTTATTGACCTATATATTTCTTTCACTAATAAAAACAATGTATAATTTGCGGTAAATTTATAAAATTTATGACTGATAAAATGCTAAAATTCGTGAAAATAGGTCAACAAACTCCACCTAAAAGGGCAGTTGATAATAGAAAAGATGATTTTAATGAAATCTATGATGAATTTATCACTCAAAAAGCACAAGAGCAGTCAAGTAGATGCTCTCAATGCGGTGTTCCATTCTGCCAAGTTCATTGTCCATTAAGTAATAACATCCCAGACTGGCTCAAATTAACTGCCGAAGGAAGGTTAAAAGAAGCTTATGAATTATCTCAAAGCACAAATAATATGCCAGAGGTTTGTGGCAGAATTTGCCCTCAAGACAGATTATGTGAAGGGAATTGTGTTATTGAGCAGTCAGGTCATGGAACAGTAACGATTGGATCAGTCGAAAAATATATCACAGACAGCGCTTGGGAGAATGGATGGGTAAAACCTATCTCAATTAATCATGAGAAGGAACAAAGCGTTGGAATAATTGGTGCTGGACCTGCTGGACTGGCAGCTGCTGAACAACTTAGGAAAAATGGATATCAAATTACTGTCTACGATAGATATGATAGAGCAGGTGGTTTGTTAATTTATGGGATCCCAAATTTTAAATTAGAAAAACACGTTGTAGAGAGAAGAACAAAATTATTGAAGGATGGAGGAATTAAATTTGAGCAGAATTTTGAAGTTGGTAAAGATGCAACTTTAGAGCAATTAAGAAAAAAACATGATGCAATTTTAATTGCTACTGGGGTTTATAAACCACGTGAAGTTAATTTACCTGGTAATGACTTAGATAATATTTTTCCTGCAATGGAGTTTTTAACTGCATCAAATAAAAAAGGATTAGGAGACAAAGTTGAGTTATTTGACAAAGGTGTATTAAATGCTGAAGGCAAAGATGTTGTAGTTATTGGAGGTGGAGATACTGCAATGGATTGTGTTCGAACCTCAATTAGACAAAAAGCTAATTCAGTCAAATGCTTATATAGAAGAGATAAAGACAACATGCCNGGATCCGCAAGAGAAGTAGCCAATGCTGAAGAAGAAGGTGTTGAGTTTGTTTGGTTATCTAGCCCAAAAGAATTTAAAGGGAAAAATAAAATTGAAAAATTAGTTGTAGATCAAATTCAACTTGGAGATCCTGACGAGTCAGGTAGAAGAAGACCCGAAATAAAACAAGGATCTGAATTTGAAATCAAAGCAGACATGGTAATTAAAGCATTAGGATTTGATCCAGAGAACTTGCCATCATTATTTGATGCACAAGAATTACAGGTTACAAAGTGGGGAACAATTAAAACTGACTTTGACACCATGGAAACAAATATCAGAGGTGTTTTTGCTGCTGGAGATATTGTTAGAGGTGCATCTTTAGTTGTCTGGGCTATAAAAGATGGTAGAGATGCTGCTTCATCAATCAAGTCTTATTTAGAAAATATTGAGTTAAAAAAATCTAAAGTTGCCTAATGAATATTTATAAAAAAAATTTAGACTTACTTACAGAAAACAATGTTTATACAAAAGAGATGGAACATGATGCATGTGGAGTAGGATTGATTGCATCAACAGAGGGAAAAAAATCAAGAGAGGTTGTAGAATATGGAATTGAGGCTTTAAAGGCTGTTTGGCACCGAGGAGCTGTTGATGCTGACGGAAAAACTGGAGATGGTGCTGGAATACATTTAGAAATACCAAAAGATTTCTTTATTGAGAAAATTGAAGTTACTGGCCACATTCATGATGGTTCTGATATTTGTGTTGGGATGATCTTTTTACCTAGAAATGATTATGCCTCCCAGGAGAGCTGCAAAACTATTGTTGAAAGCGAGTTAACAAAAAATAATTTTAGTATATATGGCTGGAGACAAGTACCTGTTAACCCAAAAGTTTTAGGGGAAAAAGCTTTTCAAACAATGCCAGAGATAATTCAAGTACTTTTTAAATCAAATGACAAAAATTTAATTGATAAAGATCTTGAGAGAAAAATTTATGAGACAAGAAAAAAAATTGAAAATAAAGCATTTAATCTTTCATTAAATAATTTTTATATTTGTTCGATAAGCTCTAAATCAATTATCTATAAGGGCATGTTTTTAGCTGAAACTATTTCAGATTTTTTTTTAGATTTAAAAGATGAAAGATTTGTATCAAGATATGCAATTTTCCATCAAAGATTTTCAACTAATACAGCCCCAAGCTGGAGTTTGGCCCAACCGTTTAGAGCTGTTGCTCATAATGGTGAAATTAATACATATAAAGGAAATAAAAACTGGATGAGAGTGCATGAACAAGAAATGAGCAGCCCATTTTTTGAAAACGTTGAAAATTTAAAACCAGTTATACAAAAAGGAGTTTCTGACTCTGCAGCATTAGATAATGTTTTTGAATTATTAAATAAATCAGGACAACCCGCGCCTTTAGCAAAATTAATGATGATTCCAGATGCATGGTCTAAAAAAAATAAAACTTTGTCGAAAAGTCACCAACAATTATTTAATTTCTTAAATAGTACTATGGAGCCGTGGGATGGACCAGCTGCAATTGCTGCAACAGATAATGAATGGGTAATAGCAGCAAATGATCGTAATGGTTTAAGACCCCTTAGATACGCAATAACAAAAGATAAATTTCTTTTTGCTGGATCTGAAACTGGAATGATTGAGTTAAATGAAAAAAGGATTTTATCAAAAGGTAGACTTGGACCTGGTGAAATCATTGGGGTAAGAATTGAAAAAGGCAAAGTATTTTCAAATAATCAAATCAAAGATTTTTTGGCAAAAGAATATAAACATTTTAATTCTCAGATAATTGATTTAGATGAAAAATTATCTATCTCTAATGAGAAGCATAATTTTGCTGGTGAAGATTTAAGAAGACGTCAGTATTCTTTTGGAATAAGTCTTGAAGATCTCGAGTTAATTTTGCATCCAATGGCGGAGGATGCCAAAGAGGCAACTGGTTCTATGGGCGATGATACTCCTTTAGCAGTTTTATCAGATAGATATAGACCTCTATATCATTTTTTTAGACAAAATTTTAGTCAAGTTACTAATCCACCAATTGACTCCTTAAGAGAAAACAAGGTTATGAGTTTAAAAACAAGATTTGGTAATCTTGGCAATATTTTAGATTTTGATACCTTAACGAAAGAAAATATTTATGTATTGAATAGTCCAATATTATCAAATTCACAATTTAATAAGTTTATAAACTTTTTTGGAAAGAACTCTATTTCTATCGATTGTACCTTTTTAGCTGAGGAAAACTTATTTGATTCAATTGAGAGAATTCAAAAGGAGTCAGAAATTGCTGTTAGACAGGGTGTAACCCAACTAATCTTAAGTGATAAAGCTATTTCAAATAAAAGAATGCCNATGCCAATGCTATTGTGTGTTGGAGCAATTAATACATTTTTAATAGANAAAAAATTGAGAGGATATGTTTCAATTAATGTTCAATCTGGTGAAGCTTTAGATACGCATTCATTTGCAACATTGATAGGAGTTGGTGCAACAACTGTAAATCCATATCTTGCATTTGATAGCTTATACCAAAGATATGAAAAGAAACTGTTTGGTCAATATAGTTTCGATGAATGTGTAGAAAGATACATTAAGTCAGTTAATGCAGGGCTCTTAAAGATCATGTCAAAAATGGGAATTTCAGTTCTAAGTTCTTACCGAGGAGGTTGCAACTTTGAAACTGTTGGCTTAAGNAGATCAATAGTCGATGATTATTTTCCAGGGGTGACTTCAAAAATATCTGGTATTGGATTGTCAGGAATTGAAAAAAAAATACGTGCAATTCACAAAGAGGCTTTTGAGAGTACCGACACAGTTTTACCAATCGGTGGTATTTATAGATATAGAAAGAATGGAGAAACACACCAATATCAAGGGAGATTGATTCATTTATTACAAAGTGCTGTTGGTTCANATTCTTACTCTGCATATAAAAAATACGCTGANGGAATATATAATTTACCTCCAATTAATTTACGAGATTTAATAGATTTTAGAAAAAAGAAATTAGGTCCATCAATTCAAATTTCTGAGGTTGAACCAATAGAAAAGATATTGAGGAGATTTGGAAGCGGAAGCATGTCTCATGGAGCACTTTCTAAGGAAGCTCACGAAACATTGGCTATTGGTATGAATAGAATCAAAGGTGCGTCTTGTAGTGGAGAGGGTGGTGAAGATGAAAGTAGATTTAAGATAATGAGCTCTGGGGATAGTGCCAATTCGAGAGTAAAACAAATAGCATCAGCAAGATTTGGTGTGACTGTAAATTATTTGAATAATTGTAATGAAATTGAGATTAAAATTGCTCAAGGTGCAAAACCTGGTGAGGGCGGTCAATTACCAGGATTTAAGGTAACAGATGAAATAGCTAAATTAAGACACTCAACCCCAGGAGTTACTTTAATTTCTCCACCTCCACATCATGATATTTACTCAATTGAAGATTTAGCTCAACTTATTTATGATTTAAAACAAATCAATCCAAAAGCAAGAATTGGTGTCAAGCTTGTTGCATCTTCTGGTGTTGGTACTATTGCAGCTGGAGTTGCGAAAGCAAAGGCAGATATAATTCTAATCTCAGGACACAATGGGGGAACTGGCGCTACACCACAAACCAGTGTTAAATATGTAGGTATACCCTGGGAAATGGGTCTTACTGAAGCTAATCAAGTATTAACCTTAAATAATTTAAGACATAAGGTAACTTTAAGAACTGATGGAGGTATTAAGACAGGAAGAGATGTTGTTATTGCAGCTATGATGGGTGCAGAAGAATATGGCGTAGCAACTACTGCTTTAGTAGCGATGGGATGTATCATGGTAAGACAATGTCACTCTAATACTTGTCCTGTTGGAGTGTGCACTCAAGATGAAAAACTGAGAGAAAAATTTACAGGTACTCCAGACAAAATAGTAAACTTATTTACATTTATTGCTACAGAAGTTAGAGAAATCTTAGCTGAACTTGGTTTTAAATCATTAAACGATGTGATCGGTCGAACAGATTTATTGATGCAAGTAAGCAAAGCCTCTCCTAATCTAGATGATTTAGATCTTAACCCCTTATTTGTGCAAGCAGACCCAGGTAACAATAAAAGATACTGTGAGGTTACAGAAATNAATCAAGTTCCNGATACANTAGATCAAGAAATTTGGCCTGAAATTGAAAATGCTTTAGATAATTCGGGAAAAATAGAAAATGAATTTTTAATAAAAAATACAAACAGGGCTGTGGGTACAAGAATTTCACATCACTTGTATAAAAAGTATGGTTATGAAAAATTAGAAGAGAATTTTTTAACCTTAAACTTTAAAGGTTCTGCTGGACAGTCTTTTGGAGCATTTGCTGCAAAAGGACTTAAACTTAAACTTAAAGGCGATGCAAATGATTACGTTGGAAAAGGTTTGTCAGGAGCAACTATTTCAATAAAACTTCCTGATGAAAGTAATTTGATCTCTAATGAGAATACTATAATTGGAAATACAGTCCTCTATGGTGCAACATCTGGTAAACTTTTCGCAGCCGGTCAAGCTGGAGATAGGTTTGCAGTAAGAAATTCTGGTGCCATTACTGTAATAGAAGGATGTGACTCTAACGGTTGTGAATATATGACTGGTGGTACAGCAGTTATTCTTGGCGATGTTGGAGATAATTTCGCGGCTGGGATGACAGGAGGAATGGCTTTTGTTTATGATAAATCTAAAGAATTTGAGAAAAAAGTCAACCCAGACTCAGTTGTATGGCAAAATATTGAAACTGACTATTGGTCAGCATTCTTAAAAAAATTAGTATTAGAACATAGTGAAGAAACTGGATCAAATTTGTCTAAACAGATTGCTGATAATTTTAAAAATGAGTTAAAAAACTTTGTACAGGTTTGTCCTAAAGAAATGGTAGATAAGCTCAATCATCCAATCTCAACAAAAACAAAAATACAAAAAGTCAGTTAATTATCAATTCTAATTCTTTCTTTAATATACTTAACCATTTAGGTGAAGACAAACTGTGGTCACCATTTTTTATAATCACCAGTTTCTTTTTTTTTGATTTAAACATTTCCAAAATTTTTTTAGAATAAATCACAGGAACAGATTTATCTTTACTTCCATGAATCATGGTTACTTTTATATTTTGATTTATTTTCTTATTTAAAATTTTATTTTTTCTACCATCTTTGATTAATTGATAGGTAATAGGGTACTCATAATCCCCATGTTTTAAATTAATTATACCTTTTTTTACTATTTCCCTTTTCTTTCTTATTGAAAATTTTTTCCACATGAGATGTTCTAAAAATTCTGGAGCTGAGCCTATTCCTAAAAATCCACAAATTTTTTTTTTGAAATACTTAAATTGATTTAAGGAAATCCACGACCCCATACTTGAGCCAACTAGTATCATTTTATTATTTCTGACAATTTTTTTTATAAGAATTTTGACGTCTTTACTCCATGAGGAAATGGTACCATCAATAAATTTACCATATGACTTGCCATGACCAGAATATTCAAGTGCTAAAAATCCAAGATTATTCTTTTTTGCGAATTCATAAAATGCTTTTGGTTTGTTACCCTCTAAATTTGACATAAATCCGTGCAAAAAAACTATGTAAGTAGCTTTTTTTCTAAAATATTTTAAATACCTGATTTTTTTTGATTTAGAAATTTTGAAATAATTGAAATTTGTCATTAAAGTTTATTAGTTTAATCTATTATTATATAATCTTTTAAATGGCGTCTAATATAAAAGTTTTACAAGTGATCCCTAAGTTGGGATATGGTGGTGCAGAAACTGGTTGTTATGATATTGCTCATTATTTACCAGAAAATAATTGTAAATCATTCATAGTCACAAGTGGTGGCGAATTGACAAAATTTGTTGATAAAAAAAAGGTAAAATTGATAAAGCTACCTGTCCATAGCAAAAATCCTATATTAATTTTATTGAACAGTTTTTTATTAGTTGGAATTATTTTGTTTTATAATATTACAATTGTTCACGCAAGAAGTAGAGCACCTGCGTGGTCTTGTTTGTTAGCTACAAAATTGACACGAAGAAAGTTTGTTACAACATTTCATGGAACATACAACTTTAAAGGAAAAATTAAAAAATTTTATAATTCAGTTATGGTACGATCAGACCTGATAATTGCGGGTTCTAATTTTATTTTTTCGCACATAAATGAAAATTATCCTGAATTTTTGAAATCATCAAAAAAATTTTTAGTAATTTTTAGAGGAATTAATGTTGATTATTTTGATTGCTCAACAAAATTAGAGGAAGAAGAAAAAAAACTTCTACAAAAATGGGAAATTAATAAAGAAAAGAAAATTATATTGATGCCAGGTAGGTTAACTTCGTGGAAAGGACAAGAGTTATTTATAAAGTCAATTCACTTAGTAAAAACTGAGTTAGGTTATGAAGCTTTTCATGCAGTAATCCTTGGGAGCGAACAAGGCAGAGACTTATATAAAAATAAATTAGTTAATTTGACAGAACAATACAATCTTTCTAATCAAATAAAATTCATTGATCATTGTGAAGATATGGCATTGGCGTACAAAATATCTGATATTGTTGTTTCTGCATCAATTGAACCAGAGGCATTTGGTAGAGTTGCTGTTGAAGCACAATCAATGAAAAAATTAATAATTGCCAGTAATATCGGTGGATCGAATGAAACAATTATTAATGGGAAAACTGGTATTTTATTTGACTCTGGAGACGCAACTTCACTTAGTAAAAAGATTATACAAGCATTAACTATGGATGAGGCAACTAATAAATTAATAGGTGAAGAAGCTAGAAAAAACATAATTAAAAAATTTAATGTTGAAAAAATGTGTTTTTCTACTTATTCAGAGTATAAAAGATTATTAAATTAAATGCCTATAATTTCATTACCTGACGGAAAAACTTTAAATTTCCAAAAAGAAGTTACTGGATTGGAAATTGCAGATAAAATTAGTAAATCTCTCTCAAAACAAGCACTAATTATGAGTGTAGATGGTCAATTAAAAGATTTGTATTTTTCTATTGATAAAGATTGCTCAGTTAAAATTTTTACTTCAAAAGATCCCGAGGGCTTAGAAGTTATTCGACATGATACTGCGCACATAATGGCCATGGCTGTCCAAGAATTATATCCAGGAACTCAAGTAACTATAGGGCCAGTAATTGAAAATGGCTTCTATTATGATTTTGCCCGAAAAGAACCCTTTACAGAGGATGATTTAAAAAAAATAGAGAAAAGGATGTCAGAAATTATTGACAAAGATATTAAAACAAGAAGAGAGGTTTGGGAAAGAGATAAAGCAATAAGCCATTTTAAAAAAATCGGTGAGAAATATAAAGCAGAAATAATTGAGAGTATTCCTGAAAATGAAGAACTTTCTGTTTATCATCACGGTGAAACATGGCATGATTTATGCAGAGGTCCTCATTTAGTATCGTCTGGTAAAATTGGTAAAGCATTTAAACTAACAAAAGTTTCGGGAGCCTATTGGCGTGGAGACTCAAATAATGAAATGCTCCAAAGAATTTATGGAACAGGCTGGGCTAATCAAAAAGACTTGGATGATCACTTAAATAGAATTGAAGAAGCAGAAAAAAGGGACCATAGAAAATTGGGAAAGGAAATGGATTTATTTCATTTTAGAGAAGAGAGCCCAGGTTCTGTTTTTTGGCACGAAAAAGGTTGGGCATTATTTCAAAAATTAATTAATTATATGCGAGCACGCCAAGATGCAGCAGGATATAAAGAAGTAAATACACCAGAGGTACTGGATAGAATGTTATGGGAAAAATCAGGGCATTGGGAAAAATATAAAGAAAATATGTATACTTCTGAGACTCCCGATGAAAAAATCTTTGCAATTAAACCCATGAATTGTCCTGGTCATATACAGGTTTTTAATCAAGGTTTAAAAAGTTATAGAGATTTACCATTAAGAATAACAGAATTTGGAAAAGTACATAGATATGAGCCTTCAGGAGCTTTACATGGACTTCTTAGAGTAAGGGCTTTTACACAAGATGATGCTCATATTTTTTGTTCAGAGGATCAAATTACAAGTGAGTGTTTAAATGTAACTAATTTAATTTTAGATATATACAAAGATTTAGGTTTTGAAAAAGTAGTTTTAAAATATGCTGATAGGCCAGAAATAAGAGTAGGTGAAGATGAAGTCTGGGATAAAGCTGAGGCATCTTTGCTAGAGGCAGTTAAAGCAACTAAATTAGAGTACAGCATAAACAAAGGAGAGGGTGCTTTCTATGGTCCAAAAATAGAATTTGTATTAAGAGATGCAATAGGAAGAGATTGGCAATGTGGAACAGTACAAGTTGACTTAAACCTACCTGGAAGGTTAGACGCTACCTATGTTGATAAAGATGGAGCAAAAAAAGTACCNGTTATGTTACATAGAGCATTGTTTGGATCGCTAGAAAGATTTATTGGAATCTTAATTGAAAATTATGCTGGAAAGTTTCCATTTTGGATATCTCCATTACAAACAGTAGTAATTCCAATCTCAGAAGATTTTGAGGAATACGCAAGCAAGGTTTCAAAAAAAATAAAAGATGCCGGGATGAGTTCAATGGTTGATTTAAAAAATCATAATTTGAATTACAAAATCAGAGAACATTCCCTTGCAAAAGTACCTATTTTATTAATTTGTGGTAAAAAAGAAGTTGACAGTAACTCCGTAACCATTAGAAGATTGGATTCTAATAAACAAGAAAATATGGAATTAAATAAATTTTTAAAAACATTTTCTGCTTTGAATAGAGCATCATCAAAATAAGTGGCAGATTATAAACAAAATTATTTTCAAAAAAGAACTAAAGATCGTGGACCGAGATCTAATAATAGAATTTCATCTCCTGAAGTTCAAGTCATAGCTAGTGATGGTCAGAATCTCGGTGTTTTGAACACTAATGAGGCGATATCAAAAGCAAAAAATCAAGGATTAGATTTAATTGAAATAGCGCCAAATGCAAACCCACCTGTCTGCAAGATTATGGACATGGGTAAGTTTAAATATGATGCTCAAAAAAAAGCTAATTTAGCTAAAAAGAAACAAAAGATTATTGCTTTAAAAGAAATTAAGATGAGGCCAGTTACAGAAACTCATGATTATGAGTTTAAAGTAAAGAATGCAAAAAAATTTATTGCTAAAGGCGATAAAGTAAAATTCACCATTAGATTTAAAGGTCGTGAACTTCAACACTCCCATTTGGGCAATGAATTAATGACTAAAATTAAAGAAGATATGAAAGACATAGGTAAGGTAGAGTTGCACCCAAAATTTGATGGAAAACAAATGATAATGGTTATTCAGCCTTTATAAGCTTTAATATTTGTTGTAAATTTTCATCCTTCCTAGTATAAACTCGCAAAAATTATGCCTAAACTAAAAACTAAAAGCTCAGCAAAAAAAAGATTTAAGATATCAGCTAAAGGCAAAGTGATTATGGCTCAAGCTGGTAAAAGGCATGGAATGATTAAAAGATCGAATTCTCAAATAAGAAAATTAAGAGGTACAACTACGATGTCAAAACAGGATGGAAAAATTGTTAAATCGTACATGCCTTACAGTTTAAGAGGTTAAAATGGCAAGAGTTAAAAGAGGTGTAACAAGTAAAGCTAAGCATAAAAAGGTTTTAAAAGCTGTTAAAGGTCAGTGGGGCAGAAGAAAAAATACTATTAGAGTTGCTAAGCAAGCAATGGAAAAGGCAATGCAATATGCCTACAGAGATCGTAGAAATAAAAAAAGAGATTTTAAATCTCTATGGATCCAAAGAATTAACGCTGGCGTAAGAGCGGAGGGGCTAACATATTCTAAATTTATTAATGGTCTTAATAAATGTGGAATAAAACTAGATCGAAAAATTTTAGCAGAAATAGCATATGATAGCCCAGAAGCCTTTAAATCTATTGTCCAAAAAGCACAATCTGCTTTAAATTAATCTTCACTATTGTTTTATTTCTGTGAAGAAATAATCTGTAAAAATGTCTGATCTTAAAAAATTAAAAGATGAGTTTATTTCAAAACTAAGAGGGAAATCAAATCTCTCAGAAATAAATCAAATTAAATCAGAGCTATTTGGAAAAAATGGACTGATCTCAACACAATTTAAAAAAATAGGAACTATTGCTGAGAGTGAAAAAAAAAAATTTGCCTCAGACTTAAACATTATCAAAGATGAACTACAAAGCTTAATTAATTCTAAAATAAATGAGGCTGAAAACACAGAAATAAACAAAAAATTAGAGCAAGAAAGAATAGATATTACTTTACCTGAGCGATCTTTTGTAAGAGGAAAGATTCATCCTGTGTCCCAAACAATCGATGAAATATCATCTATTTTTTCTGAAATAGGTTTTAGTGTCGAGGAAGGTCCAGATGTAGAAAATGAATATAATAATTTCACAGCTTTAAATACTCCCGAAAATCATCCAGCAAGGGATATGCACGACACATTTTATTTAGATGAAAAAAAACAAAATTTATTACGAACACACACATCTCCAGTTCAAATCAGAACTATGATAAAAGATAAACCACCTTTTAAAATTATTGCACCAGGAAGAACTTATAGATCAGATAGTGATCAAACTCATGCTCCTATGTTTCATCAAGTTGAGGGCTTGCATATAGATAAAGACATTAATATGGGCCACTTAAAAGGATGTTTAAATTATTTTATAAAAGAGTTTTTTGAGGTTGATAAAATTAAAATGAGATTTAGACCTAGTCATTTTCCTTTTACAGAGCCATCTGCTGAAGTTGATATTGGTTACGAGATGAAAGATGGAAAAATAATTGTTGGTGAAGGTGATCAATGGCTTGAGATTTTAGGATGTGGAATGGTTCACCCCAATGTTTTAAAAAATGTAAATGTAGATACAGCGAAGTATCAAGGGTATGCATTTGGTATCGGTATTGATAGGCTTGCAATGTTGAAGTATGGCATAAACGATTTAAGAGCATTCTTCGATTGTGATTATAGATGGTTAAGTCATTTTGGATTTGATCCACTAGACGTACCATCAAATTATAGAGGCTTAAGTAGATGAAGATTACTTTTGATTGGCTGAAAGATCATTTAAAGACAAACTTAAAAGAAAAAGATCTTTTAGAACATCTCACAAATATTGGATTAGAAGTAGAAAGTGTAGAAAGTCTTTCTGCTGATGTCGAATTATTTAAAATAGCAAAAATAATTAAAGTTGAAAAACACCCAAATGCAGATCGACTTAAAATTTGTGATGTAAATATTGGAAATAAAGATGTAAAGAAAGTTGTTTGTGGAGCTGATAATGCGAGACAGGGATTAATTACTGTTTATGCACCTCCCAATTCAACCATTCCAAAAACGAAAACAAAGTTAACGGTGGCAAAAATTAGAGGTGTTACTTCTTATGGAATGCTTTGTTCCGAGTCTGAATTGAATTTATCAGATGAGAGTGAGGGGATTATCGAATTATCTTCAAAATTAGAGAAAAAAATTGGAGAGAGTTACTTTTCAAAATTAAAATCAAATTTAATTGATTTATCAATTACCCCTAATAGACCAGACTGTCTTGGTATCAGAGGAATAGCTAGAGATCTTTCAGCATCAGGCTTTGGAAAATTAGTAGATCAAAAAGAAAAAAAGTTTAATTCAAAAAAAAAACAAACTTTAAAAGTAAAAATAATTAAAGAAAAAGGTCAAGGATGTAGTGTTTTTGGAAGTTGTTTAATTACCAATGTTAAAAATACTGAAAGTCCTAAATGGCTAAAAAATAAATTGATTTCAGTAGGTCAAAAACCAATTTCAGCAATAGTTGACATTACAAATTATGTTATGCTTGACATTAATCGTCCATTACATGCATACGACGCAGACAAAATTGAAAAAGGAATAATAGTTCGTAACTCTAAATCAGGAGAAGAGTTTACTGCACTTGATAATAAAAAATATAAATTAGAAAAAGGCATGTGTGTAATCAGTGATAATAAAGGAGTTTTAGGTTTAGGTGGAATTATTGGAGGAATAAGATCAAGCACAGAGTTTGATACAAAAAATATATTACTAGAGTCGGCTTACTTTGATCCTAGATCAATAAGAAACACAGCAAAAAAATTGAATCTTGATACTGATGCAAAGTTTAGATTTGAAAGAGGTATTGATCCTCTGTCTATAGAACAGGGTCTTAACAAAGCAGCTAAACTAATTAAAGAAATTTGTGGTGGAGAAATTAGCAAAACGGATATTCAAAAAATAGAAATATTTAAATTAAAAAATATATCATTTAAACCTGATCTGTTTGAAAAAATATCTGGGTTTAAAATTTCTTTTAAAGAGATGGTCAAAATTTTAGAGGATCTAGGTTTTAAGTGTAAAAATGAAAAGAAAAATTTAAGATTAACTATTCCTTCATGGAGACCAGATATTTTGCAAGAAATTGATATTGTTGAGGAATTAGCAAGAATAAGTGGCTACAATAAGATTAAAATTATAGATCCAATCAAAAAAAGAAAAAAACCTACTTTAAATAAATCTCAAAGATTATTCCATTTCTTGCAAAGATCAGTTGCATCAAAAGGTTATTTAGAGGCAATTACTTGGTCTTTTACAGACTCTAGTTATAATAATCATTTTAAGGACTCAAAAAAAGAAATTAAGATTGTGAACCCAATAAGTTCTGAGCTAGATGTTTTAAGAAATTCTATATTTTCAAATTTAGTTATGTATATGAATAAAAATCTTGATAGAGGTTTTAAAGATTTATCAATATTTGAAATAGGTCCTATTTTTACAGGTTCTAATCCTGGCGACCAAAATACAGTAGTTTGTGGATTGTCAGCAGGAAAAAAATCTAGATTATCATGGATTGAAAAAGAGAGAAATGTTGATGTTTTTGATGTTAAAAGAGATGTTATTCAAACTCTTGTTGAAGCTGGTTATAATTCTGATCAATTTTTTATTGATAACAAAACACCTAATTATTACCACCCTGGTAAATCAGGCAGAATATTTTTGAATAGAGGAAAAGATCAAATAGCAGCCTATTTTGGTGAAATTAATCCCAATATTTTAAAAAAAGTTGATCTTAAAACAGATGCCTTAGTCGGTTTTGAAATTTTTATAGATAATCTTAAACTACCTAATAAAACATTAAACGATCAAAAGACAAAATTTTCTTTTTCAGATTATCAAAAATCTGAGAGGGATTTTGCATTTATTGTAAATAAAGATGTTAATGCTCAGGATTTGATTAATGCTGTTTCAAGTGTGGATCGAGATTTAGTAAGTAATATTAAGGTATTTGATGTCTATGAAGGGAATAATATTCCTGAGAATCAAAAATCAATTGCAATTAGTGTAACTATCCAATCATCTGAAAAAACATTAAACGAAACTGATTTAGAAAAAATTAATAATTCAATAATTCGAAGTGTTGAAAATAAAACAGGCGCTAAAATTCGATCTTAAAATCTAATGAATACTATCGACAATATAAGAAACTTTTCCATTATTGCTCATATTGATCATGGTAAATCAACAATTGCAGATAGGATTATTCATAGATGTGGAGGTTTAACTGAGAGGGAAATGAAAGCCCAAGTTTTAGATTCTATGGATATTGAGAGAGAAAGGGGAATAACAATTAAAGCCCAAACAGTAAAACTAAACTATAAGGCCAAAAATGGAAAAGAATATATATTAAATATAATAGATACCCCAGGGCATGTTGATTTTAGTTATGAGGTCAGTAGATCTCTTTATGCATGCGAAGGATCTATTTTAATAGTTGATAGCACCCAGGGTGTTGAAGCACAAACATTAGCAAATGTCTATCAGGCTATAGATATTAATCATGAAATAATTCCAGTTCTTAATAAAATTGATTTACCAGCATCAGATTTAGAGAGAACTAGTAAACAAATAGAGGATGTGATTGGGATTGATACTGAAAATGCAATTCCATGTTCTGGAAAAACAGGAGAAGGAATTGATGAGATATTAGAACAAATAATAAATCAATTACCTGGACCAAAAGGTAATTTAGATCAAGATTTAAAATGTTTATTGGTAGACAGTTGGTATGACACATACCTTGGAGTAGTAATATTAGTAAGAGTTATAAACGGTAAAATAACGAAAAATATGAAAATCAAAATGCTTTCAACTAATCAAGATTATTTCATTGAAAAAGTTGGTGTATTCACACCTAAGCCTAAAGACGTGAATGAGTTAAATGCTGGTGAGATTGGTTTTATTACTACTGGAATAAAAGTTTTATCAGAAACAAAGGTTGGAGACACTATTTGTGATGCATCAAAACCAATAATTCAGGCATTGCCTGGATTTAAGCCAAGCAAACCTGTAGTATTTTGTGGACTATTTCCAGTTGATAGTTCCGAGTATCAAAAACTTAAAGATGGTTTAGCTAAATTACAATTAAATGATGCAAGTTTTTCATTTGAAGCTGAGTCCTCATCAGCTTTAGGCTTAGGTTTTAGATGTGGTTTTTTAGGACTACTTCATCTTGAAATAATTACAGAAAGACTTGAAAGAGAGTTTGATGTCAATCTACTTACGACGACCCCTGGAGTTGTATATAAGGTGAATTTAAATAATAATAGTGTCGTTGACCTACAAAACCCATCAAGTCTTCCGGATCCAACTTACATTAAATTTATTGAGGAACCATGGATAAAAGCTACAGTAATAACACCTGATCAATATTTGGGATCAATAATTAAATTATGCCAAGATAAAAGAGGTATTCAAACAAATTTGAGTTATTCAGGGAATAGGGCTGTATTAAATTATGAACTCCCTTTAAATGAGGTAGTTTTTGATTTTAACGATCGTATTAAATCAATGACGAGTGGTTATGCGAGTTTTGATTATGAAATTATTGGATACAGAGAGGGAGATTTAGTCAAACTTGGAATATTAGTAAATGGGGAGCCAGTTGATGCCCTTGCTATGATGATACATAAAGATTTTGCACAACGTACTGGTAGAGAAGTATGTGAGAAATTGAAGGATTTGATACCAAGACATAACTTTATGATACCAGTGCAAGCAGCTATAGGTGGAAAAATTATCGCTAGAGAGACGATAAAAGGTTTTAAAAAAGATGTTTTAACAAAAATACACGGTGGTGGAGCTACTGATAGAAAAAGAAAACTTTTAGAAAAACAAAAAAAAGGTAAAGCTAGGTCTAAACAATTTGGAAGGGTAGAAATTCCCCAAGAAGCATTTATTGGTGTTCTTAAAATTTCAAAAGAGAAATAGTTGGAGAGGTGGCCGAGTGGTTGAAGGCGCACGCTTGGAAAGCGTGTAAAGGGGAAACTCTTTCATGGGTTCGAATCCCATTCTCTCCGCCATGAAATAAGCCTTATTTTTCAAGCATAATATGTGCATTTTAGTTTTTTTAATGGAAGATAAATCAGCAATTTTTTTAAAAAATGTTATAATTTTATTTTTCCAATAAATAAAAAATGGTCAATAAAAATACATATCAAGCAGACTCCATCAAAGTACTTAAAGGTCTTGAGGCGGTTAGAAAAAGACCTGGGATGTATATTGGTGATACAGATGATGGCACAGGCTTACATCACATGGTTTACGAGGTTGTAGATAATTCTATTGATGAAGCTCTAGCTGGTTATTGTAAAAATATAATTGTTAAAATTAACAATGACCAAACTATAACAGTTAGCGACGATGGCAGAGGAATACCTGTTGATATCCATAAAGGAGAAAAAAAATCTGCTGCAGAGGTTATAATGACTCAATTACATGCAGGTGGAAAATTTGATCATGACTCATACAAGGTTTCCGGAGGTTTGCATGGTGTTGGAGTTTCAGTTGTTAATGCTTTGTCGAAAAAATTACAGTTAGAGATCAATAGAGATGGAAAAAAATATTTTATAGAGTTTGAAGATGGAAAAACTAGAGAGCCTTTGAAAGTAATAGGTAAATCAAAAAACACAGGTACTCAAGTCACATTTTTACCATCAAAAGAAGTTTTTTCTTCAACACAATTTAGTGGAAATATTTTAATCAAAAGAATGAGAGAATTAGCCTTCCTTAATAAAGGAATAAAAATTACTTTTATTGACAGTTCTCAAAAAAAAGAAAAAATAAATGAATTTAAATACGATGGTGGTGTTCTTGAATTTGTTGATTATTTAGATGAAAAAAGAGAAAAATTACAGAATAAAAACGGAAACGATTTATTTAAAAAACCAATTTATATTGATGGAAAAAAAGAAAATATTGAAATTGAATGCGCTTTAAAATGGAACGCAGGTTACTCTGAGGATATTTTCCCATACACAAACAATATTTTCCAAAAAGACGGCGGAACACATTTGTTGGGTTTTAGAAGTGCATTAACAAGAGTTATTAATAAGTATGCTAGTGAAAACAATTTACTCAAAAAAAATAAATTAGCGATTTCAGGAGACGATATAAAAGAGGGCCTTACTTGTGTTCTTTCTATAAAAATTCCAGATCCAAAGTTTTCATCTCAAACAAAAGATAAACTGGTTTCATCAGAGGTAAGATTGATTGTAGAAACTTTTATAAATGAGAAATTATCTATATGGTTTGATCAGAATCCCTCAATTGCAAAAATAATTTTAGCTAAAGTAATACAAGCTGCAATGGCAAGAGATGTTGCTAGAAAAGCACGAGAGAGTGTTAGAAGAAAAGGTACCCTAGAATTAAGTGGTCTCCCAGGTAAATTAGCAGACTGTCAAATTGGCAAACAAGAAGGTACAGAATTATTTATTGTTGAGGGTGACTCTGCGGGAGGTTCTGCAAAGCAAGGAAGAAATAGAGCTAATCAAGCAGTTCTGCCTCTTCGAGGGAAAATATTAAATACTTATGTTGAGGATTTAAAATCAAAAAATAATGGTAACGGTAAAGGCACTGATCACAGAACAAAAGCATTGTCAAAAATGATTTCCTCAAATGAAATTGTTACATTAATAAATGCTTTAGGACTGGATCCAAAGGTAGAGGAAATAGATCCAAAAGATATTAGGTATGAAAAAATTATAATTATGACCGATGCTGATGTTGATGGTTCTCATATAAGAGCTCTTCTTTTAACTTTTTTTAACAACAAACCTTTCAACAAATTAATTGAGGAGGGTTATTTGTTTTTAGCGCAACCTCCATTATTTAAAATTACCAAAGGATCCAAAAGTGTGTATATAAAAGATGATAGCGAGTTAGAGAGTTACATTTTAAAAGATAATAAAGAATTAAATAAAATAAAAAAAGGTTCAAGTGAGTATTTAAAAGCTTTAGATATTGAAAAATCAAAAATGAATATTCAAAGGTTCAAAGGCCTTGGAGAGATGAATCCTGAAGAATTATGGAATACCACTTTAGATCCATCAAGTAGAAATTTACTGAAAGTACAATATTCAAAAGATATAAAAAAGGATCAAGGATTGATCCACAAACTTATGGGCAATGATGTATCGCTAAGAAAAGATTATATATTTGACAATGCTCTTAATGTTGAAAATCTTGATATATAATAATGAAGTTTTTTGAGACTTCTAAATATTATACTCTTAAAAAATCTACTTATATAACTCTTCGATGGATTGGAATAATTGGTCAGTTAGTTTCTATTAATCTTGTTTATTTTTATTTTGGTTTTGATTTTGATTTTATTTATTCTATTTTAATTGTTTGTATTGGGATTATAAGTAATCTATATTTAATTTTCATTTATCAAAAAACTCAGCTCTCTGACAGATCTGCATTGCTTTTTTTATTAATTGATATTTTTCAATTAGGATCCTTGATTTATTTGACAGGTGGGGTTGTTAATCCTTTTGTGATTTTTTTGATAATACCAAGTGTTTTTGCATCGTCAAATTTGGGCTTAAGAACAAATTTATTACTAGTTTCTACAACAACAATCATGATTATATTTTTAACTTTTTTTTCTAAAGAGTTACCAAAACCTTTGAGTGATCATTTTCATGTTGATCAATATTATTATTATTCAATACCAGTGGCCCTAATTATTGCGCTGATATTTCTAAATTATTTTGCAATTATTTTTGGTTCAGAATCTCGATTAAGAAAAGAAGCTCTTAACAAAATGGAGGAAGTAATGGCAAAAGAACACGAGATGTTATCATTAGGTGGTCAAGCGGCAGCAGCAGCTCATTCATTAGGTACACCTCTTTCAACTATAAAAATCATATCTCAAGAACTCAAATATCAGCTGAAGGATCAAAAAGAGGTTATTCAGGATATTGAATTATTATCTAGCCAAGTCGAAAGATGTAATCAAATTCTAAAAAGATTGTCATTAAACCCCAATGAAGAAGACGATTTCATAGATGAAGATTTGACGATGAAGGATTATCTTAAAGAAATAGTGTCTAATTTCAAAGAAACAAGTAACAAAAACTTTGTTTTAAATTTTGATCAAGATTCAAATCCAAAAAAAATTACCAAATCNATAGAGATAGTTTATGGATTAAGAAATTTTATTGGAAATGCAAATAAATATTGCTCAAAAAATATATTCATTAATTTAAAAAGTGACAATAAAATTACGGAAATTACTATTGAAGATGATGGTGATGGTTATCCAAGTGATATTTTATCAAAAATTGGAGAGCCTTACTTAAAATCATCTGATAAAAAAAGTGGATTAGGTTTAGGATTATTTATAGGAAAGACTTTACTAGAAAAAAATTTTGCTTCAGTTAGTTGTTGGAATTCTCAAATAAGAAGTGGTGCCGAGGTGGTTATAAGATGGAAAAATAAGGATTTGTTTAATCTTTAATGTAAATTTTTTTTACTCTTAAAAAGATTACTTAATTGAGAAATCATAACATCACCTAAATCGTTAACATCAGTAATTTTAATGGCTCGATTATAGTATCTGGAAACATCATGACCAATACCAATAGCTAAAATTTCAGTTTCTGTCTTATCCTCAATAAATTTAACTGTCCTTTTAAGGTGTTTTTCCAAAAAATCTCCAGAATTTACAGATAATGTTGAGTCATCAACTGGCGCACCATCAGAAATTACCATGAGAATTTTTCGCTCCTCTTTCCTTCTTTTCAATCTACTGAATGCCCAGGATATGGCTTCTCCATCAATATTTTCTTTTAATAATCCTTCTTTAAGCATTAAACCCAAATTATTTTTTGCTTGTCTCCAATGAGTATCAGCACTCTTATAAATAATATGTCTTAAATCATTTAGTCTACCTGGATTTTTAGGCTTACTTTTTTTGCTCCAAAATTCTCTACTTTGACCACCCTTCCAATTTTTTGTAGTAAAACCTAATATTTCAACTTTAACTGAGCATCTTTCAAGAGTTCTAGATAAAATATCAGCACAAATTGCTGCAATCGTGATTGGTCTACCTCTCATAGAACCTGAGTTGTCAATTAATAGAGTTACAATTGTATCTTTAAATTCTAAATCTTTTTCTCTTTTAAAAGATAAAGAGTTATAAGGGTCCATTATAATTCTTGGTAATTTTGAACTATCTAATAAACCTTCCTCCAAATCGAATTCCCATGCCCTGTTTTGCTTTGCTAATAGTTGTCTTTGAAGTTTATTCGCTAGTTTTGTGATAACATCTTGAAAACCAACTAATTGTTGATCCAATGTTTTTCTTAATTTTGAAGCTTCATCAGAATTTTCTAAATTTTCAGCTTTAGTAATCTCATCAAATTGATTTGTAAAGATTTTATACTCCAAATCTAAACCTTCTAAATTTTGCTTTTGAATTATTTGATCATTTGTTTGGTTTTCAGAATCAGCATCAATGAGTTGTTCATCAAGTTTATATTCATCTATATCATAGTCCGATTCCATCGTAGCTTCAGTTTGATCCTGTAAATGCTGATCTTTATCGTCTTCGTTTTCGCTATTTTGATCGTCATTCGATGGATTATCTTGGCCTTGTTTGCTATTCTCTTCTTTACTTTCATCAGCCTCATCAGTTTGAAATATATCCATTTCTTGAAGTATTTCTGAAAATTTAGATGAATATTTTTGTTGATATTCTAAATTCTCCTTTAAAAAATCAAAATGTTCATCAATTGCTTGATCAAAATCTTTTTCCCAAAAATTAAGCATATTAGCTGTTAATGAATTTAGTTTAATATTATGAAATTTTTTAAGCATGTATAATTCAAAGGCCTCTGTTATGGGAACATCATCTTTACTTTTAATTTGGTCTTTTCTTTTTGAATTGATCATTTGATAGTAGTTTTCATCCATATTTTTTGCTATTCCTTTAAGCATTTTTCTTCCCAATAATTCATATCTAATTTTTTCTGCAATAGAGTAAAGTGACCTACAGGATGTTTTTAAAGGTAAGTTTTGATTAAAAACTTTTTCATCAGAAAACTTTTTTTTTAATGCCGACGCATCAGACTCAGCTCTAGCCTTTATAAAATCATTTTTAGAATTTAAATCATTAATTTCGAAAGATTGAGAGCCTTTTTCTTTTTTGTTATTTTCTTTATGATCATTGATTTTAATGTCATCAGAAATAACTTTAATTGTTGAGGTTAAAGCTTGTTTAAGTTTTTCTTTAAGATTAGTTTCCTTATTATTCATTTAGATTTGAATATTTGCAAGAGACTCGGGTAATTCTTCTCCAAAACATCTTTGATAATATTCAGCAATTATATTTTTTTCAATATCATCACATTTATTCAAAAATGTTACTCTAAATGCATAACCTGTATCTTTAAATATTTCTGCATTCTCAGCCCAATGCAAAACAGTTCTGGGGCTCATTACTGTGGATATATCACCCGCTATAAAACCTTTTCTTGTTAATGTAGCTACTTTAATCATATTTGAAATTTTTTCTTTTCCTTTTTGATTATTTAAATTTTTATTTTTAGCTAGCACAATATCCATTTCTTTTTCTAAACTAAGATAATTAAGAGTTGTAACAATATTCCATCTATCCATTTGACCCTGATTAATTTGTTGAGTTCCATGGTACAAACCAGAGGTATCACCAAGCCCTATAGTATTTGATGTAGCAAATAACCTAAAATATTTATTTTGATTGATTACTTTATTTTTATCTAAAAGTGTAAAATTTCCCTCTGCTTCAAGGACTCTTTGAATTACAAACATTACATCTGGTCTTCCAGCATCATATTCATCAAAAACTAATGCGACAGGATTTTGAATAGACCACGGTAAAATACCCTCATTAAATTGAGTAACTTGTTTTCCATCCTTTAATACGATCGCATCTTTTCCAATTAAATCTATTCTACTAATGTGACTGTCTAAATTTACTCTTATACAGGGCCAATTTAATCTTGCAGCTATTTGTTCAATATGGGTTGATTTTCCTGTGCCATGATATCCTTGAACCAAAACTCTTTTATTAAAAGCAAAACCAGAAATAATTGCAATAGTTGTGTCTTTGTCAAATTTATAATTTTTGTCAATTTCAGGAACATACTCACTTTTTTTTGAAAAAGCATCTACTTCCATATCAGAATCGATCCCAAAAGTATTTTTGAGTGATACTTTTATATCCGGTTGAATATTTAGATTAGGTGTCAATTTTTTTCCTATAAGTGTTTTTTAGTTGAGTGTAAGCCAAAGTTATTAATTTTAGTTTTTCTTCATATTTTTTGTTTCCAGAATTCATATCAGGGTGAAATTTTTTGACAAGCACTTTGAATTTTTCTTGGATTTTTTGCCATTTTAAACCAACTGAAATACCTAGAATACTAAAAGCTTTAATATCATTATTGTCAAATTTAAATTGACGCATATGATTAAATTCGCTTTTAAATTTCTCATTATCAAACTCATCTTTTAAAGTATTGTTCCATAAAACTTTAAAAAAGTTATCTGAGGAACTAAAACTTTGAGTTGGCTTATGCCAGGTCATATCTGATTTTAAAAAATTCATAACCTGCTCATCATTCATACCAGAAAAATAATTCCAATTTTTATTGAATTCTTTCACATGCTTTAAACACAGCATTCTATATTTTTTACTATTATCTTTTTCTACAGGTGCTTTATATTCGCCAATTTCTGCACAATTGTTCCAGTCACATATATTTTTCATGATATAATATAGTCTTTATATATGAATATTAATGAACTAATTGCAATTGTTAAAAAAAAACTTTGTGAGAAAATTATCATAGAAAAGATTAACATTGAAGATAAGTCTTTTTTACATAAAAATCATAAAGGAAACGAGATTGGTAAATTTCATTTAAAAATACATGTTCAATCTAAAGAATTAAAAAAAATGAGTAAGATTGATAGTAACAAAAAAATTTATAAAACATTAGATTATGAAATTAAAAATTATATTCATTCCTTGCAATTACTAATTGATTAGCTCTTCTTTGAGAAAACTTTTAAGTTTATCTTTTGTAAATCTTTTATCTATAACCGGCAAACCAATTCTTTTTAATAAAATCAAATTAATTTTTTCAGAACTGTTTTTTTTATCTTTAAGCATGAATGATATAATTTTATCTATATGTTTTATTGAAAAATATTTTTTCAAATTATTTGGCAGTTTTGTAGTTATCATGTGATTTAATATCGATGAATAATCATTTTTATTTACATAATTATTTTTTTTACTAAATTTTAGAGCGGTATTCATTCCTAGAAGAACTGCTTCACCATGATTTAATTTATTTGAATAGCCCATTGTTGCTTCATATGCATGTGCAAAAGTATGTCCAAAATTCAAAACTTTCCTTAAATTTTTTTCTTTTTCGTCCTTCTCAACTATTTTCTTTTTTATTTTACAACTGTCAAATATTGCCTTTTCAATAAAGGGAGATTGTAATCTTAAAATTTTTGATATGTTTTTTGTTAAAAAATTATAAAAAATTTTATTTGAAATTAGTGAATGTTTTAATATTTCTGCATAACCGCATATAATTTCTCTTTTAGGTAACGATTTCAAAAAATTTTTTTCACTTATAACTAATTCAGGCTGATAAAAACTTCCAATTAAATTTTTTCCGAAATGAGTGTTTATTCCTGTTTTACCTCCGATTGAAGAGTCCACTTGTGATAATAGTGTGGTAGGTATGTTGATGAATTTCATTCCACGTTTAAAAAGGCTCGCTGCAAATCCAACTATATCACCTGTGATACCCCCTCCAATAGCGATTAAACAATCTTGTCGTGTAAAATTATTTTTTAATAAAATTTCTAAAATATAATTAACTGTTTTTTGACTCTTGTTTCTTTCATTTGCATTTATAAATAAAAAAAATTTACCTTTTTTTCTTAAGACTTTTCTTAATATAGAAATTTGTTTTTTAGGAACATTTTTATCAATCACAAATAAACATTTTTTGAAATTGATTGAGTTCACTTTTAATATTGTGTCTATTTTAGAAATTAAATTTTGGCCAATTAATATGGAATACTTATTTTGACCTGTGTTTATTTTAAGATTTATTGTCTTCATATATTTTTATAATTTTGTTAACTATTTCACTTTTTGTTAGATTATCACAATCTATTTTATATAATGCTTTTGAATAAATATTAGATCGTTTTTTAAGTAAGTCTAACAACTCCTCTTTTGTCGAATTTATTGCCATTGGTCTTTTAATGCTATCTTTTATTCTCTCAATTATGATTTTATCATTTAAGTTTAACCAAAAAGAGATGTGATTTTCTAAAACCTCCTTTCTGATATTCTTATTCATAAATGCCCCACCGCCAAGAGCTAATGCTATTCCTTTTTTTTTCAATAGACTTAAGGCAGTTTTTTCCTCTAATTCTCTAAAATATTTCTCTCCTTTTTTTTCAAAAATTTTTGATATTTTCATACCTGTGCTTTTTTCTATTTGCTCATCTGTGTCAAAAAAATTTAGATTTTGTTTTTTGGAAAATAATTTACCAATAGTTGTCTTGCCTGACCCCATCATACCTAAAAAAACAATATTTCCTTTTGATTCCATAAGTTTCTTTATTGAAAAAACACAAATATGTCTTAATTTGAAACTAACTAAAACTATATGCAATTTATTAAAAAAACAAGTTCAACACGAAATTTTGTAGGACTAATCATAAAATTAATTTTTGCTTTAATTATAGTTTTAGGAATTGTTTTTTTTCTAAATAAAATTGATTTTCCAGCACCAAAAAAAGATATTGAAAAAATAATTCCAAATGAAAATTTTAAAATCGTTAAATAAAAATTTTTTTTCAATTATCTTTCTATTTTTCTTGTGTTTAAATTCTATTGCAGAGGAAAATCCTATAGATATTTGGAATGTTGAAAAGAATGAAAACCAAATAGATAACAGTAATTCGACTTCAATTAATGAGGAAACTAATCAGACAGAAATTGAAACTGAGCAGGATATTTTCAAAATGCAAAATTTAAAAAAAGATGATCAAATAAAACTTGTTGAGGATATTTATAGTAAGGAGGTTGAGATATTGGGATTATATGATCCTGAGGATAATAGTCTAGATATAGATATGTGGTCAAATTCTGATGGTGATCAACTTAAAAGTATTTTTTCAAAAATAAGAAAAATAGATTTATCAAATGATGCAAAAGATATTATGGAAATTTCGCTATTAACCAATTCTTATCCTCCTAAAAAAAATATTTCAGAAAAAGAATTTCAAAAATTTAAAAATGATTGGTTAATTAAAAACTCAGATTTAGATTTGATTGAGGAATATCTTGTGAAAAATCAAGTTTTTGATGAACACGTCGAGTTGACGAGATTTTTATTAGATGAACATTTATCTTCATCTAATATTGATAAGTCGTGTGAAATTTTATCAAAAAATTTAAAACCTTTAAGTGATGAGTATCTTTTTAAATTCAATATTTATTGTTTGATCATAAATGATAAAAGTGAAGATGCTCAACTTATTTATGATTTGAAAAAAGAATTAGGTTTTAAGGACTCATATTTTGAAAATAAGATTAGTCAATTATTAGGCTATAACTCAAAAATTGATAACACAATTTCTGAAAAAACAATTCTTTCTTTTCATTTAGCTCATAAAGTTAATTCTGAGTTTGTTTTTGAACCAAATAATGGAACTAAAAAGATAATATGGAAATATTTAAATAGCTCAAATTTATTAGATTCATTTCAAGAAATAGATATTTCAGAAATTAAAAGGATTTCAACAATAGAAAAAGCAGTAAATAATAAAAATTACCCTGAAAAAGATTTGTTCGAAATATATAAAAATTTTCAATTTAATATAAATCAACTTCTTAATGCAGAGAATTCGCATAAATCTCTTGAAAGAATTGAAGCTAGAGCATTAGTTTATCAAAAAATATTATTAGAGTCTGATCCAGTGTCTAAATTAAAATTTTTAAAAATTTTAAAAAAACTTTTTAAAGAAGATAATCTAAATGAAGCTTTTGATGTTGAATTAAAAAAATTTTTGCAAGGAATTGACCCTAAAGAAATACCAGACAATCTTACAAGTTTTTACTATACAAATATCCAGATAAATGATGCCGAAGCTTCAAATAAAAATATAAAATTTAATAATGATATTTTGCACCAATCTAAACTCCTAAATTACTTTAATGGTGACTACTCAAAATCAAAAATTGAAAAAGATGTTAATAATTTCTTAAAAAAGATTAAAAAAAATAAAAAATATTTTTTTTCTAAAAAAGACCAGATCTTCTTAGAGTCTTTACGATTTGACGGTATTGAAATATCTAAGAAATATGATGATCTTTATGAGATAAATGAATCTGAAATTCCAACTGATATCCAAGTCATGATTAATAATAATGAAAAAGGGGCAACTCTATTAAGAATAGCTGAGGTTATTGGTCAAGACAAATTGGAAAGGATTGATGAAGATACAATTTATTTTATCATAAGTGCCTTGAATCAGTTGAATATAGAGTTATTAAGAAATAAAATTTTAATGAAAGTTCTTCCTTTAAAAGTTTAAAAAATAGTTTATTTATTTATCCGATGAGCGTTAAAGATATAATAACTGTGCCCAATGAAATTCTAAAAAAAATTTCTGAACCCATTGTCAATGTTGGTATTAATGAGAAAAAGTTGATAAATGACTTATTTGAAACAATGTATAATTCTAAGGGAATTGGGTTGGCAGCTGTTCAAGTGGGTATTCTAAAAAGAGTTTTGGTTATTGATGTTTCTAGTAAAGATGAAAAAAAAAACCCTATGAGTTTTATTAATCCTGTGATTAAAAACTTAAGTGATGAAACTTCTGTTTATGAGGAGGGCTGTTTATCTATACCTGAAACATTTATAGAAATTGAAAGACCTAAAATTTGCGAGGTTGAATATATAGATTTAGATGGAAAAAAAAAAACGATTAAATGCGAGGGTCTTCTATCGACATGTTTGCAACATGAGATAAATCATTTGGATGGTAAATTAATAATTGATCATTTATCAAAATTAAAAAGAGATATCATTATAAAAAAAATTTCAAAAACGAAAAAAAATCCTGATAGAGTAATAGTTTAAATGGTTAAAAAGATTATTTTTATGGGTACGCCTATGTTTTCTGTGCCAATTTTAAAATCTTTGTATCAAAATGGATTTCCAATTGAATTAGTGTATACCCAGCCACCTCAAAAATCTCATAGAGGTCAAAAAATTAATAAATCACCAATTCAGGGAATATCAGAAACTTTAAATATAAATTTTAGATGCCCAGAAAATTTAAAAGATAATCCGAAAGAACATAAATTTTTTAAGTCAATCGATGCGGATCTTGCTATTGTGGTAGCCTATGGGAAAATAATACCAAAAGAATTTCTAAATTTAACAAAAAAGGGATTTATAAATATCCACGCTTCTATTCTTCCAAAATGGAGAGGTGCGGCCCCCATACAAAGATCGATAATGAATTTAGATACAGAAACCGGTATCAGTATTATGAAAATCAATGAGGAATTAGACAGTGGACCAATAAGCAATATTTACAAAATGAAGCTTGATCAAAACATTAATGCTCAAGAGGTTTCAGAAAGGCTTTCTTTATTAGCTGCGGACAAGATATTAGATGTTGTAGATAATATTTTTGAGGGAAAATCAAAGTTTATTGATCAAGATCATTCAAAAGCAACTTATGCGAAGAAAATTATTAAGAGTGAGGGGCAAATTAATTGGAATGATGAAGCTCCACAAATCATTGCTAAAATAAACGGCTTATTTCCATCACCAGGAGCCTTTTTTAACTTTAGAGGACAAAGATATAAAATTTTGAAAGCTAAAATTGGAAATGGTATCGGAAAAAGTGGCCAAGTTATCTCTGACAATCTTGAAATAGCATGTGCTAAAAATAAATCTATTAAAATTCTTGAAATTCAAAGAGAGGGAAAAAAAATTCAAAAAGTTGANGAATTTATGCTTGGATCAATTATTAAAAANGGNTCGNTAATTTNGAATGTTTAANTATCANATATTNGTNGAATACGTTGGGACTAATTTTANAGGATGGCANGTTCAAAAAAANGGNAAAACAATTCAAGGTTTAATCCAANAAAANATCTCTAAAATATTAAATGAAAAAATTCTTTTNATAGGNTCAGGTAGAACTGATACAGGAGTNCATGCAATTGAACAATCTGCTCATTTTGAGTGTAAAAACCNAATAAAAGATTTTGATAAGTTTTTAAAATCTACAAATNANTTTTTGAANAGANATTTNGTAACTGTTNTNAAGATTCGAAGANGAAATAANAGTTTCCATTCAAGATTTTCTGCNAAGATGAGAATTTATAAATATATNATNNTTAANCAACTAGGTGGACCTGTTNTAGAACAAAAAAGATGTTGGCATATTATCAAACCGCTTGACNTAAAAANTATGNAAAANGCTGCAAAAAAATTAATTGGCACAAAAGATTTTTCTACATTCAGAGCTTCCAGCTGCAGAGCTAAAAGTCCAATTAAAACATTGAGATCTGTGAAGATCAAATCAAAAAAAAATAAAATTGAGATAGAATTTAAATCTCAATCTTTTTTACAGCAACAAGTAAGATCAATGGTTGGTTGTTTAAAATATGTTGGTGAAAAAAAATGGAGTTTAAAAAAATTTATGATTGTAATGAATAAAAGAAAAAGAATTTTATGTGCACCACCTGCACCGCCAGAGGGATTATACTTAGCCAGAGTTATTTATTAATTTTTTTTTATTACTCATTGCAAACTTTTTATTTATTCTCCATCTAGATTCCTCTCTTACTATATAGCCACAGCAATTTTTTGAACCACATTTACAAGGAAATTGTTTATAGTCCTCATCATAGCCAAATCCATAATCACAAGTAAACTCCTCACCTTTTTTAATATCACGAATAGCTGTAATCCATACTTTAAGACCTCTTCCATTGTAATCACAATTGTTATTACAACTATGATTTACTAGACCTGCAATATTCCAAGAAAAATCACCATCTAAAGTATATCTTTTATTTAATGTGAATAAGTAAATAGGTTTTTTGTTATCAAATTTAATTGATTCGTCTACTTCTTTATTTGTAATAATTTTACCGATATAATTTATTATTTTTGTACCATTTTTGATATCACGTGTTGCGTAAAGACCTCGGCCTTTTTTATCAATTTTAGATCTCTTAATTTTATAAAGCTTCATGTAAATGAATTATTATTTTACAGGTTTAAATCAATTGAATTCTACAAGTGCATTGACATGCTCATTAGCGCTTTCAGATAATGCATTTAAATCATAACCACCTTCAAGTATAGAAACAACTTTACCAGTAGTAAATTTATTGGTAGCTATTAATGTTCTTTTAGTAATCTCATAAAAATCTTTTGAACTTAGTTGAAATTGAGCTAAAGGATCATCTTTGTGGGCATCAAATCCGGCTGAAAATATAAGAAAATCTGGTTTATATTGAACTAATCTTTCTAACACTCTATCAAATGCATTAAAGTATTCTTCTGAGTTTGTACCAGCGGGTAAAGGGATATTCAATGAATTGTTAAAGTCTCCTTTATCTTTGTCTGTCCCTCCCCCAGGATAAAAAGGATATTGGTGCGTAGAAATATATAATGAATTTTTATTATTACGCATAACATCGTAATTTCCGTTACCCCAGTGTACATCAAAATCCACACAGGCAATTCTTTTGTATTTATATTTTGTCACTAAATAGTTCGTTGCTACTCCTGCGTTTGATATACAACAAAATCCCATTGCCTTATCTTTTTCTGCATGATGTCCAGGAGGTCTTGCCAGACAAAACGCATTTTTAAACTCTTTATTTTCTATTCCATCTATCGCTCTTATTGTTGAACCTGCAGCATCAAAAACTGCCTTTTTACTCTCTGGTGATACAACTGTATCTCCATCTAAAAAATTGAGACCTTTTTGGGGAAATGAATTTTTTAATTTATTTATATAGCTTTTTGAATGTGTCATAGATAATATGTCATCGGGAACATTATCTGGTTTATCCCAGATAAGATCTTTTCTTTTTTTTAATTTTTCTTTTATAGCAATTACTCTTTTGGGCTGTTCGGGATGACCATCGCCAGTGTTATGTTTCTCATAAGAATCAGAATTTATGATCGCTGTTTTCATTTAAAATAATTTATTAAAATATTTTCATAAATCTTTTTAAGATTTTTTAAATCCTTTAAAGATACTACCTCGTCCACACGATGCATAGTTCGTCCAACTAAACCAAATTCTAAACCAGGTGATATGGCTTTTATAAATCGTAGATCTGAGGTTCCGCCCGTAGTCGATAATTTTGGTTTTATCTTTGTGATCTTTTTAATGGTATTTTGTATCATATATGTAGTTTTATTTGGTTTAGTTAAAAAAGCTTCACCAGAAACTCTATAATTGATCCTAAATTTTGATTTATATTTTTTATTTATTTTAATAAAGATTTTATTTAGTCTTTTTTTGATGGAGGTTGATGAATGTTTGTTATTAAACCTAATGTTAAAAGTTGCTTCAGCTGTAGCGGGAATAACATTATCAGCAGCATTATTTATATTTATTTTTGTAACTTCTAAGTTTGTAGGCTGAAAATCTTTCGTACCTTTATCAAATTTGATATCTTTTAATTCTTTTAAAATTTCTACAATTATAGTTGAGGGATTATTTGCTCTATGAGGATACGCAACGTGACCCTGTAGACCGAATATAGTTAATTTACCAGTTACACTGCCTCTACGACCAATTTTGATCATTTCACCTAATTTATTTGGATTTGTTGGTTCACCCACTAAACAAAAACTAATTTTCTCTCTTTTTTTTTTTAAATACTCTACTACTTTTTTTGTTCCATTTATTGCATCGCCTTCTTCATCACCTGTTATCAATAAACTAATCGATCCACTAAACTTTTTATTTAGTNATAAAAAAGTGCTTACAGCAGAAACAAANGCTGCAACAGAACTTTTCATATCATTNGCACCTCTTCCAATTAAATGACCTTTTCTTATTGATGGTCTAAATGGATTTATTGTCCAATCTTTTATATTTCCCGGAG
>FUFK010066007.1_pt1 | contig 39217 bp, 36 predicted proteins | sample 1021851 | NCBI WGS metagenome assembly FUFK01 (sample SAMEA51879418, study PRJEB19060) | metagenome
GCTCCATCGTCTGGATGGACCCCGAGTCAACGCACACGCCCAAGACGCGGGGTAAGACGCTCATCCTCGTGCTTTGGCCCAAGGGCGTCAAAGCTGCTTGAATCGGATTGGTTCGACTCAGGCTTCGGCTGCGGGCGTTTCGTCACCACCGGTGGCGGTCCACTCGGCCTGAATGACGAAAAGATTCAGCACGATGGTCNCCATCCAAAAGGGAACGAGAATGTATTCGACCACACCGGGTGTGTTCTCGCTTGAGAGGGCTGCGATTAACTCGGGAACGAGGAGGAGGTACCCCAAAGTAGGGAGGGCCAAAAGACCAGCCCCTAACCTTCCTCGCGTCACGTAGGCCCCAGCGATCAAACCGCCGACAACGGCCACCGGGATGAGGAAATACAGTCCCTCCCAAAACAGCGCCACGTAGACGTGAAACGCAACGATCAGCCCGTTAGCGATGGCAGCGTTGCGCATGTCACGCAAAACGTCCATGCTCAAGCCTCTGAGACCGGTGCAGCTTCATCCATGTTCCAACCCATGACGCCCGACAGGGCAGGCAGCCCCCAAAGGACAATCGGCATGATCGTCTCAGGGAAAGGAGCGGCTGGGTCGCCGAGCATCTCGAGTCCAAGGGCGGCACAAACCACGAACCAGACGACGGCTGGGCCGCAAATGACAGCAGCGAGGCGAGCTTGGGCTTGGCCTTCAAGCATGAAAGCGGCATAAAATAGCGAGACGCTGGTCAACGAGAAGAAACCAATGATGGCGAGTTCGTCGGTCCCATAGGTCGCAAGGGAGCCACCAACACCGAGGAGGGTGTGACCGAGGGCGATGATGACCAACCAAAGTTTGGTGTTTTCAAGCGCGTTCATCTTCAGGCCTCCGTTGGTGCTTCAGCGTCATCCATGTTCCAATTCAGGAATCCTGAAGCAGCGACAGCGATGATGGTTAGGAAAAAGAGCCCGGCAAACAACGGCCCGGGTCCTTCTGTGCCGTACCCGGCTCCCTCAGCCAAGAAGAAGAAAACGCCGCCGTGGACAACGAGCATGGCGCCCGTGAGGCCTGCGATTCGGGCTTGTGCTTGTCCCGAGACCAAGAACGCCACCATGAAGGCCCAAACGGCCCAGGGAACGCTGAACCAGCCCCAAAACAATTCGTAGGCCGTCGCAATTTCAAGTTCTCGTTCAGTCATTGTACCCCAACCGCTTTCAGCGAAACTGCTCGCATCAAGCATGAGCCAAATGGCGAAGCCCAACTGGACAACGCCACCCACAATCAACCATATTTTCGGATTCATTCGTTCTTTTAGTTCCATAACTACCCCTTGCGTTGAGTCATGCAAGCGGAGTTATATCCATTTTGCATAAAGAGAACAAAAAGAGCCGAATTCAGAGGTCGTATTCACCACCCGAGAGCATCCCCTCNAACAAAAACGGCCCTGCTGGCACGACCGCTGCGATGAAGCCGTGAAGCAGCGCCGTGCGGTTCCAGTGCTTGCCCACACCGAGCAACAAAAGACCGATGAAGGCCACGAACAGCCCGCCGTGAAGCGAACCGAACAGCGTGACCATCTCTGGCTCGCCAGCGATGTACTTCAGCGGCATGGCGTAAAACATCAGAACAAGGAAGGACAGCCCTTCCAAATAACCAACCAAGGTCACCCAGCGTTTCACGCTTTGACCTCGACCATCGGTCTACTTGAACCGCACGAGGGGCATTCCTGGTCGTCGCTGTCGCCGTAATCGTGTTTGCAGGCCGGGCACACGGCCGCCAGTTCCATCTTCCCCATGGCTTCCACCGCCTCCCCCTGCAGGGAAAGATAGCCGCTGTTGACGTTGCCAACGGTGTAGCGCCCGGCACCTCCGAGGCGAACCAAAAGATCAGGTGGAAGGGTCACGGTGCCCGTTTCGTCGATGATCAGTTCTCGGTCCTGACTGAGGTTCTCCACGTCGACACCCTCGCCGTGCTCGGCGACGAAACGCCCGTCGCGCAGTTCAAGCGAACGATTGGCAAACGCAGCCACCTCCTTTGAGTGGGTGACGATGAGGAACGAAACTCCGTCGTTTTGGTGCAGGTCCTTGAACAGCGCCAAGACCTCGCGACTGGTGACCGGGTCCAACGCACCCGTCGGCTCGTCGGCCAGGATGAGACGGGGTTGGGTGATGAGCGCACGAGCGATGGCCACGCGTTGCTGTTCGCCACCGCTCAACATCGCTGGAAGGGCGTTGCTTCGATGNCCCATGCCCAATCTTGTGAGCATGGCGTCGGCAAGGGCGAGCGCTTTCTTGGAAGAAACACCCTGATGTCGCAACGGCTGAGCAACGTTGTCCCGTGCGTTGAGGTCCGGGAGCAAATTGCCCTCCTGGAAGATGAACGAGACCGTCTTTTGACGGAGTTCAACCAGTTCTTGGCCCGTGAGCCGAGTCATGTTCTTTCCACTCAAACTGACGGACCCGGCGCTGGGCTTCATCAGCCCTCCAAGGCACTTCATGAGGGTGGATTTTCCGGAGCCTGAGGGTCCGACCACGGCGATGGCTTCCCCGGCCTTCATGTCGATGTGAAGGCCTCGAAGAGCAACGACGTTGCCGTCTTCGGCTTTGGATTCGTAGACGTGGTAGAGGCCGTCGGCTTGCAAAATGGTCTCGGTCATCTTCACTCCCCCTTCAGCACGCTGGCCAAGTCCGCCTTGAGGGCCCGACGCGTCGTCACCAACAACGCCACCACGACCGCACCGAACACCGCCAAGGACACGAGAATGATCTGCGTCCACGGATAGACGAGCGTCCGCTGGATGGTCGTTGAAGAGCCACCAAAGATTTGGAAGATGAAGCCAAAGACGTCGAAGAACCCGTTGAACGAGAGCGCCAAACCAACGCCGAGAACGATGCCCAGAATCATGGAGACCATGACGATGGAGAGGATCTCAAACAGCACCAAGCGGATGATTTGCGTCGGTGAAGCACCGATGGCTTGGAGCACGGCCAACTCCTTTTGACGCTGGCTGAGCACCAAGGACAAAAACACGAAGCTCGATGCTACAGCGGCCACGCTGGCCACGACGAATTGCAACGAAAGCAGCCCCGGCGTGCCGAAAATCAATCCGCCGTTTCGTTCAACGTCCTTGTGCGTGCTGGACCAATCCTCCACGCTGGAAACCCGAGCGTCGGCGGCGATGGTTGCACCCAAGGCCTCGAGTTGCTCGCCGTCAACGCCGCTCACGTCGACGATCCACGTGGTGGAGCTGAAATTGTCAGCCTCGGCGTCGCCGATGAACGCGCGCCAAGAGGATTCTCCGATGATGATGCCATCAGCGTTGCTAACACCGGGGATGTATTCGTGAACACCCACGTAGTGCATCTCGTGGGTGAACGGCGTGATGTCGAACCTGAGTTGGGTGTTGGCGAGGAAAAATTCGCCCATGAGAGGGGTGATGTCTTCCGAAAAGCCATCCGCACAACCCGTGTCGTCCGAGTTGCTTCCGTCCGGACAGGTCGTGTTGCTGAGCACGGCCAGGGAGAGGTCCATCCGGCCGAGGCCGGTGCCCCACGCACCCTGCAAATTCGCGTTGACCAAAACGGTGTTCTCGAGGCTTCCTTCACCGCCGAAACTGGCGATGACCGCATTGGTCAGGTTGGCGCCCGTCAGGTCTGCGCCCGTCAGGTCGGTTTCAAAGAACAGCGACTCGCTGAGGTTCGTCTCCGAGAGATCGGTTCCTGAAAAATTGCTCAGAGCAAAGTCGGCGAGGCTGATGTTACGCCCGCTCAAATCCTGATCAGGGATGGTGAGGCCGGACCAGTCGCGATGCATAAAGGAAGCATACGCCTCTACTATGCCAAAGGGAGAGAGGGGTTCACCCGAGAACCCGCCTTGCGTGATGTTGGCTTCTCTCTTCTCCCAAACAAAGACGATGTTGTCGGATTTGCCACTTGGGTCGTTCTTTTCGAGAAGCACGTCGCCAAGTTCGTTCTCCTCACCGCCCCGGTCGGAACCGGCCAAATCAAGAGCGTACGCTGCATCAGGACCCGCCGAGAACCCACCCGCCGCGTAGGCTGCGAGCGCGGCCGATGGACGGGTCCCCGGGAGCGCTTGGTCGCTCCACCGCAACACGTCGCCGTTTCCGTCCAGCAACACGTAGGCCTGGAGCGTGTCGCCCCCGCTGTTGTCCGCCAGCCCCAACTCGGGCACGCTCGTGGCCAGAGGCGTGACATCGGTGCTCGTGAATTCGCTCACCAGCGCCACCAAGTCCGATTCGTTGGCGGGTTCTTCCATGGTGATTTTCAAGTCCGAGCCGACCGTGGCATCGACGGTCTTCTCGTCAACCAGGGTTCCCGTGTAGCCCTGCACGGCTGCAAGCGTGACGATGGAGAGGGTGAGCAGCATGATTACGGCCAGTCGGTTCACCGATTCGGCCGAGCCCGACCCCTTCAGACCCCGCTTAACGTCGTTGAGCAGCGGCGTGCGACCGAAGATGACCTGCATGATCTGCGGCCCTTTGGCTCCGATTCGACCGAGCAAGAGCGCCCCACCGATCCACAGCGCAAAGGGTCCGAAGATGCTGATGAGGCCCTCGAGGAAGAAGTTGGAAACAACGCCGTCGCCGTTGCCGTTGGCCTCCAACCACGTGTCGGCGACCGCCAACATACCGAACAGGAAGGCCAACCAGTGCAACCAACGCTTTGGTTCGGCAACCTGGGATGTTTTTCGCACCCCCTCTTCAATTTCAAGCTCGATGAAGCGGCGTGCGCGACTGCGTCCGAACAACAGCGCCAGACCCAGCGTCGTCACGGCGGTAAACACGGTGGCTCCGACCGAAAGCGTCGGGTTGACGTCGAAGTCACCGGTTCTGAATTCCATGAAGCCTACGGCGGAGAGCACGACGGGGACGGCGAGCAAGGCCAGCAAATACCCAGCCAGCCACGCAACGGACGACATCACGAAGAGTTCCAGCAGGACCATGCCCTGCAGGCTTTGCCCGTCGGCACCGATCACCCGGTGGATGCTGACCTCTCGGCGCCGTTGTTCCAAGGAGAGGACGAGCCCGTAAATGAGGACTGAAATGGAAAGGACCACGATTGGAATCATGATGATGTAGTCAAAGATCTGAATCAGGCCGAGGAAGATGTTCAGGAAGGTGATGGTGCCGCTGATGATGTCCGTGTAGTAGAGTTCGACCTCCTCGTCCGTGTACGAACCGTCTTGCACGGCCTTTCCAAGGGCTTCCAACCATTCCGCAGCCTCAGCGGTGGACGACGTGGGCAGCGCTCCTCGGTCAATGGTTACGCCCAGGTACACGTGGTCGTTGTCCATCAGCACGCGACGCTGATCTTCGGTGAGCACCTCCCAGGTGGAAAAGATGGGGTTGAAGGGAAGGGTTGGATTGCCAAACGGCCAGGGTTCGTAGATGCCCATCACCGTCAGGTTTTCGATCGTCATGGACATTCGACAGTACATCATTTCGTTGTTTTCAACCGTCACCTCACCGGCGCAGTTGTCGTCGGTGACCGTGCCCTCAAAGATGGTTGACTCGTCCACGACGTAAGCGAAGGTCAGCGATTCAAGGACGTCCCCCACGCTGGCTTGAGCCTCGCTGGCAATGGTTGAAGGGAGAATGATGCCTTGGGATTGATTCATTTCTTCCGGGCTCGGCCATTCTCCGGACCCCGCAATGATGCTGGGGCCGTACCGTTCAGCCAACTCACCGTCAAAGGCTTCCGGGCCGTAGAAACGAATCGCCCGCTGGTCGGAAATGGGCGGCCCGTTTTCTTCGGCTTCTGGATAATCAAACGTGACGTTCGACCACAGGGGATTGTCGTTGTCGCTGATCCCGCGCATCTCCAACGGTTGGGCGACAACGAAGTCAAAGTTGAACAGTCCACCGCTGTGAATGCCCTGCCGTCCAAGAACAAGGGTGCAGTCGCTGAACTGCGAGAATTCTTCGCGCAATTCATCGCACACCTCGACCATCGTCGCCGTGTTGTTTGACCACCCACTTGCGTTTTCGACCGGTGTCCGTGCGTACTCGATTTTGGCATCGATGGGTTCGGATTTGAGCGATTCCTCAAAGAAAAGTTGCGACAGTCCAACGCCGTAGGCGAGAACGGTGGTGATGACAAGGGAGGCCAGAAACACACCGGCGATGACGGCCAGACCGCGTTCTTTTCCCCGCCACGCGCCCTGCCCTGCGAGGCGCAGTCGGCTGGGGAGTTCCGAGAGACGATGCGTGAAGCGATTGAGACGGGACCTTCCCACGGAGAAATCGGCGGGTTTCAGACCGTCTGGACGTTCACTCACTCCTCCTCACCTCCATCGTCGTCCAAGCCCCACGCCGAGCGGATGTCGGAAGCCTCGGTCTTACCGTCGTTGAGCAAAAGCATGCGGTCGGCGTTGGACGCCAAATCCGGGTCGTGGGTCACCATGAGAATGGAAATCGGGTTCGCTTCGTCGTGGCAGAGTTCTTTGAAGAGTGCCATCACCTCTTTTCCGCTGGCGATGTCGAGGTTTCCCGTGGGTTCGTCAGCGAGCAAGACCGGGCGGTTGCCTGCGATGGCTCGTGCGATGGCCACGCGCTGCTGTTGGCCGCCCGAGAGCTGGTCGGGAATGAAATGCATGCGGTCGCTCAGACCCACTTTTTCAAGGGCATTCTTTGCAGCCGCTTCGGCTTCGAGCGACGGCATGCCCGAGAGTTCGAGGGCCACGGCAACGTTGTCAATGGCCGTCAAGTTGTCCAACAGATGAAAGTCCTGAAAGATCCAGCCCACGAGCTCTCGACGAACATCGACGACGCTTGAAGGGCCCTTGAGGCCGTAGGAACGCTCACCCAGCGTGATGGACCCTCCGTCGCCCGCCAGCAAACCGCCGATGATGTTGAGCAGCGTGGACTTTCCCGAGCCGGACGGGCCCATCAAAGCGACCATTTCGCCCCGCTTGATGTTCATGTCCACGCCCTTCAAGACGTGAAGTTTGTTTGACCCGGAACCGAACGCTTTGGTGAGGCCCTCGACTGATAACATCTCGGCACCTTTCATATCAACGCAGGCCGAAGGTGTATATCAACCGATGTTTGAAACGCCCATTGGTCCGGCTGATGAACAATCCAAATCAATGCAGAAATTTCTACCAACTTTCGGAGAAACCATCAAAATAATCGGCGGCCACTGGACACCAATGGACGAGCGCTCACCATGGGATGAGAAGGTGGAAGTACTCGTCTCGTTGGGTTATAGCCGGGGCAATGCTCAGAGGAAGGCCGATGAATATTATGAACGTCCAGCAAATCGCCCACNGCCTCGGCTGGAGCGCATCGGCGGCGTGTTGTCCGGGCTCTTTCTAATATCGTTTGGAACGCCCTTTGTCCTTGTACCGCCGTGGTTCACATGGCTTGAAATGAACGCCGGAGGCGGTNTCGCCTCGTTTCTCTTCTGTTTCTCCATTCCGTTCATTTTCGNAGGCGGGCTTGTCATCTGGCTCGGTGGGCATCTCTTGGTTAACTCGATCATGGGCGTGGAGCGGACGCATCCCTTGTTTGTGCAGCGGACGCGTCCCCCGTATGGGTCGACCAGAGGCGTGGAGGATTCGAACCGCTCGCAAGACATCGAAGATGTGAGAGAGGACGCCTGGGCCTCGAACGATGAAACCAGCCCGTACGCCTCGTCCGCCTACCCGTCGATGAAGGACCTCATCAAGGCAGCCGGAAACGACGGGCAGGACCTTGCAGGCGCCGTCGAGGCGCCCCTTGTTTCGCCGTCGGAAGCCNAGGACGACGCCGACGCTGGAGCCGGCTTTTGGGAGAACCTACCNGCGACCGACGATGAAGGCTGAGGCTCAACACCGGTTCAAACAGCGAGGCCGGCCGCTTTTGCCTGTCGCCGCATCAGGCGGCCAAAGAGCGGCGGCACAAGCGCCAACCAGAACATACCGTAGTAGCCGAACGGGAGTTGAGGGGCCTCGTCGTGGACGTCGAGCCGCTGGTAGGGGGTGCTGGCTTTGAGGTGGTGGGAAGGGTGCAGCGGGAGTTCCATCAACGTCCAGCGGGAGAGTCGATGCCGGCTTTCCCACGCGTGGGTGGCGTTTGGACGTTCGTCGTCGCCACGGCGCAGACCGTGGTGTTGGAGGTAGTTCACGAACTCGAGCAGGTAAATAGCGACAGCGGCTTGGGCGAGGTAAGCCACCAAGTACGGCAGACCGGCAACCGCCAGCGCAACCAAGAACAGTGCTTCCACGGAGAGGGCTCGTTTCGTGTCGGCAGGGCGGGCGTTGAAGGCACCTCGGACCTGCCGGGGGATGGTTTGCAGCACGTGGTAGTAGACGCTGCGACCCCACGGCGAGGAGGTCGGGTCGACGTCGCGAGCCCAGTGCCGATGGTGGGTGTGGTTGTGTTCGGTGGTGAAGTGAAGGTACAGCACGGAAAACAGCGAGAGGCGAGCGGTCCACCAGCTCTTCGAGCGCGGCCGGCGATGGCCCAACTCGTGAGCTGCAACGATGCCCGAGGCGCCGTTGGTCAGACCGGCCGAGGCCGCACCCAAGCCAACCATGAGCGTCAGGCCGTCGAGGCTGACGCGCCACAGCAGGACGGCCACCATGATCGGGACGAACACGGCGTGCAAGTGAACGATGATGTCGTGAGCCCTTCCCTCCTGGAGGGGTTCCGTGTCGCTGGACTGACCGAGCACCAGTTCGATGAAGGGATAGACGCCGAGGAACAGCACAAGCGGAAGCGCCATGTACGGGCCACCGGCCACGAGACAGCCCGCCGTGATCACCGGCGTCAGCAAACCCCACAGGTGGGGCACCCACGTCCAACGGTCGCTCATCAACGGTTCTGGACACGCTGTGACTTGTAAACCATGGCCTCAGTTCATGCCGAGCCAGTCTCGAAGACGTGCGGACAGGCTGCGTCGGGTGAAAATCCCGTTCCTGATCACCTGGGCGTCCATCGTCTCGACGACGTAGCGTTCAAGGTAGTCGTCCACTCAAATCATCCTCCTGGATTGAACCTCGCCGCGACGATCAACGCCTGCCCTGTAGAACGCAACAGCGGTCATCCAACGGTCCCAAAACGACCGCTTGAACACCCCGTTNCGGTACGTAAAGTTCGAAACAGCTTGCTCGATGTAGGTCTCCAATTCGTGGTCCATGCTTCTCTCCTGAAAGGGTTGCTTCTTTCACTTAGAATGTGGTGCCGGACCTATATGAATCACCGGTAAAAATGCCAACACGAGGATGTTAAAATAAAACCAGGTGTAGTTTAATACATTGAAAGCGTCGACGATTGGCCCGAACAGCGGAGCGGCGACCACCCCTCGTCAGGCGAGTCCTTGATAGGTTCGAGCGCCCGCAGGTGATTCATCCGAGCCACCCCCGACCGGCATCAGCCCACCGAGGACCGTGGCTCCAGGAGTGAGCCCCGTGGCAGGTATGGACCCGCAATTGAAAGCCAAATTGCAGAAGCAACGCTACCACATCGTCGGTGAACACGGCGGGGTCAAAACATGCCACTGGACAAAAGAATCCCTGCTGCGGGACCGTCAGTGCTACAAAGGGAAATTCTACGGCGTTCAAAGCCACAATTGCATGCAAATGTCGCCGGTCGTTGACCAGTGCAACCTTGCCTGCACCTACTGCTGGCGTGAACCGCACATGGACACGCTGGAATTGACCGATCAGGACCCGATGGATTTGCTGTACGAATCGGTTCGCGCTCAGCGGCGACTGCTGTCGGGCTTCGGTGGAAATCCAAAGGTGCCTCGTGAGAAATGGCTCGACGCTCAAAACCCGAAACACGTCGCCATTTCGCTGAACGGAGAACCCACGCTCTACACCCGTCTCGCCGAATACATGGACCTCTGCCACAAGCACGGGATGACGACGATGCTGGTGACGAACGGCACCCTGCCGAAGGTGCTCGAGAAACTCGACACCCTGCCCACCCAGCTCTATGTTTCGGTGGACGCACCCAACAAAGCAGTGTTCGATGCCGTCTGCCGTCCAAAATGGAACAGCGGGGCGTGGGATCAGTTTGAGAAAACGATTGACCTTTTACCGTCCCTTGACACCCGCATCGTTTGTCGACACACGCTGATGAAAGGGGTGAACATGAGCGATGCACACATCGAGCAGTTTGCTGCACTCGACAATCGAGCCGACCCGGATTTCATCGAAAACAAAGGGTACGTTTACGTCGGTCACAGTCGTGAAAACTTGGCCATGGAAAACATGCCGACCCACGACGACATCATGGACTTCTCCGACAAAATAGCCCCGCTTACGGCGCGAAAGGTGCTCTCGGATTCTCGACCCAGCAGGGTTGCGCTGGTCGGCACCGAGATCACCCCCCTTCCGATTCCAGAACCGACGATGTTTTTCCCGGACGACCTCGGCATCGCTCCTCCGGTCAAGCACCTTCCCGTCGTGTCCTGAGACGTCGTTCCCGGAACGCAACCTCCCCCAATGCCCGAACAAATCGTTAAGTTGGTTGCGCAGAGGTTTGCGCCCATGGGGAGAAAAGGCGTGCTGCTGATGAACGTCGGGACGCCCGATGAACCGACGGTTGCATCGGTGAAAACCTACCTCCGTGAATTTCTTCTCGACCCCGACGTCATCGACATCCCCGCCCCGCTGCGCCATCTCCTCGTTCGCGGCATCATCTTGAACACACGTCCCCGGAAAATCGCGCCGCTCTACAAGAAAATCTGGATGGAGGACGGCTCCCCGTTGCGCGTGTACTCCAAACGGGTGACGGACAACTTGAGCGGACTCAACCAGGACATTGACTTCGAATTCGCCATGCGCTACGGCAACCCGAGCATTCGGCACGGACTGGAACAACTCCGACGTCGGGGCGTGGAGGAACTTCTGCTGCTTCCCATGTTCCCGCATTACGCCCAAGCGACCACGGAATCCTCGCTCAAGCACGCGCACAAGCAGCTCGCTGCCATCGGTTGGACGCCGACCCTGCTGGAAATGGACCATTTTGAGACGGCCGAGGAATTCATCGGCCCACTCACCGATTCCATTCGACCGCATCTGTCCGAGGACACCCACCTGCTCTTCTCCTACCACGGCCTGCCGGTTTCGCACGTGAAGCGCATCGACGCTTCGAGCAACCACTGTCAAAAAGTCGAAAACTGCTGCGCAGTGCCTTGCGAGGCCAACCGACTGTGCTACGGACGCCACTGCTATGAAACGACCATGGCGGTGGTTGAACGGCTCGGATTGACACCCGACCAGTGGAGCTTGAGCTACCAGAGTCGTCTCGGGCCCGTCAAGTGGTTGGAACCCTCGACCACCAAAACCGTGGAAGCACTGGTGAAGAACGGCGTGAAAAAACTCGCCATCGTGGCCCCCGCTTTCCTCGCGGACGGACTCGAAACCCTTGAGGAACTCAACATTGGTATTCGCGAGGAGTTCATGGAACACGGTGGTACGGAACTGAAGGTCATCAACTGCTTGAACGACGACCAGCAGTGGATCGAAGGCCTTGAACAACTCATTCGAAAAGAGTTCGACACCGTCGCAGCCTAGAACACCTCGGCGATTCGCTCGGCTTCGGCGACCACGTGCGTGATGGACACGCCGCTGTAAAACCATCCCGCCCGTGTAAAGCCCGGCTCATCGGTTGACAGCGAAGCCATGTAGCCGGGCGGATAGGATGGAATGCGGCGCTCACCGATTCGCTCAAACACAACCGGTTCGGCGTCGCACAAATAGAGGCTCAACGACCGTTTGACGTCCTCGTCGGTTGCGCCTCGCACGGCGGGTGACATCAGCCGGAACAAACGATGACCGGACGGCGCTCGAGATGAGCCGTGAACGTCGCTTTCGTGCAGCACGCCGCTGATCGGTGCGTTTTCGTCAGGAATGAGCGTTCCGTATCCCACGGGCACCGAACGAGCGTCGGCCTCGGTNAAACCCACGGCGTACACGGACAAGCGAGTGAATTCGGTGGGCTCCCTGTGGAGGGGAGCGCACCAAACGATCGACGAAAGGGGTTGGCCTCGCTCCGCCGCCAGCGCCTCGGGAGAGGCAACGGACACACCCAAAGAGCAGTGGACGTTGTCCAGTTGCTCGAGGCGTTCAACCAACCGGTCGACAAGGGTCTGAAAACCACCTGCAAAGGACGCCGTGGCTCCTTTTCTGGGCGTGAACAGCGGGTACGTGGCGTTCATCTTTCGCCTTACAACCGAGGGTTTGACGGGGGGATTGGCTCCGTACTTCGTCATCGAGGGCATCAAAAAATCAGCGTCCACGTTGGCGGCCAGGTCGTTGACGATGCCGAGGGTCATGGCGTCTGCCACAGCGCCGAGCGGAACCGTCTGAGCGACCGATTGTTTGCCCTTGCGAGAGGACCGCACGCCTCGAAGCACCTTCAGGGGGCCGCGGCGCAGAACCATCAGGGGCGACAGTTTCGTCCGCTTTCCGTTGACGTGAATCCAGCGGCTCGAAGCAGCCGGGTTTGACGGAGCGAACGCTTCGCCCAGTTCGAGGTCGCGAACCAGCCGCCAAAACGCAGGGTGGGCCCTCGCGGCGTTGACGGCAACGTCGCACAACCATTCTCCGTTCGACCACGTTTCGACGGCGCCCCCGAGGCGGTCGCTTTTTTCGATGAGTTCGATGCGCAAATCGGGCCGTTTGGTCGCCAGACGGTAGGCGACGCAGAGCCCCGAGAGACCTCCACCAACCACCAAGACCGAGCTGGCCTCAGCCAAGCCCTTCGCAACCAGAAGAGGGCGACGAAGTTCGTCGCCGTAACGAGTCCACTCCTCCTCGGAAAACACGCCATCACCTGCTGAGCCAATCGACCGGTTGATGCAGCACGTCGAGCAGGGCCGCTTCGTCGCTGCCGGGTTTTGCTTCGTGACAGTATTCCCANCGGGCCGTGAGCGGAAGCGACATCAGGATGCTTTCGATTCGTCCGTTGGTCGTCAATCCAAACTTGGTGCCGCGGTCGTATACGAGGTTGAACTCCACGTAGCGTCCTCGACGAAGTTGCTGCCATGCCTTTTGTTGAGGTGTGAACGGCAGGTCGATGCGACGCTCCAAAATGGGCATGTAAGCCTCGAGAAATTTCGAAGCAACGTCGTCCACGAAGGCAAAGCACGCGTCTTTACCGCCGGTGCGCAGGTCGTCGAAGAAAATACCACCAACGCCGCGTCGTTCGCCTCGATGTGGAATGTGAAAGTAATCGTCGCACCAGCGCTTGAACCGCTCGTAATCGGCGACCTCGTGGCGATCGCACGCCGCTTTGTGAACGCTGTGAAAATGAACGGCGTCCTCTTCAAACAGATAGGAGGGCGTTAGATCAGAACCTCCACCGAACCACCAGCTGCCCTCGCGCTCGCCGTCCCCGCGCTCGAAATAGCGGTAGTTGGCGTGAACGGTGGGGGCCATCGGATTGTGCGGGTGAAGCACCAAACTCAACCCCGTAGCAAAAAACGAGAGGTCGTCGCCGTCGAGGTCGTGCCCTCCGCCCATTTTTGCCGCTGCTTCAGGACTCAAGGTTCCCTGAACCACGCTGACGTTGACACCGGCTTTCTCAAACACTGCGCCGTCGGAAAACACCCGACTTCGTCCGCCTCCACCCTCTTCTCGCGTCCACCGGTCTTCCCGGTAGGTCACGCCGTCAATCGCTTCAACGGCTGCGCATATGGAGTCCTGCAGACGATGAACCATATCGACCATGGTTTGCCTCATGACGAGTCACCCGTGATCAATCGCAGGACGGCTTCGACGCAGTCGATCTTCGCTCCGGGGGCGAAACCATGGCCGAGATTGAACACGTGGCCGGGGGCGTCGCCGGCCTCGTCCAGAACTCGCTGAGCCGCGGCGGTCGCTGCCTCGGGCGAGCCGTGCATGCGAGAGGGGTCGAGGTTGCCTTGGAAAGCGAACCGGTCGCCGTGCGCCGTCCGGTTTGCTCGAAGATCGTCTCGCCAGTCCAGCGAAACCGCATCGATGTCCAACGTTCGAATCAACCCGTGGAGGTGTGCGCTTCCTTTGGCGTAGTGAATGAGCGGTACGCGTTGGTCTGCTCTCTCCCTGAACACCTCAACGGCGCGCTGGGTCGCCGGCAGGGCGATGGCTCGATAGTCGTCCACCGATAGGAGTCCCGCCCACGTGTCGAAGAGTTGGACGGCGTGCGCCCCACCGTGGTTCACCTGATCGGCCAGCAAATCGCCAACGGCTTCAGCCATTCGCATCAGCAGGCGCTCGGAGGCCTCTCGGTCGGAGAAAACCTTGGCCCTCGTGTTGTGGAACTCCTTGTCGCCCGTGCCACCGGCCATCAGATACAGGCTGGTCGTCCAGGGGCATCCTGCGAAGCCGAGACGGGCGATGTCGGAGCGTTCCTCGCCGATGGCTCTGAGGGCGTCGGCGGCCCACGGTGCGTGCTTGCGTGCTGAAAACGCAGTCCAGTCGTCGACCTCATCGAACGCAAAGGAATCGATTCGGATGCCGCCGCCGTACTCAACCTCGTAGCCAAAGGCAGGCAGCGGGGTGAGGATGTCGCTGAAGACGATGGCGGCGTCCAGTGAGCCGTANCGTTCGAGGGGTTGCATGGTGATGGTGGTGCACAGGTCGAGGTCCTTGCAGCGCTCCCAAAACGAGTGTTCGGCGGCGAGTTTTCGGTATTCGGGGAGGTGACGTCCCGCCTGGCGCATGAACCACACCGGTGTTCGGTCCACCGGTTGACGCTGCAACGCCGCGACGATGCGTTCCATGCCGTTCATGCTCACCACTCCATGGTGGACAGGGCGTCGTCCATGGCCTCAACCATACCGAGAATGTGGCTTTCGTCGTGGGACGTGGAGATGAAACCGATTTCGTAGGCCGACGGAGCCAGCATGTAGCCTCGTTCCAACAGCGCTCGGTGAACATCGGCGTACAGCCCTGCAGCGTCGCTGGGGATTTGGTCGGCTCGAATCGCCGGGTCGCCGTCTCCGGGGGAAAGCCAGAACAGACTTTCTCGCCGCACCAGCCTCATCGGGTTCCCGTGTTTTTCAAGCACGGCCCCGAGTCGTTCCTCCAACAACGCACCCAGTCGCTCCATGTACTCGTACGCCTCGTCGTCGAGGAGATCGAGGGTCTTGGCGCCTGCGGCCATGGCGAGTGGATTCCCCGACAGGGTTCCTGCCTGATAGACCGGGCCGAGCGGCGAGAGCTGTTCCATGATTTCGCTTCGAGCCCCGTATGCACCGACGGGCAACCCGCCTCCGATCACCTTTCCGAGCGCCGTGAGGTCGGGGGTGACCCCGCACATGTCGCCGAAACTCCCCTCTTGGAATCGGAACCCGCTGATGACTTCGTCAAAGATGAGCAGAGCACCGTGCTGGTCGCAAAGAGCCCTCAACCCCTTCAGGAATTCAGGACGCTGAATCAACAGGCCGTTGTTGGCTGGCAGTGGCTCGATGACCACAGCCGCGATGTTGTCGCCGTGTTCGTTGAAAGCATACTCAACGGCTTCGAGGTCGTCCAGCGGGCAGATGAGCGTGGTCGCGACCGTGTCCTGCGGGATGCCGGGGCTGCTGGCGATGCCGAACGTCGCTAAACCGCTTCCTGACGAGACCATCAGGGCGTCGACGTGGCCGTGATAGCAGCCCTCAAACTTCACCAAAATGTCTCGCCCCGTGTACCCACGAGCCAGTCGCACCGCGCTCATGACGGCCTCCGTGCCGGAGGACACGAAGCGAACCTTGTCCATGTGAGCGAAGCGGTTTTTGACCCGTTTGGCCAGTTCGATTTCACCGAGATGCGGGGCACCAAACGACGTTCCGTTCAGCATTTTTTCGTGCACGGCGGCGATGATCTCAGGGTGTGAATGACCGTGAATCAACGGACCCCACGATTGGACGAAGTCAACCAGAAGATTGCCGTCGACGTCGGTGACGTGGGCGCCCGATGCCTTCTCGAAGTAGATTGGATTACCGTGCACCGATTTGAAGGCGCGAACGGGGGAGTTCACACCGCCGACGAGGTGTGATAGGGCCTCGTGGTGGAGCTCGTTGGATTTGGTTCGGTTCATGCCAACACCTCATGCCATCCATTGTTTCCTCGCCACCTCTCGGGCGTGGTAGGTAACGATGACGCTGGCGCCGGCTCTTTTGAACGCTGTCAGCACCTCAACCACCATGCCTCGATGGCTGTCCTTGCTCGACTGGGCGCTCATCACCATGGCGTATTCGCCGCTCACGTTGTAAACGGCAACTGGACGAACGACGGTGTCGGCAATTTTTCGGACCACGTCAAGGTAGGGAAGACCCGGTTTGACCATGATGATGTCGGCGCCCTCCGTCTCGTCGAGGTTGGCCTCGAGCATCGCTTCTTCGTAGCCGGAGCGGGTGTCCATCTGATGGGTCGCTCGGTCGCCAAACTCGGGGCTCGACTGTGCGGCATGACGGAACGGTCCGTAAAACGAGGAGGCGTATTTGACCGAGTAGGAAAGAATCCCCGTGCTGGTGGCACCGGCGGCCTCGAGGGCCCCGCGAATGGCGGAGACGCGCCCGTCCATCATGTCCGATGCGCACACGTAGTCGGCTCCAGCGGCAGCGTGGGAAACGGCGACTTTGCACAACACGTCCACGGAAGCATCGTTGACAATTTCGCCGTCGTGGACCAAGCCGCAGTGGCCGTGATCCGTGGCGGTGCAAAGACACACGTCCGTCATCACCACCACCTCGTCGCCAAACGTTGACTTGATCTCCGTGATGGCGCGATGAAGGTGGGAACCGTGGTTGTGCGCTTCGGTGGCCTCGGCGTCCTTGGCGTGCGCAGCCACCACACCGAACAGCATGACCGCTTTGAGGCCGTGCGAAGCGTCCTCTGCAATGGTTTTCAGCAAGACGTCCACCGACTGCTGATGGATGCCGGGCATCCCCTCGATGGGATCGTCCACGCCCGTGCCGTCAACCACAAAGTGCGGCTGGACCAGTGAATCCAGCATGCCGTCGCCGAACAACAGGCGACGGCGAGCCGCTGTCCAACGGTTGATGCGAGGACGGATGTTCATTCTGGTTCCCCCCGGTTGTCCCTCCACCATTCCACGAGTGCGTCCGTTGTGGGGCCTTTGAGGACCGAAACGTGGCAGTTGCGGAAGTGATCAAGCGATGCTATGGTTGACCTTGCGTTCTCTCCCATACAAAGAATGTCGCGCGGGACTTTCAGACGATTTTCTGCCCACGATCGAGCCGAGGAGGCCGATGAGAGAACCAACACGTCGTCGGGATTCACCTCGACGGGCTTGAGTTTCTTCGGCGTGTTTTCGTAGCCGATCCACGAGGTNACGGCGTAGCCTGCCTCACGCAGGGTCTCCTCAAACTCCGGCGACGCAAGGCTTGAACGGGGCAGCATGAGGGCCGTCGAGATTGGGAACCGTTCCGTGATGTACGCCCCCAACTGCTGAGCGTTTCGAGCCTTTGCGCACACGGCCACGGTCACGCCCAAGCGAAAGCACGCACGAGCGGTACCCTCACCGATGGCCAACCACGGGATGCGACCGATGTCGGGGTTGGAGGCCGCCGCCTGGACGGCGCACTTGGCCGCAAACGGCGAGGTCAGCACCAAGTAGGGCCAGTCCCGCTTGCTTGTGGTTTCAGCAAGAAAATCACGCGGCCAGGCCTCAAGGCGAGGCTCAAGGTCAACTGCAGGGAGGTTCTCCATGCCGATACCGTTGTTGGAGAGAACCAGGGAAATGCGGTCGGAATTCAGGGTCGAAATGTAGCGAGGTTGCCCGGGTTTGAGGGCAACGGTTTGAAGGGCCTGCTGGGGAAGCTGCAGTTCGACATCGGCCAGAGGTCCTTCGTAAGCGAAGGTGGTGAACGGTGTGCCCTGACAGAAAATCGCGCGCCAGTTTTCAGGCGAGACCTTGAGGCGCACCTTTGCCCCACGAACGCCGATGCCGGCNGGGTAAAGACAGCCGCCGCCTGCCTCCTTCAGCAAACGACGTTCGGCGAGAACAGCGGCCTCGGTCGCAGGATGGTTGAGGACGGCGCGTAGGTCTTCCATCGCCTCAAACCGATCGGCAAGGCAGTGCACCGCTATGGAGCCCTGACCGGGCGCCGTGGGCCAATCCTCCTCAGCGATGCGAAGAGCGGAAAGCTCGCCCTTGAGGTCGTCAAGCGCTCCCGTGCTGTTCAAACGGCGCAGGCCGACCTCAGCGAGGACAACGGCGTCAACGCGCCCCTCGAGGAGACGGCGAATCCGGGTTTCGACGTGGCCACGAACCGCCAGCGGAATGATGTCGGGCCGCTGGCTCAACAAAAAGGATTGACGCCGACCCGAAACGGTGCCGAAGGTCGCACCGGTTGGGAAGCGTTCCAGCAACGATGCGAGCGGCTCGGCTGCGTTGTGAGCCAACATGGCGTCGAGGGAGTCCACCGCATCGTCTCGCCGCATGAGCACAACGTCGTTGGTGGAACCTCGCTCGAGGTGAGCCAACGAAACGATGTTTGCGTCGAGGTCAACGGGGACGTCTTTGGCGGAGTGGACGGCGATGTCGACCTCTCCGGAAAGCAGGCGATCGTCGATGGCATGAATGAACTGGCCCACGGAGGCCGAAAGTTGACCGCCCAGGCTTCGGTCACCCGTCGAGGTCAGAGGGACCAGTACCGCATCGTGGCCTGCCTTGACGAGTACATCCCGTACGGTGGTCGCTTGCCACATGGCGAGATTGGATGCGCGCGTCCCGATTCGGATGGTCATGAAGTCCCCCCGGCGGCCATGCTTTTCTCGTTCAGTACAAGAACGGAGCGCTTGACCTCGTGGTCGACGTGAGCGATGATCGCTGAGCTGAGCGTTCGAGGGGTGTTGGCCACGAAATTGGAGAGTTCAGAGAGGTGGAAGGCCGCAGGTTGATGGCAGATCCAGGTGGCGATTTCACGAGCAAAGGCGCGGAGCTGGGGGACATCGCTCTGAGAGGCGTGCGGAGACGTTTCCCACGTGGTGGCCATCCGCTCCATCGTTCCGTACACGAGCGCTCGGAACTGTGCTTTCGTTTTGTTGGAAAGGGCNTCGTTGAAGCGTTGCTGAACGTCGTCGATGATGGCCTCGCTCTGAGCGATGGTTGACTCGTAGTTCCACTCCTTTCCGAGGTTGTGGGNCGTCTTGATCCAGTGTTCCATGCCCAGCAGCGTCTGGTCCTCGGTGGTGCCCGAGACGTGGATGGAGGGTGGCCACGAGAAATCCATGAGCGTTGCTGGACCTGTTTTGGGGAGGGGGTTGTCGGCGTGGTACGTCGCATCAGCGTTGCGAATGGTGGAGATAACCAAGTCGATATCGTGCGTTCCACCCGTCCATTCCTCGTACGACATCATCGTGCAGGCTCGGGCGAGTTCGGGGTGGCGGTCCGCCGAGCGAGCAGGGTCCCGGGAGACCACCAAGATGTTGCGCTGGTCGGCTTCAAGGAGCGCCTCGACGGCTTTTGCGCCCATCTCACCGAAGCCCAACACGGCGGCGTTCATTTCTCCGCGTTGAGCGAGCAGATCGTCCAGAGCAGACGTGGCGAGGCTCAGCATGGATTCGGTCGTCTGTGTGAAGCCGAGTTGCTTTCGAATTGAACGATTGGCCGAAATCACGTGTTCGAAGAACGCTGAATTGTAGTGGCTGATGAGTTCGTTATCACGGTGGAAGTTCACCGATTTGCGAAACTGCGACATGACCTGAAGTTCACCCATCATGAACGAATCCAGTCCGCTGCAAATCTTCACGAGTTGGCGCCAAGCATCCGTCCCCTCGTAGAGCTCAAACGGTATTTGCTCCGCTCCGTTGAGGTTGGAGATCTTGGTACCGAGCGCCTCGGGTTCAATTCCGAAGCCCACGTAAAGCACGCGGTTGCACGTCGAAAACTCGAACACTTCGGAACCGGTGAAATCACTGATTTTTCGGATGTACTTCGACCGGTCCTCAAGCGAGATGCCTTCGGTGGTGAGCTCTTTGGCGGAGTCGATGGTGTCGGCCGTGAATTTTAGAGCGGCCAGCGAAACCAATCCGGAGGAAGGGTTGTCCTCCTCGGCTCGCGAAGAGGCTGGTTTTGCCTCCTGCAAGTGCGTCAAATTGACCAGCGTATCGCTCACGCTCCCCCTCACCCGATGGGATGCAACGAACTGGCTTTTAGGAACCTTTGTGTCCGAAGTTTTGCCGGGCCCTGATAGGTCGCTTGACGAGATTCTATCATACCGTTCAAAACCGCTGCACTGAGGGGCCATAAAACCTTCAAAAAATGCGGTGTTCGATGGAGGAAAAAATTTCGCAGGAACCCCGGTTTCCGCGCCGAGAGGACGCCAAGCAATGCGGGCGCGGATGTTCAGGGAAACCGAACGGTTTCTGAGCCCGACACCCATTGCTTCTCTTTGCGCATGCACTGCTTGAATTCGTCCGACTCGAGGTGCCTGGACAGCCAATCGTGAACGTTGGTCCACGGTTGGGCGTCAAACCAGGCCCGGTCGTGGTTGGCAAACTGGCGCACGAACGGGAACAATGCATCGTTGAGTTGAGCCGCAAAGGCCGAGCCCTCACCCAAACGGACATTGAGGTCGACGAGGTAGGCTGAGGCCAACGTGCGATGTTCCACTTCATCCACGTCGTCGTAGCGGTTCGGGTACTTGTACCGGTCCAGGTGGAACTTGAATTCCTCATCGTTGCGTTCCACCCAGTGCGCTTCCTCCTCGCTGAGTTGCCAGTCGAGCACGTGCTGCATGATCTCAAGGCTCTCCTCGATGACCGTGCCGTCGGGCAGCAGGAGCACGGGCACCGTACCCTTGGGTGAAATCTCCATCATGTGTTCAGGGCGGTCCCGCAGGACGACTTCTCGGAGTTCAACTTCGTACCGTTCTCGAACGATGGACATGCGCGCCCGCATGGCGTAGGGGCAGCGGCGAAAGGAGTAGAGTACGGGGAGCGGCATGTGCACGCTTCCTGCATCACTCGGGTGGTGTTGGCGGAGCGTAGCCGCCGTCAACCGCTTCCTGAACGGTGGCCATGTCGGCGTCCACCATCATTTGAACGAGTTCCTCAAACGAGGTCTTGGGCACCCAACCAAGTTCCTTTTCGGCCAAGGCAGGGTCGCCGATGAGCAAATCCACCTCGGCGGGACGGAAGAACTTGGGATTGGTGCGCACGCGCACGACGCCGTTCTGGTCGGTGGCGATGGTGTCAACGCCCTCACCCGACCACGTGAGGTCCATGCCGACGTGGGAAAAGGCGAGGGAAATCATGTCCCGAACGCTGTGCGTGCGTCCTGTGGCCACGACGTAGTCGCCGGGCTTGTCCTGCTGGAGCATGCGCCACTGCATTTCGACGTAGTCGCCGGCAAAGCCCCAGTCTCGCTTGGCGTCGACGTTGCCGATCCACAAACATTCATCGAATCCGTGAGCGATGCGAGCGGCGGTCATGGTCACNTTGCGNGTGACGAACTCCAAGCCNCGACGNGGNCTNTCNTGNTTGAANAGAATCCCNGTNCANGCAAACATGTCGTAGGATTCTCGGTAGTTTCGGGTGATTTCGAAGGCGAACACCTTNGCGCAGCCGTAAGGCGAACGAGGGTGGAACGGCGTCAGTTCGGTTTGAGGGACGTCGCGAACCTTGCCGTACTGCTCGGAGGAACCGGCTTGATAGAAACGACAGTGGGGCGCATGCTTGCGAATGGCTTCGAGGCAGCGCAGAGCGCCAAGACCGGTAATATCAGCGGTCATCATGGGCGAGCGCCACGATTCGGGGACAAAGGACATGGCGCCGAGGTTGTAGAATTCGTCGGGTTGAGTCTGGTTGACGGCGTTGTCAATGGAGTTCTGGTCGGCCAAATCGCCGTTGAGTAGGTGGAACTTGTCGTTGCTCATCAGGTGGTTGATGAGGCTGCGACCGGAGGTCGGCTGGGAAACACGACGCACCAACCCGTAGACGGTGTAGCCCTTCTCGAGGAGGAGCTCTGCGAGGTAGGACCCATCCTGTCCGGTGATACCGGTTACCATGGCCGTCTTGCCGCTCATGGTAAACCGTAGATGCCTCCCTTTTTCAAACGGTCGCGTGGATGGCGAGAGGCAATGACCACCGTGAACCAACAATCATGGGTGGATTTGAAAGGGGAGAGGACGGCCTTCCCTTCGATGGCTCAACAGGAGGGTGAGACGACCAAGCGTCCACGTGTCCTCATCGTTCGTGGTTCGTTTGGAGCCCTGGGGGGAGCCGAGCGGGAGTTGCTTCAACTCGTCTGCGCCGTGGACCGTCGATGGGAGGTAACCCTTGCGACGCTGGACCTCCCCGCTCACGCAAAGGACCTTCTGGGCGAGGCGGACGTTCGTTTGTGCACGCCCGAGAACACGGTTGTTTGGCCCACGGGTGCACGCGCTGAGATGACCGCTGGTGCCAGTAAACGCGCAGAAGCGCTCTGGAACGAGGTGCCGATTCCGTGGGAAGGCATCGACGCTGTCCACCTTTCGGTGTGCAGAGGCACGCTTGAGATTCTTCCTTTGATTCCCGCTCATCTTCCGGTGCACTACCACTGCCTCGAACCACCTCGTTGGCTGTACGAGGACGTGCTTCATCGTCGCCTCGACGGGAAACCAAAGCGTCCGTTGTGGTTGACCCGTCTGCTGTTCACCGTCCAACGTCGCCGAGACCGTGCGTTCGTGAACATGCTTCTCAATCGACCCGGTGCTTCGATTTCGGGCAACTCGATGTGGATTCAGCGTCGATTGAAATCGGTGTACGGTTTGAAATCCAACCCGACCAAAGAAAACGGTGAACCTCCCGTCCGGGACGACGCAGGGCGTCCACTGGAAGCAACGCATCTCATGCACGTCATCAACATTGAAGCGTGGCCCACCGAAGCGAGTGCTGAGGAGATCAGCGCTCTCGAAGCGGCACCGGAACCGCCCCAGCCTTACGTCATGACCGTGGGTCGCATGTCGCACGTGAAGGGGACGTGGGCAACGTTGAGGTCGCTCCGAGGAACCGGCTTTGGGTTGGTTCACGTCGGTGGTGGCGATGCTGCTGACAAGGCCGCACTTCACGCCGAAGCCAAGCGATTGAACGTCCCGCTCGTGTGCATGCCGCGACTCTCCCAGCCCGCCTTGGTGGGCTTGGTTCGAAACGCTCACGCCATGGTCAGTCACGCTCATCACGAACCGTTTGGCCTGACGCCGATCGAAGCCATGGCGGTGGGCACGCCCGCCCTCATGGTGGACGAAGGTGGGTTCCAATGCACCATGTCGGGCGTGGATTCAGGCCGTCTCATACGACGCGACGACGAAGGTGCGTGGATGCAAGCCTATGAGGAGGCCAAAAACCCCGATGTTCGTCGGGCATGGGCGGAGGTTGGCCGACCGTACGTCGAGGCCAAGTTCACCCTCCCCGTCCAAATCGCTGCTCTCGAACGCATGCTGGGGTTGTGAGGCCCGTTCTTGAATCCTTTATGACCCCTAAACAAACAGGTCCTTCATGAACGAAGAGCAATCGCCGCGAAACATGCTGCTGGTCGGTGCAGGGGGCATCGGGACACACATGGCTGAACTTCTGGTCGCCGGCCTGAGAAGGGTCAACCTCCAAGGCAGCATCACGCTGATGGACGCCGACATCGTTGAAGCCTCAAATTTGGGCCATCAACGCTACGCACCGGCGGACATCGGCCGGGCCAAGGTCACCTGCATCGCCGAGCGGTTGGACGATGAGACGTCCTCGCTGCGCGTCAACGCAGTGGTTCAGAACCTGCGCCGTGAGGCCCAGTTCAACGATTACGACCTGGTCGTGGTCTGCGTGGACCGTCCGGAACCTCGTCGACTTGTTCACGCGTTGAAGGTTCCGTGGCTTGACGTTCGCTGCAGCGGCGATGGTTGGATGGCGCTGTCCTCGAAATCCGAGCCCACGCTCCTTGCAACGATGACGCCCGACCACGAACCGGCGAGTTGTCAAGTCGCCGGTGCACTCGAAGCTGGAAATCTGGAGTTTGGATTTGCTGTNGCGGCTGCCTTTGGGGCTCAATGGGCGTTGCAAACATGGCGAGGTCGTGCGGCGCCCGTGCAGTCCATGGGCAGCCTCACCTACGGGGCGCTGGCCTTTCCGGAGGTGAGCGCATGATTCAACTCCCCGACGCTCAGGAACTTTCGCTCGACGACGAGACGTGGGCGCGTGCCTGTCGTGCAGCAAGCGAGCGACGCGTCGACGACGTCGATTTGCTGGCCGCACAAACAACGCTGTCAGAAGCAGGTCGTTGGGACGGCGTGTACGTCCTCTCGGTGATGGCGGGTCTGGAAACGTCGGTCCTGATCGACGCCGACGACCGTGTGTTCATCGATTGGGGTACGGCAGGACAAGTCACCCTCCAACCGCCCGTTGGCGGACGACTTCCGTTCAAACTCTGGGTCCACACCCACCCGCGATTTGCAGCCTACTGGAGCAGCACCGACACGAACAGCCTCAGCCTTGGCGCACGAATCCTCGAGTCCGCTATGGTGCTGGGACAGCCGGGCCCGAAACACAGCAACAATCGGTCCATGGTGGCCGTGGAGGACACCTCGATGCTGGGCGATGCCGGTCCGTTGAGCCACTGGACCGACGAAGAACCCGTTCCTTGGGGCGAGTGGTACGTTCAAAACAACATCGCGACGGAGGAAATGGAATGACAGCGCGTGGACCAAAGGACGACGAAGAACGATTCAAGGCCCTCATGGCCATTCTCAACGGACGGGGACGAAGCATCGCTGAAGTCGTTGAGGAACTGACCGGTGAGGCGCCTTCAGAGGAGACGGTGGAAGCCGTCAAAAACAGGCTTCACATGGCCCAAGAAAGCGGTGAACAGGTCGACATCGCTGCCGTGGTTCAATCGCTCAGCGATTTGGCAAGCCGTTGGGCTTGATCACTGGTTCGTGTACGCCGGTCGGCGGTTTTCAATGAGCGCCGAAAGGCCCTCAAGGGCGTCTTTGGTCGAGAAAATCGCATTCAAACCGTCAAGTTCCAATTTGAGACCGCTCTGCAGGTCGGTCGTGGCCGTGGCGTCGATCAAATCGCTGGCCATTCGAAGACCGATGGGGGCCGTGAACGAGAGGCTCTTGATTTGACGAGCAACGATTTTTTCTTCTCGATCAAAGCCGTCAGGGCATTCGCCGTTCATCAGCACGGCCATGTTCTCGTCGGTGAAGAACGAGGACGCAAATTGTGCCACGGGTGAGGAAGGGTTGGCGGGCTGGCCGGGGTATTTCTCAGAGGGTTTGCCCTCTGAAGCAAGGGTCTGAACGCAGTCGTCCACGGAGGCAACATCGACCAGGTGAGTGACCAGGCCGAGGTCGGCTGCGGTGCTGGCATCCATGAAATTGCCAGCGAGGACGGCCCAACGAGCGGCGGGAATGCCGCAGATGCGGGCTGGACGCTGCGACCCACCGAGGCCGGGGTAGATGCCGATGGAGGTTTCTGGGAACCGGAATTGGGTGCGTCGTGTGCCGATTCGATAGTCGCAAGCAAGCGCCAATTCCAGCCCTCCACCAAGCGCCAGCCCCGTGGTCAGAGCAATGGTTGTCTTGCTGGATGTCTCAAGCATGTTGAGCAACTCGTGACCGTCAGCGGTGAAGTCGTAAATTTCCGGTATGGCGTCGGCGCGAATCTTGTCCACGAAGAACTTCACGTCGGCTCCGGCGACGAAGGCCTTGCCGGCACCGTCCACCACGATGGTGTGAACGGCTTCGTCGGCGTTGGCGTCCGCCACGGCTTGGGTCAATTGACCCACCACGGTCACGTTGAGCGCGTTCATGGCCTCGGGTCGATTGATGGTGATGGTGGCCACACCGTTACTGACGGTGCTGTCGACGTACGAAAAATCCCAAGGTGCATCGCCCTGGTCGGTGAAGAACGCAGGAACGTTCCAGCCCTCACCTGCGGTCTCAGCGTAGGCGTTTGCCATTCGGCAGGCCTCAGAAACACCGATGCGATTCATCATTTCAAAAGGACCTCGGGCCCAACGCAGACCAACCTTTGCGCCACGGTCCACGTCTTCCATGCTGCAAACGTCTTCATCAACGATTTGAGCAGCCACGCCGAACACAACCCCGAGCAACCGCTCGGACACCGCTGCATACTGTTCATCCGTGTAGGCTGCGTCCTCGGAAACATCCCACGCTTCGTTGGCTTCCACAAGCGCTCGGAGGTTATCGGCCCCGGTGTAGCGGGGCGTCTCGAGTTGTTCAGCAAGATAATCGGTGGAGTGGAGAGCGATGGGGGGCCCTGTGAGGTTCATCAGACCGAACGGACCCAAACCAATGCGGAACGCCTTGCACGCAACGGCATCGATTTGGGCAGCGTTGGCGACGCCCTCCTCCAAGAGCAAGCAGGCCTCGTTGAGCCACGGGACAAAGAAACGGTTCACCACAAAGCCGGGACGGTCAGCGCAAACGATCACCACTTTCCCGAGCATCTTGCAGTACTGGACGACCTTGTCAATGGTTTCTTGACTGGAGGATTGGGCGGGAATGACCTCGACCAGACGGTTCTTGGCTGGGTGGTAAAAGAAGTGCAGACCAACGAACCGGTCGGCGCGACCGGTTGCCTCTGCGAGAGCGTTCACGGAAAGCGACGAGGTGTTGGAGGCGAGGATGGTGCTGTCGCCGCACGCTTCGTCCAGCGCGTTGAAGACAGCGGTTTTGACATCGAAATCTTCGAACACGGCTTCGATGACCAAATCGGTGTCCTCTGCTGTGTTCTCAACACCCACGACACCCGTGATTCGATGTTGAATTGATTCGACTTGGGCCGGGGAAAAAATACGTCGCTCAACGGCTTCGCTGAGGAAATCAGCGATGATGGATTGACCGCGTTCAACCCACTGAAGCTCTCGGTCAACCATCTGGACGTCGAATTCTTCCTGTGCACTCTTTTGCGCAATGCCCGAGCCCATGTTGCCTGCGCCGACGACGGCCACGCGGTGAATAGGTTCCATGATTCCCCGGAAATCAAGTCACCTAATAAGAATCTGTAGTGGAATCTTCCACACCGCTCACAGCGAACGGTACGCTGCGGCCATGTTTTCAACGAACGCTTCCGATGAAAAGCGCTTGGCGTGTTCCATCAACCGCTCGTCGGCGACGTGGTGCTGGCTCAACGTCCAAGCCGTGTGATGCTCAGCAAGAGCGATGCTCCACGCATCGAGATCACCCGCCTGCAGGCAAGTTCCCTCGGGCATGAGCTCGTTGTGCGCCGGGAGGTCTGAACACAAAACCGGACATCCTGACGCCATGGATTCAACGGGTGGATAGCCAAAGCCCTCTGCAGCACTCGGGAACAAAAGAACGTCCGCTGTGTGTCGCAGCTTCATCATGGCCTCGTCATCGAGGCGAGGATGCACGACCACCTCCATGTCCAGACCCCCCAGCAAAGCCTGCGTTTCCTTGCTCTGATCGCCGGCGACATGAAGCACCGAGCTCCCCTTGAGGTCGTCGCTGGCGGACCTCAGCAGCTCGACGAGAAATCGGAGTCGCTTCCGGGGGTCGTGCGACCCCACGTACAGGAGGTTGAATTTGGTGTTCTTCGGCCGCCCTTCGGTCGGTGCATAGCGTTGCGTCTCAAGACCGAGCGGGACGGTGATGGCATTGACGCCCGGGAACGCCTCGACGCACATCCGACGCGTGTGCTCGGAGTCGCACACCAACAGGTCGGCTCGCCTCAACCCGGAACGCAATTTTGAGAGGTCGACCCTTCGGGCCAACCCCGGCGACGCATCGCCGACCTGAACGGCATCGTCCCGCACGTGCACGCCGCCTTTCAGGATGGGAACGTTCACCTCACGAGGGTAGAGGTGAAACACGTCATGGACCGTCACCATCACCTTGGGGCGGCCCGGTGACCGGGCCGGTACGAGATGGGCCTGCTCCTGGTCGGTGATGTGAATCACATCCTCGGGCCCCATGTGTCGCCTGCAGAAGCGTCGAACCGTTCTGGGGTGTTTGCTCCAACGATGGCGCAAGCGTGCGAAAGCCGAGGATTGCTCGGGGTACTCCAGCGTTGAGAGCACGGTCAAGCCAGGAAAACGCCCGGCGCGATGGTGTTCAACCAAAGCACTGTGCGCTCCACCCAAGCCGGAATAGGGCGTCAATGCCCCGCCCCGTACCAGCAGCACCCGACGGGCGTCGGTGGAGGTTGAGGGCGAGGCCATGGTCCGAGGACGCAGCGCCGCTTCTTGAATGGATGACCTCTCATGGTCGGCACGACGTTGGTTGCTGACGTTCACGGCAACGGTGTGGAAAAGAAATCAAGTAGTGTTGTGGATTCGGAACACCGAGCGCCCATGCCTGAACCGCCCATGTCCATTCCTCTCAACCATTTTACGGCCATTGAAAACAACATCCAAACCACGATCGATGCGGGCACAAAAATCCGTACCATGCTGGCCAAACACTCCAGCCAAGGCCCCTACAACGCCGAATGGGAGGTGGAAGCCGCTGTTGAAGCCCTTCATGTCTTCGCCTCACGGTGGACGATTGAAATCCTCGCTACGCTGTACATCACCGGGCCACGGCGGTTCAACGAGATGAAGAAGATGCTCTCCGGCATCTCGAGTCGCACCCTGTCGGACAAGCTCCGGTTCCTCACCGAGGAGGGACTGGTGCTGAGGGTGGTGACCGACGGTCCGCCGGTGAAGGTCAGCTACGAATTGAGTGCGCATGGAAGGACGTGCGGTCGGCTGCTTTCGCCGCTGGTGGCTCACCTCAAAATGGTCGCCGGTTCGGTCGTGCAGGGCTGACGCCATCAGCGCTCAAACGAGCGATGGATTAAGGGAGGAGAAGGACAACCTTCCTCGCATGCCTCTGCTTGCTCAGTGGACTCGCCAGCGTCCGTGGCTCGCTGCGGGGTTAACGACTGCAGCCAGCGGTGTTGCCGGAATTGCAGGTGGCCTCGCCACCGCTGCCGGCACCGTTGGCGCCATGGCCATCGGAGGGATCTCAACCCGCGCCAGGTCGCATGACCATCCCCTTCGCAGACGAATCCTCTCCACGCTCGAGGCTCGTCCTGGACTCTGCTACAGAGAACTTCAGACGGTGTTGAACACGGCCAACGGAACGTTACGCCATCACCTCGACGTTCTGCAAACCCGTCGAGCGGTCACCGTGATGCCCGTCAACGGCCGGACGTGTTACTTCGCCGGTGGTCCGAGTCAGGTGGAGGTGCTTCGAAGCACCGTTGTTGGCGAACATCGAATGGCTCAACAACTTCCCATTGGCCTTTCTCCCGTGCAGCGATTGATCCTCGAAAACATCCATCGAGACGGCGTACCGAGGTCTCAAGCCGCTCTCGCTCGACGATTGGGTCGCACACGCGCCACCGTCCACAGCGCTGTCAAGGTGCTCCGCCGCCGTGGAATTCTACGTGAAGATTCAATCGAGCTGATGCCGCACATCGACCTGGACACGTACACCCGGGCTGCCGGAGTGGACTACGAGTTCGTCGACGAACGACGAGCGGTCTCGTCGTCGTGAAACGATTTACGAAATGTGTCGCTTGAGCGGCATTTGGTGCACAGCCTTCAAAGACCCACGGCACCGCCAAAGGACCATGTTCTCCGTTCGCTTGGTTGAGCACCCGCTGCCCACAACCGAACGCGACGTTGACGGCCTCATCGCATGGATGATCGACACGCTGTCCCTGGTTCGAAAACGAGGCGACGCCACGGCGGACCACGGCCGCGCCGGACCCGTGCATCGCTTGCTGCGAGACCACCTCTTTGGCCGTCCTGACCGAAGTTGGGATGCGCAGATGTTGGCCGATGAACTGGCCCAAATGCCGGCGTCGTTGAACCACCATCTGTCGAGACTTGTCGAGACGGGTCTGATCGGATTTACGAACGAAGGCAAGGGCTGGCGGAAGTACTACCTTCGCGGCGGTTCACTCAGCAACGCCGTCGCCCATCTTCAGCAGCACGGTTCAACGGTGCTGCAGCAACGGTTTGAACTCGTCAACCAGCGGTGGACGCGGTCAGGCGAACCGTTGCCCGTTGAACTGCCCCAGGACGAGANTGCACCGTTTTCCATCGGACTTGTGGATCATCGTCCCCTGCCGGATGAAGCCGTGGGCAGCCTGTTGTCGTACTGGATGAACGATTTTGGTCTCTTGGGTGAGCGACCGGGAGCGGAAATCCAGGAGGATTCCATCTCCGTGCGTTTGTTTTCCACGCTCCTGGAGCGAAATCTACCGCTCTCGCTTGACGAAGCGACCGAACTTCACGGAGGACAAAAAGCACGAATTGGACGGATTCTGGAACGATTTCGCGCCACGGGAATGGTGGAGCGTGTCGCTCGAACCGACCGTCTAAACACGGCTCTCTGGACGGCGATGACCTCGCAGCATCAGCGTCGGGGCGAGGATTGGATGCTGAAAAAAGGTGGGTTTCAGCGGCTGCTCAACGAACAACAGCAATCGGGACTGCTCAAGGCGCTCGCGCAGGGTTCGCTGTCCGTTGAGGACGTCGCAAATCACTTGAGCACCGTTGAAGCGCGGGAACAGATGCTGCTCCTGAATTTGCTTGGCGGCCGCCTCCCCATGGGGTACCGCATGTCCGGTGCAAGCGCATCGGCGGTGCAGCGACGCGTGCAGGACCGGCTGGACCGAGTCATGCGACGCATGGTGCGCGTGGCAGGGTTGCTCGACGAAGCGCTTGCGGCGTCCAAGGGCTCATCTTGAACGGTGATTTCATGGCGTCGTTCATCGCTGCAAAACGTGGTCCTTGGGACGGGGAAGCCCGTCCCCTTCACCTGGCGCCCATGTCCGGGGTGACCGACCTGCCCTATCGCCTGCTGGCAAAGGAATGCGGCGCCGACTTCACCATCACGGAATTCACCAATTCCACCGCATTAACTCGGGAAGCGGCCACGTCCTGGCGCCGGATGGAAACCCACGAATCCGAGGTCCCGTTCATTCCCCAAATCTTCGGCGGGGACCCCGGGGACATGGCGACGGCCGCCGAGATGCTCGCACCTGCCGCTGACGTGATCGACCTCAATTTTGGATGCCCAGCCCCCAAGGTGACCAACATCTGCGCTGGAGCAGCGCTGATGGGTGAACCCGACCGACTGGTCAACATGGTAAGCACCATCGTGGATCGCGTGAACGTACCCGTGACGGCCAAGATGCGGCTTGGAACGGGTGGAGCGATGAAAAACAACTCGACGGAACTGTGTCAGCGACTGGAGCAGGTGGGCGCCCAGCGCCTGTGCATCCACGGACGAACGCTGAAGCAGCGGTATTCTGGAGAAGCGGATTGGGCAAGCATCAGGGAAGCGGTTGACGCCGTGGAAGTCCCCGTGGTGGCCAACGGCGACGTGGTGGATGCTGCCTCCGCCGCAGCGTGTCTCGAACACACCGGTGCGTCGGGCTTGATGATTGGACGCGGTGCAATTGGACGACCGACCGTGTTTTCCGACATCAAAGTCGGGCTGGGTTGGATGGAACCCGACGACTTGCCTTGGGTTCACTCCAACGAAAACTGGTACGACCTAACCGACGTCGGGCAGGCGTTTGCTTCCCGCAAATGGTGTTGGGACCGCTACATCGAACTGTCCGAAGCCACCGTTGGCATTCAAGGCAAATGGATGCAACGACACGCCATCGCCTTCACGAAAGGATTGCCCGGTGCGAAAAAAATTCGGACGCTCATGCATCAACAGGAAACCGACAAAGCACGAGCTGAAGCCATCAGCGGGTTCCTTGCCAAGCCGGTGTAGGTTCAGAAGGTCGATTCCCAGTCTTCCAGGGTGTTTTCCTCGCGACCTGCCCATTCTTCGTCGGTGGTCTCACCGCGAACCTTCAACACNTCACGTGCAAGAAGCCAGTAGATGAGGGCCAAGGAGCGGCGGCCCTTGTTGTTGGCAGGGAGAGCGATGTCCACGTTGCGCAGGTGATTGTTGGCATCGACAATGCCGACGATGGGCAATCCGGAGGCGACGGCTTCCCGGAGGGCTTGTTGGTCGTTGGCCGGGTCGGTGACGAAGAGAATGTCCGGTTCGATGTAGGAGCGAAGAGCTGGGTTGGTCAGCGAACCCGGGATGAAACGACCCACGGCGGAGTGTGCGCCAATCGCCTCTGCAAATTTACGGGCCGGTCGCTGTCCGTACTGTCGAGCGCTGACCACCATGATGGACGGGGCGTCGTACGTGTTCAACAACGCAGCAATGGAGCGAATGCGTGCGTCCGTGGTTGGAATGTCAAGGAGGTAAAGTCCGTCTTCTCGGACTCGGTCGATGAAGCGGCTCATGTCAGCACTCTTTTGTTGAGTCCCGATGTTGACGGCGTTCTCCTCGTAGGTTTCAGCGGACACGAGCAAACTGGCTTCTTCGGACATGTTGAACCACAGCAAGCCGCCCACAGACCCCCTGTATTAAACCGCTTCGTCGCAGATTGTCTTCAACCAAGCCTGAAAATGAAGCCGCACACCTCGGAAGAGGACTCAATAAAGAGACGGGTTTTCGCTGGCCCATGACGGGGGATGCGGCCACAGCAAGCGGCTCAGCACCGACCCATCCCCACGCCACGCAGGGTGAAGACGGCCGCTGGCTTGGAAGCGATGGCCAACCGCTGCCCGTGAGCGCAAGCGACCTTGAACGCTTCACCTATTGCCCGCTGTCATGGCATCTTGCTGCAACGGGAACGAGCGGGAAGAGCGATGCGATCGAGCAGGGTCGCGAGGACCACTTGGCCATCCACGAATCCATCGCCCGTTTGCAGGACCATCAACACGCAACAAAACGAAGCCTGATGATTTGGCAGTGGTGGTACGCCGTTATCGTGGTGCTCCTCATCGACACGATTGCGGTTCAATACATCGACGACCTCGGCCTCAACATCCTTGACTTTTCGAGAGGCTTGGCGGCCGGAGCGCTTGCATTTCTCCTCGTCGGCATCGCCGCTGTGCTGCTGCCGTGGCGAAAAGCAATCGGGTTGGACGAGCCGTTTCGTCCGGAACTCAACGGACGTCGCGAAACCATTGACCCGGTGTTTGAGCCTCGTGGATTCATGGGAGGTTGGCTCCAAGGTGGGGTTCTCGAGGTGTCGATGTTTGTCTCAGCCATCGTTCTTGCCCTGCACTCGATCGCCCTGTTGTTTGCACAAAACCGGGAACAAGCAGCCTACATCCTTGGCTTAACCACCATCGGATGGACGCTCCTCGCCTCGGCGGTCCTGCGGCGCGCCTTGAAAAATCACGAACAAGCAGGCGATATCGCCCAAACCAACGACCTCAGCGTCAACGACGAGGTTTCGTATTCCGATGACGAAAAAACCGCCAGCCTCCTGATCGACGGGACGACCGGGCTGCGCGGGCGACCCGACCAAATCGTCATCATCGATTCTGAGTTCATTCCCGTTGAGCAAAAGACGGGGAAGGTTCCCAAACGCCCGCACGATTCCCACCGCCTTCAGGCGCTGGCGTATGCGCGACTGGTCGAGACGACCACCGGTCGTTCACCGCCGTACGCACTGCTTCGATACGGACCGGAAAACCTGCACAAACTGCCGTGGAACGACGAGGCAAAAGACGAGCTAAACGCCCAGATCAAAGCGGTCCAGCGAGCGATGGGCGAAGGTGGAGCNCGCCGAAATCACGAGCGCCCCGGGAAGTGTCAGAACTGTTCACGGCGCCACGCATGCAACGATTCTCTGGTCTGAATCATTCACAGGTTTCCACCAGTGGGTACTGCATGCAACTGTTGGTGATGGTCACGATGATCACAAAGTTGTCTCGAACCGATCCCAGGGTGCTTTCACCACCACCACGTGCTTGGATGTCAAGTTCCCAGTCCCCTTGAGCGAAGGACGGGTTCGGGAGAAGCGCTTCCTCGAGCGGGCTGGCGTCCTCGCTGACGTCTTGCTCCCACTGTACCAAGCCTTCGCTGTCGGTCAGCGTGGCGCGAACGTAGCGGCTTTCGTTGTCCCAGAAGGTGGAAGGAAGGTTGCGCGAAAGCTCGAAGGAGACCTTGAAGTAGACCCCGATTTCCGTGGTCTGGTCGGTGATGGCGAAGGTTGAACGGTTGGTGTATTCGTTGGCGTAATCGGTCAGCGAGGTGAATTCGTGCGTGACCGTGATCTTTCGATTGTTCATGCTCTCGTACGCAGGTTCGCGCAGGGATTCCACGGACTCCCTCGCAGCGATGAGACCCATGCACCCCGATGTGGACGCCATGAGGACGACCATGAGAAGGGCTGCTCCGATGCCGGGTCGCCGCATGGATGGACCACAAGCCCCGACCCTATGAAGCCCACGCCGTTGCAGGAGCGAGCATTTCAAGACCCCCGATTGAATGGTCGTGTCGTCTGAATGAAGCGAGCGAAGGCCGAGCCACGGCGATGACGAGCCCTATGAACGCTGACAGACACTCAACTGAATTTTGCGCCGCAAACACCGCATTCGGTTGCCCCGACGGGCACGTCGGCGCCGCAGGCACCGCAGACATCGGTTTCAGCCGGTGCCTCTTGCTTCTTTGGTTGGCGTGAGGGGCGACGACGAACGGCTTTCCTCCCCTTTGCGGGTGCGTCACCATCCGCTTTCGCTTTGGCCGTTGCAGGAGGCTTTTCCTCCTTTTCATCGAACGAAAAGTTCGCGGTTGCTTCGGAGACCTCGTTGCCAGCAAACGAAGAATCGGTCAGGCTCATGCCGATGTTGACCTTCTCACCCGGAAGCACGCCGTCTTCACCCGTGATCTCAAAGAGTTGCTCGCGAATCGTGGCGTCCGAAGCACTCAACTCACCGGTCTCTTCAGCCAGCGATTTGAGTTCACCTTTCTCCGACAAAATGCTGTCGAGGTCCTGCACGTCGTCGCTTCGACGAGCACTGAGGGTGGTGGTGACCTGTTCTTTGTAGGCCTCAAGTTCCTCTTCGGTCATGTCTTCCATCGCAATTTCGTCAGCGTAGCGGCGGTCGTAAGCGGCCTCAACCTCTGCTTCGGCCGCCTCGATGTTCGTGTCCCACTCCTCCTCGAGATGCTCTTCATCAAACCCGAATTCTTTGACTGCGTCAGCAAAGTTTTGCGTTCCCGTGACGATTTCGTTCTCGTCTTCTTCTGGAAGAGCCACCTCTTCCTTGACCGCTTGACGGGGTTCTCGACGCTCCCTGCGTTCAAAGAAGGACGAAACGTCTTGTTGTGCACCGCAATAGGGGCAATTCTCCATGAGATCGGGAACCGTTTCTCCGCACGCATGACACGCATGGAATTGGTTGCGCGCTTTCTTGAGGTTGAACGAACAGTGTGGGCAGCGGTCCTCCGTGCCTTCCAGTTCCCCGTCGCATGCAGGACAGTATTCGAAAATATCTCGCTCGACCTCCTCCTCGCGCTCCCGTGTGAGCACGACGGCAGCGACCAAGGCACCGATGAGCGCAACGGCGATGGCTCCGAACAGCGCCACCGTTCCGGTTTCTGACGACGAACCGGCACCGTCGCCGTCGGCGTTGGTGGCCAGTGTTGCGAACGAACGCGAGAGGGTTGAACTGATGGAAGCGTCCTCGGGGATGAGGCGAACCGTTGTCATGGAGGCCGTTGCGGCGAAGGTGCACGACAGCGAGGCGCGGTCGCCTCGGTTTACGATGTCGACCTCCATCGAGGAAAGAACGGTGTTGCTGCTGTCCTGGCAGGTGTAGTTGGCGCTGCCCGTTTCCTGACTGGTCAACCCGATGGTCAGCGTGTAGGCCTCGCCGTCGGTCAACGGCAATTCGGCGGTGTTGTTTTCAGCATCTCGCAGGTCAAATGTAGCGTATTCCCAATTCAACTTCAACTTCGATTCAACCATCACCGACCCGGTGGCGATGGAGTTCTGCTTGTTGGCGTCCCAACTGCCGGGAGCGGCAACCCACTGCCCTTCGAATTCCGCCGTGTGCGCACCCAGCGCCGTTGACAGCGAAACGGTCCAAGTGAAGGCTTCACCTGCGTCCAACAGAATGGGAGGGGACTGGCCTTGGACGCCGTCAAACTCGTACTGTATGTTGCCGGAGACGCCGATGTCGCCCGTGTTCTCCATGGTGACGCGCCATTCGATGTCTTCCCCGGACTGGACCGAAGGGACGGTGGGAAGCGCATTTGCGTCGACGTAAACATCGGGGATGGGATAGATGGTCAGGACACCGGAGGCTTCGTCGTTATCGGTTCGCTCTTGCTGAAGGATTGCTTCGTTGAAGGGATTGATTTTGGCGGTGACGATGTGGTCCCCCTCGGAGAGTGAACTCAGCGTGGAGGAGGTGAGCTGGGTCGTGAACGGTTGTTCGCTGTAGCCCACGCCGCTGAAGGAGACGGTGAACGGTTGGCTGGTGATCAACCCGCCCGACGGATTGGGGAGTTGGACCCACACGGGCACGTCAAGCGGCCCGGTTCCGTTGGTTCGCACCATCGTACCCTCCACGGTCCACGGCCCTTCGAGGGCGCCCTCAGCCGTGGTGATCGTCAAACCGTCCTTGAAACTCAGATCCATTCGCGTGGCCACGGTGAGGTCCACCGCCGTGAGCTTGTTCATTTCAGAGGCCTCTTCGATGACGTTTTCTGCATCGGGGGTGACCTGAACGCTGTGGACGCCGCTGCTCGGAGCGGTGATGGTGGTGTTGACCCACGCCGAAGACCCTGCGGTGAGCGCTGGTGTATCGAGCAACACATCGGGGGATTGCGGGACTTGCACGAGCAGTTTCGAGGCAGGGGCGTCGACGGTACCGGAGTTGAGGACATGCGTGGACAAGGCGACGCTGTCCCCCGCATACACCGGAGTGGACGTGTCAATGGTCACCGAGTCAATTCGAAGGTTGGCCAGCCCAGCAACGGTGAATTCCTTGTTGAAACGCACCTGGACGTCGCCACCTGCCGAGAACTCAAACCATATTTTGTGGACGCCCTCGGTCAGCCCGGACCAGGTGGTGCTGGCGGTGTACCACGACTCGGCAGGAATCGTGACCTGGTCGAAAAGCAAGCGATTGTTGGGCGAGATGTTCTCTTTGTAAAACGCCACCTCGACCGAAAATGCGTCGGTTTGCTGACTGTTGTACAGCATCACTTCAACGTCCACCGAACCGCCCATCAGTGGGTTGCTGGGGTTCAGCGACATTTGGACGGCCGAGGACTGAACACCACCGCTCTCACCCGCCTGAGCCGACAGCGGCAGTACGCTGACCAGCAGGAGGGTGAGGATGACCACCGCCTTGGCTTTCGGCTCCATGCCTTTGCTTGGACGTGCAAAGCACTTGAACCCATCTCTGAGATACGCGAAAAAAACGATGATGGAGGCTTGTTTCCAACCGACGAGGGACGACTTCGCAGTGAACACCCGAATCCTCCGGCCCGGAAGGGGAGAGTTGAAGGCTCACCCAAGGTGTGGAAGAGGCATGGGGCGAGGCAGTTCAGCCGTTTGGCTCGTCACCCTCCTGCTCTGTTCCTTCCTCCCAGCCTCCTCGCCCGCATCAAGCGTGTTGGACCACGCACAGGAGGTTCATGCCAGCGGCGCCTCAGGACTGAGCATTGCGTTTTCCAACGGTCCTGCTGATAACGACGACGTGAAAGGAACCCACGCGTTGACCTTCAGCGTTGGTGGCACGGGGACGTTGGAATCCCTGCTCATCGAAATCACGACCGACGAGACCGCGTGGACAACGGTCGTAAACCTCACGACAACACCTTGGATGTACCCGTTCGACACCACCGACCTCACCAACGACACCTACAAGTTGCGAGCCTCCGGGTGGGACAGCGATTCCGAGAGCTTTGCCCTTGCGACCAGCGGTTGGTTTGACATCGTCAATCAAGTTCCCGTGATCACGACGTTCACGGTGCTCAACCCGGACGCCGGAACGGGTGAAAGCCTGTCCGACCGAGCGTGGTTCAACATCGGCGCTCAAGACACGCTCTCCTTCCGCTGGGGCGCCAGCGACGACGACCTCAAGCAAGCCACGCTGGCCAATGTTCCCGGCCCGGGCGCCCCGTCAACCGACGGACCCACCTCCCTCAACTACGGCTGGGACTGGTCGAGCGGAGCCATGCAGGAGGGGACGTGGTCCCCGCGCCTCACGGTGCAAGACCATTCGGGCCTATCGGCAACCACCACGCTGTTCATCGGGATTGACCGAACCGGGCCAAGCATCGGAACCGTCACGGTCGGAAACGGTGGCGCATGGCAACAATCGACCACGGTCACCGTCAGTGGACTCATCTCAACGGCAAGCGACGGCCAAGGCTCGGGCGTTGCCAGCGTTGAGTACGCTCTTGGAGCCGAAGACTGGACCACGACCGGCAACGACGCGCTGACGCTGACCCTCGAGGAGGGCGTTCATGCCCTCAATCTTCGAGCCGTCGACCGTGTTGGGAACACGGGAGCCACCAGCACCGTAACGATTCGAGTTGACCAAACAGCACCCATCGGATTGTCGTGGAGCGTGGACGAGTTGACCACCAGTCGAATCGGAGCGGCCAACGTCACCTTCAACGCCGAGGACGCCGATTCGGGCATCGATAACACGGCGTCCTACATTCAGTACGGCTTCGATTCAAACGGTGTGGGCGAAACGCCTGACCTTTCCGGGCGGTGGCTCACGTTGGGTGTCAGCGGCCTGTCCGGCGCGGTTGGACTGGCAAGTTGGGCCACCAAGTCGCGCCAGCACCTGATGCTGCGCGCCGTTCTGGTCGACGAGGCGGGCAACAGCTTCACAACCTCGGCGACATCGTATCAAATCCTCCCCGGGCTGGACCTCTCGTGGAACGCAAGTCAGACCAACGTCGACCGCATCGTCGTGCGACCGGGAGAACAGACCGGAAACATCACCATCACCAGCGTGCTTGAATCCAACGAAGACTACGGTGGCAGCGTCATCGTCCGGTTGGAAACGGCTCCAGCCGACCGTTCATCGGACGTTGACTGGACGGTCATGGAAACCCGAAACCTTCCTGCAGGCACCCTTTCCAACAGCACCGAGACCATCGTTTGGCAGTACACCGTTCCACGATCGGGCCAATTTGACCTCCGTTTGGTCATCGACTTCGCCGACGTGATCGACGAATACGACGAGGGCAACAACAACAACTACCTCGTCGTGACCGGGGCGTCCCTCGACGCCCCTGGTTTGGTGCCCTCGTTTGCACCAACCCTGTTTGTGTTGGTGCTTGTTGGGTTCGCTCTTTCCCTGCTCCAACAGAGGACAAGGGATTGAAAAGCATCGGGCCTCACGGCCGTTCATGCGCCAGTCGCTTCCACGTGTACCCAAAGACCGAATTGCGGTCATCATCGGTGCGAAGGGTGCGACCAGCAAAGCCAT
>FUFK010047913.1_pt1 | contig 39204 bp, 35 predicted proteins | sample 1021851 | NCBI WGS metagenome assembly FUFK01 (sample SAMEA51879418, study PRJEB19060) | metagenome
ATCGTGCAAAGTGTCAAAACAGTCCAAGTGGAGGTGGGGGCGTGAGAAAGACGGCTGTCTACGCTTTGGGCGGAAATGCACTCCAGTCTCCAACTGGCGACGGTTCTGAAACCTCCCACGTTCTTGCGAAGGTGATGAGCGACGTGATCGACCTCCTCGAGATGGACTGGAGCGTGGTCATCACTCACGGAAACGGCCCGCAGGTGGGGCATCTTTTGGCGATGGACGTCGAACGTACTCAGGGTCTTGATGCATGGGTTGCTTCGACACAGGGCATGATTGGACATGAACTCTCGTTGAATCTGCAAGCCATACTCGAACGTCGCCGTCGGCCTGAGCGGACGGCCGTGGTGCTGACCCATGTTGAGGTGGATCTTGAGGACGAAGGGTTTGCATGGCCAACCAAGCCCGTCGGTCCCGTTCTCGATGCACAAACGGTGATGTCCGTCGATTGGGACATTGCAGAAACCGTTCACGGACCTCGACGCGTGGTGGCCAGTCCCCAACCGATTCGTATCCTTGAGATCGACGTCATTCGCCGATTGGTTGAGTTACAAGCCGTGGTGGTTTGCGGTGGTGGTGGCGGCGTTCCCATTGCCCGGGCCGGAGGTCACCTGCAGGGCGTGCCGGCTGTGATCGATAAGGATCACTTTTCCTCACTCCTGGCGACCGATTTGGAAGCAGATGCGCTGATCATCAGCACCGAGGCTGACGCCATTTACCGCTCCTTCGGAACGCCTGAAGCAAAGTCCGTTCGAACCCTGTCCGTTGAAGAAGCACAGGCCATGGAGGCCGACGGTGAATTTCCCAAAGGATCGATGAGTCCCAAAGTGGAAGCGCTGTGCAAGTTTGTTTTGTCCAGCAAGGCTGGAGAGGGGGTTCTGTGCTCGCCCGGTCATGTCTTGGATGCACTTCGAGGAGAATCAGGCACTCGCATCACTCCGTGATGCTGACACGGTTGCATCAATCATGTTCTTATGGCTCCGCATCCTCCGCGTGTCCATGAAGACCCCCATCATTGCCGAAGCCCACTGTGACGCTCCTTGCGGTGTGTACGACCCAGCCAGCGCCCGAATCGCTGCTGAGGCCGTTCAATCCATGACCAAAAAAATGCTTGCCATGGAATGCCCAGACACCAGCGATGGCGTTGCGATGGCGGCCTACATGAACACCATGGCTCGATACGCACTCGTCAAGGAAGAGGAGGCTCAAAAGTGCAAGGACGAACTCCTCGTTTTGTGGACGGATTTCTTCAAGCCACAGCACCTCGAATCCATACCCGACCTGCACGACACGTTCTGGCACGCTGCAAAGCTCTGCTCGGCGTGCAAAGTCGAAGTTTCAGCCGGCCACGCCCAAGAACTCATGGACGCTTGCGAGGCCATTCACCACATGTTCTGGACCGCCAAGGGCCGAGAAGTTCCGTGGACCCGTGCCTCCTGAGGTCGCTCGATGACCGAAGCGTTGGATGTTCGCATCCAGGGCGACAGCATGTGGCCAACCTATCGCGATGGAGATGAGGTTTCCTTTGCTCCGTGCGATCAAACCTACGTCGCACGAGTCAACGACGTCGTGCTGGTTTGTCACCCGATGAAAGACAACGTGCTGATGGTGAAACGCGTGTCCGTCGTTCAAAACGACGGGCGTCTGTTTCTCACGGGCGACAACCCCGACCCTACGGCGAGCGAGGATTCTCACAACTTCGGGCCGGTCTCGCCGGCCATGGTGCAGGCCTTCGTTCGACCGGGTTGATGGCGGGCCTGACGGGGTTCGAACCCGCGACCGACGGATTAAGAGTCCGTCGCTCTACCTGACTAAGCTACAGGCCCGATTCAGCCTTCTGTCGGGTGTATTTAATGCTTGATGCAAGCGAGTTCTGTTCATCAATCGCCCTTCTCGAGAACGGCAACGCCCGAGGACGAAGCCAAGATCACCACATCGCACATGTTGTTGAACAAGCCGACCTGAACGACGCCGGCCAGCGACAACAGGCGAGCTTCAACCGCTTCCGGTTCGGTGATGGTTGGACCTGCATGAGCGTCCGCAATGTGGTTGCCGTTGTCCGTTCGAAGCAGTTCTCCGTCGTGTTTTCGCATGCTCACCTTGCAACCCAAGACCGATTCAATTTGACGTTTGGTGGTGCCGTAAGAGAAGGGCGTGATTTCGATGGGCAGTGGAAAGGCGCCGAGGACATCGACCTTCTTTCGCTCATCGGCTACGACCACCATCCGCTTGGAGGCTTGCGCAACGACTTTTTCGCGAAGTAAAGCTGCACCTCCGCCTTTGATGAGTTGAAAGGCCGGGTCAAACTCGTCCGTTCCGTCAATCACCACGTCCAACCCGGGTAAATCGTCAAGTTCTGCGAGGGGGATGCCCACCTTGTTTGCTAAATCGCGGGTGGCGATGGAGGTCGGGACGCCAACAATGTTCAGTCCTTCGTGTTGGACCAGCCTGCCCAACTCGAGAATGGTGTACTTGACGGTCGACCCTGTTCCCAAGCCCACGTTCATGCCGTCCCTGACGTAAGCGCAGGCGGCCACGCCTGCTTCCTTCTTCAGCGTTTCAACATCCATGACGCCTCCTTGTGCACGCCATCTATGGACTTTCGCTCATCGCAGGCCAAGACCCCGTGGCCGAACCCTTTAGACCTTGGAGAGGCCGTAGAGAACACATGAGCCAACCCCGTGCTGCCGTTCTGGCGACCGGATTGGTTGCTTTGTTCCTCCTTTCGCTGGCGCCAGCCGTTCACCATGCACCGGTTGACGCCGTTCCAGGAACCACTTCCAGCGAGGTCACGCCCATAGGCCAGAGCCAAAAACTCACCATCGGTTCGTGGCCCGATGGGGCCAACCAGCGCGTGGAAATTTCGGTCCCCGACGGCCACTCGATCAAGTCCCTCGACCTGGACGTCCGAGCCGGTACGCTGACGAACTCCATGGGAAGCGTTCTGACGGACGTTGGCGACTTTTCGAGCGCCATGCAGTACGACGGGATGGATGTGAATAAATCCTCACTTCATATCCTGCCGCAAGATTGGCAGTACAACTTCGAGTCCGGCACGTTCGCTCCAGAATGGAGTCTCTCCGGGACCCAATCATGGTCGATTCAACCCGATGCACGCTTGGGCGGTGCTCGCTTGGCCAAAGCGGGGACCATCTCTCACAACCAGGAATCGGCCATGACGCTCGATGTTTCTCAACTGCCAGCCTCCACAGGTTCGTTTCGCTACAGTGTCTCCTCCGAGAGCAGTTTCGACTACCTGCTCTTCTGCATCGACAACACGTTTTGTTCCAGGTACAGCGGCTACAGCAACCAGTGGTCCGGGACCGTCAACAACGCCCAGCACAATTTCAACATCCCGGCAAACGCTCAAACGCTGACGTGGAAGTACACCAAGGACGGCAGTGTCAACTCAGGTTCAGACACGGCGTGGGTGGACGACATCGTCATCACACCCACCGGGGGCTCCGGGAGCGGTGAAGGAAACTGGACCTCCGAGGTGTTTGGCCCCTCCCTTCTGGGTCGTGGAGAGAACCTGTTGCACGGTCTGCTTCACATGGATGCGCTGATCTATCCGGGCTCTGAGTTCGAGTGGCAAATCCTCGACGCAACCACCAACGTCCCCGTGTCGGGCTTTGAACGAATCACGACGCCCTGGATGGACCTGGGAATGATCGATGTTGCCAAGCACCCGCTGTTGAAGTTCCGGGTTCACATGAAAGAGGCTGCTGACGGCGGTACGTCGGAGATCCGAAGCTGGTCGCTGAACGGCCACATCGCCATGTCGTTTGACTCGGACCCGACTGCAGAAGGTTGGGCGATTCAATCGGGCAGCTGGTCGAACGGTGTTATCAGCAGCACCGGGTCGGTGCTCTCGGACACCTACCAGGTCCGAAGCGGCTTTTCGGTCCTCGACGTCAACAGTTCGCAGTCCACCAACGCGCAGTTGCAGTTCAGCACGGACGGAGGTCTGTCGTGGACGGACATCGCCGACAACGGGCGTCATGTGCTCGAGCAACCGGCCTACATGGCTCAGTTTCGCACGATAAGTTCGACAAGTGGCTCAGCGCACCAGTGGACGTCGTTTGAAGCCGAACTCATCCGTACGTCCGTTCCAGACGGTGTTCGCCTGGACGTGGGGCTTGATGGTGCCGACGAGTGGTCCCTCGACCGGCCCGGACACGGCTTGTTCGGTCTTCAAAACACGCTTCTCAACGACGACGTGTGGGCCATGCGACCCGTCGCTCCAGCCAACACCGCTTCGCTTGAAATCGCCGTGCCAACCAAGGGCGTGGACGCATTTTCCTTTGCCGTCGCTGCTCCGTCCGGAAGCCTTTCCAGCCCGTTCATGGCGATGGCGGTCAACGGGCAGGACATCCTCAGCAGAAACCTACCCAACATCAACGATTTGTCCGTCGTTGAACTCACCTCCAGCGAACTTGTTTCGCTGAACGATGCGTTGGTTCAAGCCTCAAACAACCACGGCCCTGCGGGTTTGCCCATGGCCACGGTGGAGGTGCGAATTGGCTCTTCATTGTCGTCTGGAGACCTCTTGTTTGGGGGTGTTTTTGCACCGTACGAAGCCAACGTCAGTTTTTCATTGAACGCTGGTGATTCCTTGGTTTTGGGATTGAATCACGCCCTCTCTTCAACCGTTCCTCTCATGGGTCAGCGGACCGTAAAGCTACCACTTCGAATGGACGCGACCGGTTCTGCTTACGTTGCCGTCATGGACGTTGATTCTCAAGCCTCGGTGAAGGCCTTGGAACTGGAGGTTGCCAACGTGTCGGATACGCTGGTCCCCGGTACGAGTTGGGTCGAGTCAACCGGGACCTTCGATTTCTCACCGCTCGGGGTCACGGATGCTCTCACCCACGCCACGCAGTCCGCATGGTCGGTTGAACTCCACCTTTCGGGTGCTCAGCAGCAGTCCAAGCTTCGATGTCCGGTGGCCTCACTGCCCATCACCTCCACCTCGCTCTCGTCCTGCACGGCATCCGGAACCGCCTTGCTGTGGTTTGATGACGGTTTGCCCGGTTCAATCTCTGCGGTTGGGTCCGGCGAGTTCCTTGAAGTGCGGCACCATTTCCGATTCCCCGACGGTTGGGACGATGAGCCCTCGCTTACGATGTCGGTCAGTCTCATTTCAAACTCCGGTCCGCTTCTACCCGTTTCCAAGGTCTTTGGTTTGGGGCAGGACCTTGGCGTGGAGAACGACATCGAGGTGAAATCGTGGTCCATGCTGTCCAACAGCGGCGTTCGATCCACTGCAGACTATCCTTATCTTCAGGCCGGTGAAGTGGTCTACCTCGAAGTTGTGCTGGGTTTCGAAAACACCTCGGAGGGCTTCCCTCGCTCAGGACAAACCCTGGTGCGTTTCCTCGTTGACGGAAACGAGCATGCAACCACCACCATCCTCGACCGGGGTGTTGCGCTCTTCCCCTACACAGCACCCGTCGGTCGTACGTCCGTTGGCATGGGCGTTGAAGTGGTCCCGTTNAGAGGTCAAGACGTGGTCAGCAACCTACCGATGTCGCTGGATTTCATGTTTGACAACGTCCCACCCACGTTGATGGACAGCACGGTGGAACGCTTTGACAGTCGGGACATTGCCCCCAGAACCGCGCTTTCGTTCACCGTCGCCGACCGTCCACATCTCCCCGTTCACGCCCTGCTTCACACGTGGCGTTCGTGGGTTGACGACGTCAACGCTGACGGTGGTATGGACGCCGATGAAGTCGGGATGAGGACGCTCTCAATACCGCACGACCGGTCCCTGCTGATGGGCGATTACACCGCAACCGTCGACACCTCCGATGCCGCTCAAGGAGATTATTTCGTTGGATGGATTGAGATCGCCGACAGCGCTGGGCACCTGATGGAAGGCGGTGGCTCGTTTGAGGAACCAATGTTCCACGTTCAATTGAACACAAACGGTGCGCCCTTCCTCGGAGCCTCTTCCCTCGGGTGGCCCGACGGGACGGTTTCTCCTTGGCTTCATCCTCACGAGGATTACGAAATCCGTGTCCCTGTCTGGGAGCAAAACGGTATTTACGACATCGCCGAGGTGGAGCTTGAACTCGCCGCCAACACACGGCAACCNGCTCTTGTGCACTGGAACCAATCCACGAACATCTGCACGTCTGAAGACCCATACATTGAGGTGGCGACGTGCGAACTCGTGCCAGCCGATGCGAACGATTTGTTTTCTCGAAACGGCGAATTCGTGGTCAACTTTTCAATTGAGTGGGGCTACGACCCCGACGTCTCCGTTTCACGAATTCCACAGATCTATTTGCTCGATCAGAGCGGTCAATCAAACCGATTTATGTTGGAGCCGTTGAACTGGCGGTTTTCGGGTGAATTGTCCATCGATCGAGATTCGCTTTCCATCGACATTGAGCGTCACGGTCCGGATGCGCTTGGCTACTGGGTCCAACCCCGCACAACCTTCGGTGTGGAGGGTGATTTGGTCTGGTTCAGAACCGGTGCAACCCCGAGCCAAAAGCTCGACGTCGAGTTGAGGATTGGAGAGAACAATTTGGATGCGCTCGTCGTAAACGGTACGTTCTCAGGAACGATGATCGCCCCGCTCCTGGACGGGACCTACGGTTTGTTTGGTGGACTTCGAGACGCTCCAAACGGTGCGGTCTATAGAGGAGATGAATCGGCGTTCGTTTGGTTCATCGTCGACAACGAGGCNCCACGAATCGCAGCCGTGGACCGNCCTGGNTTCAAATCCATGCTCGAAGAGGAGGCATGGGAGGATTTGCAGTTTGAACTCCGATTGGACGAAAACGCGCGACTCAACGCATCCACGCTCCGTCTCCACTGGTCCCTCAACGAAGCTGGCTTAGGGCTCAATTCCTACGTCTTCGACAACGGCAGTGTGCCGTTGGAAATTCTTGGAGAGCGTCGCAACGGTGAATCCATTCCCGTTCGATGCACGCTTGACCTTGACGACCTCATGCTTCCTGCCTTCAGAACCAAGGCCGTTGAGTTGCGGATTTGGGTCACCGGGGACGACGAGGCGGGTCTCTCCATCGACCCGATTTTCAACGACGTTGACGCACCGCTTCGGGTATGGACCCTTGAGCAGCGCGTTCCCATTTACGACCTGACGGAGATCGAAATGAAACCAGCCAGCGACATTCATCAGGGCGATCGCATCGAGGTTTCGGCTGCCCTCACCAACTCCGGTCTCGCCGACGGGGAAGCCAACATCGTGTTGGAGCAGGTTGAATCAAGCGGTGAACGAAAACAACTTGACGTGCGCGTGGTGAGCGTTGGGTCAGGCCAGCAGTACGTCTATGAATACCCGTGGAAACCCACCCGCGCCGGGTCTCAATGGCTTGAGTTGAGCATCGTTAACGGGCCAAATTCGCAGTCAAAGACCGTGTTGGTTGACCAACCACGTTCAAACGGCGTGCTCGGCACCATCACCACCGTTAACCCCGCCCTGTTGGGCATCGTGGCGTTGTTGACGGCCGGACTCGTCGGCCTGTTGATCTTTGGCCTTCGGCGCGAAGACGCCCCTGCTTCGCTTCGACCGGGCCCGCAAAAGGTTGCGAAATCGGTTGCCCCCATTCCCAATCCCAATCAGGGTCCTTACGGTGCTCCGACCGCTCCTGCTTCCCCAGGTGAAGACCCGTACAAGTGAGACCGTGCGAGCATGGGTCGCATTGAAATGCGAGGGTTCCCCCCGCAAAGCCGGAGGGAGTAGGAGGACCGCTGACAGAGTTCGACTCTGAGGAAAGTCCCCTCTCCACAGTGCAGGCGGCTACCAGAAGGAAGCAAACAGAAATGGTTGGGTTCAAGGCTGCAGAAACGAACGATGCAAGGTGTGTACAATGACGTTGAAAGACCGAGGTTGCCTTGTGGTCGATGAGACGAGCCACCCCGCCGGAGCAAGTCCAAACCGTCCCGTTGACTCGGCACGACGAGGGACAGGTAGGATGCACAGTTGAATGCGGTCACCGAAAGGGAACAGAAAGGGGCTTACTCCCTACTCCCTCCACCGTCCTCAAGGGCGACGAACGTTCCTGGAATCACGGCGTCCATCGGTTTCATGACCGTTGAATCACCGATGGAAACGCCCTCTCCAAAGTCAATCCAAGAAGGATGGCCGTTGACCTTGGCTCGCGCGACGTGTTCGGCCGTGATGATGGCAGGCAGCAGGAAGGTGCTGGTGATGAAAGCGAAGATGATCAACAGGCACATGAGCATGAAGAAATTTTCCAGCCCCGGGAAGGCAGCGAGGAAGCCAGCAGCGATGCCTGAAACGGTGGTGACCGTGGTCTCAAAGATGGTTTGACCGGTCTCTTCAATGGCGGAGGCCATCCCGTGCGGGGACTCTCCCTCCTCTCGTATTCGATGCATAACGTGGATGGAATCGTCCACGCCGATGCCGAAAACGATGGTGCCGATCATGGCCGTGAAGATGTTGACGTTCACGTCTCCGCTTTGCATCAACAACGGTTGCCATAAAATGACGACTGCGACGGGTATCATGGTGTAGACGCCGAGCCGCGGTGAGCGGAACACCACCATGAGGAGCAACGTCAGAACCAAGAGCGTGAGCAACGTCGTCGTGGCCTGTGTTTCATGGATGCCTTTGTTGATGTCCAGCGAAACGGGCAGACCGCCCGTGAGGAGCGATGTCCGTGTGTTGAGCAAGGTGGGACCTTCGTCGAGGATTTCGTCGATTTGGTCGCGTAGACCCCCTGCGATGTTGAGGTTCATGTAGCGCTGGTTCACGTAAACGATCGCTTTCGTCCCGTCCTCGTTCATCAGCGTCGACCGCACCTCCTCGGAGAGGGTGTCGAACGCCACGTTCACCATGTCCTTTCGAAGCGCCTCGCGTTCGGCAACAGGGATCAACGTCCATCCCGCACATTCGGTGTCGAACACGTCTTCACTTTCCCAACACGGGTCGTGGAGCAGGTCCCAGAGCGAGCCGTCGCCAACGGTGACGCCTTCCGTCAGAGTGATGGTGGCGGGGATGGCTTTGAGGAAGGTGATGACGCTCGTGGTGTTGGTCTCGTCCGTCGCGTTGACGGCCTGCTCGATGGCGTCAAGGGAATCGAGCACGGGCAGATCGCGTATGTTGAGCGTGTCGTTTGTGTTGGGCCGCATCGAGGCATCGTAGATGAACAGCGACGTCTGTCCGCTGTCGAATTGTTGGGAGTACTTGGCCAGCGAATTGAGCGATTCAATACCGTCGGGTGCCTCGGATGAACCGGTGATGGGTTTGTTCAGCTCGTCCATGTTCGCAACACCGTACGCTGTGATGGAGCCTGCGATCAAGATGACGACCAGGAACGCTTTGATGGGCGCCTGACCGATGTTCTTCCAGACGCTGGGGTTGCTGCGTTTGTTGAACTTGAGGAGCCAGGCGAGGGTCGGCACCAGGACGATGCTGAGAATCAGCGTTGAGGAGATGCCGATGACGAGGGTTATGCCCACCGACCGAATGGGGGCAATCGGTACGATGAGTGGAGCGATGAGCACTGAAAACCCGACGATGGTGGTCATGGCGGACAGAAACACCGCAACACCGGTGGAACGTGTCATCTCCATCACGCAGCTTTTGTAGAATTCAAGGTCCCAGAGGTCGGGAACGGGTTCATCAGGCTCTCCGCGCTTGCGTCGCCGTTCGTTTTCATCGTGCGCCTTGTCGAGTTCCTTACGTCTGACTTCCTCGATCCGGTTCACCATGTGAAGGGCGTAGTCAACCCCCAAACCGATTAAAATTGGGAAGGTTGCCACGATCATTGGGGTCAGCGTAATGTCCATGATCACGGACGACCCAAAGGTGATGGCGAGCGCCATCATGATCGGTGTGCCCGTGATGAGAACGACCTTTGCGGACCTGTGCAGAGCCGTAATAACCAGCACCGTGAACAGCACCGACCACGGCAAGATCATGAGCAGATCTTCGTAGATGGCGTCCGAGATGTCCTCGAGGACTTTTGTTAGGCCGGTGACGGTGATGGATTCGGTGTTTCTGTATTCAGTGGGTCGATTGTCGATGACGTCTTGGAAGTGGTTCAGGAGCGCTGAAAAATCCTCCCAATCGCCCGTGACGGAGGGGTCGTGATGCATACCCACGACGATGGCCGTTGTGTCCCAAATCCCGTCGCCGTCCATGTCGTTGGTGAAGTTTCCGTCCTTGTCGCTGTCCACGGTTGGGTCCATGTCGTTGGTGTCCCTGCTGAGGTTGGCGAACAGGTCCGGTGCGCCCTCCACGATTTGATCGATTCTGTCCTGACTCGGTATCGCATACTCGCCGCCCTCAGGAAGTTGATCGCAGTCCAAAGCAACTGGTAAGCGATTGTTTACTCCATGCACGCAAAGGGAATTGTTGAACCGGCCGTCCGCAGAGTTGATCTCTTTGATGACCTGAGCTGGCGAGAGCACCCAGAGCACACCGTCGTTCCTGCCTCGATCGCTTTTGTCAAAGTCGATTCCACGGCTGGTCGAGTCCCCTCCGATGTTTCGGTCGTCACCCTCGAGCCAACTGATCTCATTGAGCACGATTTCATCGGTGATGTTGGTCGTGTCGTTGGGGTTGTTTGCGTTGGGTGTCGTGATGTAGATGATGGCGATATCGGTCGACCATTCCGTGCGAACCTCGAGCAGTAAATCGGTTGACTCTGCCCCATCCGGCAGGAAAATTTCGACGTCGTCATCGATTTGGTCCTGGAAGGCCAGACCTTGCTGGGCAAACACGGCACTCACGATGATGAACAGCACCAGGATGGTGCCCGGGGAGGCCAACACCGTCGTGTAAAGCCGGTCGAGGCGTTGGTTGAAACCTTCCTTGAGCGATGCGGCGGTGCGCTCGGCAGCTTGGCGGAGGGCATCGATGGCCGACGCTTCGCTGTCCATGGTCGTGGCACTCCGTGGTGGGTCAAGAAGCATTGCGATGGTTCAGGGATTGCGACGGTGTTCAACAGGCGTCGTACGCTTCGATGAGGTATTTGGTCAGCGGGCTTGTCCAGGCCAGTTCGGAAACACCCTCTTCGCCCTCCACAGCGTAGGTTCGAATCACGTCTCGGACGCGCACGTTTCCTTCCGAGGATCGGGCGAGGATCATTGCAGCCTTCACCGGTTTGCCCGTGCCGTGGGGGTCGTAAACGGTGTCCAGAGCCTCTTCAAGGAACCACTCGGCTTTGCCTCCAGGTTCCCCCTCGTAGGTTTTCTTTGGCTTCTTGGCGCCGAAGAGGCCCCCTACCTTCGGTTTGGCCGGTGTTGATTTGGGTTTTTTCGGGGCTGAGGTCGCAGCGGCGGCTTTCTTCCCGGTGGCTTTCTTCCTTGAGCCCTCGCTTGCAGCAGGTTCTTCNNCGGGCGCCGGGGTCGCCGCCGCTTGCTGTTTGGCCTTCTCAACGGCCTTTTTTGCATCGGAGAGTTGGTCTTCAAGATCCTGGATTTTGTCCCGATACGACGCAGCCAGATGCATGAGCGATGAGCGCATGGCCGCCTCGAGTTGAACGGTCAACAAATCGGTTGACGCGCTGCTCCATTTTTGCCACTGCAGCATGGCGTTGGCGTGAATGTCCGACCCGCATTTGGGGCAGAAGGATTTGTTGGGCGGTTGCATGATGGGGACGGCTTCCAGCGCTTCATCGGCCGGCAAAACCATGCCCTGGGAAACTTTGATCAGTTCAATGGTCGCATCGCGTCCAAGGTTCATCGCTTCGCTGAACGTTTCGTTGAGCTTGTCAAAGGCTCCAGCGTTCTTCAGGTCGAGAAGCTTGCTTCCACCGGCCACCAATGCAACGGCTGCATCGGCTGCGGGACTCGTCCATTCCGCTTGTTGGAGCGCAGGAGCGAGTTCAACCGGTGCCTCACCGGGTTCTTCATGGGCGTGCTGCCCGTCGTCAGCTGCTGCCGCAATGCCCAATTTGATGGGATCCGCACCGTCCTCAATCCGAGCGATCATGTCGAACTTTTCGGCCATGGAGAGATCTTCACGCGTGCGAATNACGTCCTTGAGTTGATTCAGGTCGTGGCCGGTGGCCGTGATGGGTCCCTGTGCGCCCAAGTCGTGGCCGCACGACAGGCAAAACTTGGCGGTCACCTCCACGCTTGCCTCGCAGGTCGGACAATACACACCGCCCATAAGGGAGGAACATCGGTCGCTCTTTTTGAAGAGTGTGATGATGCGGGGTTAGGACGGCCTCGATTTTGCGTGAGTTTGTTCTCACGATGGTGCGCTTTGTGCAATCAAGTTCAAAACGTCCTCTCGGTCGCAATTTGACAAGATTGGCGCCAGTCGGGGGCCACGATCCGCACCCATGAACAGCGCGTAGCTGGCTCGGTAGACCTCACGCATGCTGGTTTCGGCCCGTTCGCAGGCGACTTTGAAGGCAGCGGTCAAGCCCTCGGTTGTCCAGACGGCCTCCTCGAACGCGTTCAGCAGGGCGGGAATGACGTCCATCTGTTCTTGACTGAGCTGGCGGAGCGCATTGAGGTCGGGTTCCGTGCAGATGTGAATGCGCATTTCTTCCGGGAAATGTTGCGATGAAATCCACGAACGCATCCGATTCAAGCGGTCTTGCAGTTGGGCATTGGGTTCACCGATCGACCCGGAGGCCCGCAGGCTGTTCCAGACGCCCTCATCCTCAGGTTTGATCTGTGCGAGCAACGCAAGGTGTCGAAAACTTACGGAGGTTGATTGGTGACGTTGGTGCTCGTCAACGGTTGACAAATCCAACGCAACGCTCGCATCCTCAAGTTGAACCCGTTTTCGGCGACTCAGCGTTTCGTCTTTCATTTCGCTGTCCAAATCTCGAGCAGCGAGTCGTTCGTATTCGTCCGCTAAATTGACCAGTCCCATCCCAGTGTCAAATTCTATAGCCTTGTTGGGTTTTGAATTCGCTACCAAAAAGCGCAGGATTTCCGGGGGTACGAGACGAAGCGCCTCCATCGGCCCAACGGTGTTACCCGTTGAGGAGGACATGGCCCCCTCGCCCCGAAGACTGATCCACTCGTAGGTCAGCGGGACGGGGGGTTGATGACCGAACAAAACAGCGAGTTCTTTTCCGGTGTCGTAGGAGCCTCCGGCGGCGCCGTGGTCCTTCCCAAAGGGTTCGCACGTGATGGCGTTGAATCCCCATTTGGCGGGCCAGTCCAATCGCCAGGGCAGCTTACCTTCTCCTTTTTCGATGTTTGATGAACCCGATTTCCCGTGCTGGTCCGTCCAGTGAACCAGCGGAAATTCATACCCCGTGACGGTCAAGCCGTCAAGTGAGCCGGTCGAGTCGAGCGGTTGCCACGGAAACCAGGATTCTGGTAATTCTCGACCGGAAACCCGTTCGATGATTTCCCGAACGGCGTCTGGATGATCGCATGCGATGCGCGCGGCTGAACTGAATTTGCCGGACCGGTAAGCCTCAAGATTGGGCAGAAGACGGGGCGTCACGCCGATTTGCTTCAGAGCGGCGAGGAACGGGGTGAGAAAGTGGTCGGCGTACGTCCACCCTTCGTTGTTGTATCGGTCCCAGTCGGGTTTACCGGCTGCGTCGGGTGCAGGAATCGAGCCGAGCTGATGGCCGATGAAGGCCTCGTAGGCGTCGTCCAAGAACGGGTAGACCTTGCGAAGCGGATCGGCGTTGTCAACCACGAAAACAAGCTCCGCATTCATGCCAGCGCGACGGGCGGCACGGGCGATCATGTCGCCCGTTAAAATTTCACGAAGATGCCCGATGTGAAATTCGCCGCTTGGCGTGATGCCCGTCGCCACGATGTGCGTGTCGCCTCGCTCTGCAAGGCGCTTCGCCATCACATCGCTCCAGTGCACGTGCTCCACCTCAAACGGATACGGCCCGAACCAGCCCACGAAGCGGGACGTCGTCGATTTCGTTTCGAGTTGTCTTGTTGACCAAGACGATGGCCAAGGAGACTTCACCGCCGGCGTCGCGAATGGATTGAATCGTCTTGGACATCGTCTTCCCCGAAGACAAAACGTCGTCGATGATGACAACTCGCTTGCCAGCAACCTGTCCGTATTTCGTTGACAACGAACCGCTTCCCTCGCCCTCATCGGTGGTTCGGAACACCGTCATGTCCGATTCCAGAACGCGGGAGACCTCGTAAGCGAAGGCAATGCCGTTGATTGAAATGCCAACGACGGTATCCACGTTCTCGTAGCCGAGTTCCTCATCGGCCACGTCCGCCATGATGGAGCCTACAGCGGCGATGCGTTGCGGGCGAACGCCGAGGGTTCGCCAACCGATTCGAACGTCCGTCGGGCGTTCGCCTTCGCTCGTTCCTGAGAGAAGCCACGTGATGGTGTCCTGGGACAGCGACAATTCGTCTGCGATTTGTTGCGTGTTCAAGCCTTCCTTCATCAAATTGGAAGCCAACGTCTTCAATTCTTCAATGCTCAACACCATGGTGCTCGTTGGATGCCTGCCCGGGACCGCACATCAATGCTTTCCTGTTGTGCAGCCAACGGGCGAAAGTCTTGAAGGGAGGGAGCAACGGCCACAAGGCATGGCCGACTTCGACTACGAGAGCCTCCTCGACCGAGCACGGGAAAACATTCCTGAGGAAATCTCCTCCCGTTCTCGCTGGCGGTTGCCGGCTCCGCAAATCATGATCGAAGGTTCAAACACCATTTTTCGCAACTTCAACGAAGTCGTCTCAATGATGGAACGAGACGACAACCACGTTTACCAGTACATCCTCAACGACTTGGGTACGTCAGGCTCCCGCGACGGTCCGCGTGCTCGCTTCAAGGGACGAATTCCACCCAAGCGAATCAAAACCACCATCGCCAACTACGTCAACACCTACATCAAATGTACACAATGCGGGGCGCCAGATACGCATTTTGTCAAGGAAGACCGCACGACGTTGCTCAAATGCCAGGCTTGCGGTGCGACCCGACCCGTGAAACTGTGATCAGGTCAATCGCAGCGTTGCCTCAGGGTCGACTTCGCCGTTCAACAGATGGTTCAACACCGCTTCAAGAGCAGCGTCGTCGGAGAGTGCGTACCACGCTCCGTCGGGATACACGACGCAGGTGGGTCCGAATTCGCAAAAATCCAAACATCCGGATTTTTGCACCCTGAGGTCCTTTCGACCGCTGTCTCGCACGGTTTGCTTCAGTTTCCTCATGAGTTCCATGGAACCTTTTGGCCCACACGACGGGCGGGCGGCACCGTCCGGCCGCTCGTGCGCGCAGATGAAGGCATGACGGAGATAACCCGCCTCGTTCCTCCCTTTGGGGTCCGCAGGCACGTTCAAACCTCGAAACGGTTGATGGCGACGGCGAGATCGATGTCGGCTTGGGTGATGCTGTTCGTGTCGTGCGTGTAGATTTCAACCACGGCGTAGCCCCAACCAAAGTGGAGCTCAGCGTGGTGTTGGTGGTCTTCGCAAGCATCGCTCACACGGTCAATGAACGCCTTGGCTTGGAGAAAATTCTCGAACGAGTACTCTCTCATCAACCGACCGTCCACGACGTTCCAACCGGTTGGAGCGTCCATGGTTTCAGCCCCAAAGGTGCGAGTCGTCGTTGCCCTTGGTTTCTTTTTCCACTTTTTCGTGAAGTTTGGACCGACGCTTCATGTCCTCGCGCTCGAACGCCAGAAGCTCCTTGTCGTCGATGTAGGCGGGTCGTGTGTGAGCGACCAGGGTCATCTTGACGATCACGTCCCGGGAGATAAACTCGCAACGACCGTCCTGAGTAAGGATTTCCAAACTTGTTTTACCTGATGAGATCAGTCGACCACGAACGAAGGTGTCCTCGGGATTGTTGAACGCTTGAGCGTTGAGGTGAATTTCAACGAAATCGTCCCGCCTGAGACCTTGACGTCGCTCGAGCAGGTCGCCGTTGAAGACGGAGTCCAAGCCTTCGAGTTCGGGGGACCCCATGTCTTCCCACATCGATTTTGCCCAGTCCGGAAGGTCGACGCCTTTCTTCTTCGCCATGCACCTACCAAGCGGCGAGCGTACTTGAACCTCCCCTTTGGTGTTCGTATCCGTCTCCGGACGGGAGTCTTCATCAAGGGATGACGACGGCCTCCGGCTGAGGCAACGGCATGAAGGTCTCTTGGCGCACCATCGGGACGGTTCTGTTGGAGGAGGAACTCCTCGACAAGGCGTTCTCTCGGGCCAAAAAGGCAGCCGACAGGGTCGACGACCCGGACCGTGTGTTTCGTGTTCGCAAGCAGATGACTCGCATGGTTCAGACCGCTGCCGACATCATCGCCACGGAGTTCCAAGAACTTGTGGCAGCCTGGCCGTCCCTTGACCAGTCTCCGCTTTTCGATGTTGCCATGATCGATGCGTGCGTGGGATGCGACGACTATCGCAAGAACCTCGCCACGCTGCAGTGGGCGTCGAAACAAGTTCAACGGGTCGCCTCGCAAAACGCCAAGAAAATCATACGAACCGGTCGTACGGACCTGATGCACGATGCGCGACGGGAAGCGTACGGTCGCATTTCCTCCATCATGCGACAGGTTGGACCGTCCCTCGACTGGCTCAGCCAGACCAGAGAAACGCTCAAGCGGCTCCCAAAAATTGACCCCGTCTCTCCGTGCATCGTCGTCTGCGGTGCTCCAAACGTGGGTAAATCTGCCTTCATCTCGGCCCTCAGCTCGGGTAAAATGGAGGTCAACCACTACCCGTTTACGACCAAGCAGATTCACGTGGGCCATTTCAACCACCGNCGTCTTCAGTACCAGCTGGTGGACACGCCCGGGTTGTTGGACCGCCCCATGGAACAGCGAAACCACATTGAGATGCAGGCCATCGCTGCCCTCGAGAACGTCGGTTCTCTCGTGTTGTTTTTGGTTGACGAGAGCGAGTCGTGCGGCACGCCTTACGAAGAACAGATGAATCTGCTCGCAGAGGTTCGCAACCTGCTTCCGGACACGGACCTGATGGANGTGAGCTCGAAAGCCGATTTGTTGGTGCCGCTGCCGTCCATGTGGGACGAGGTGGTCGCCAGCGAGCAGGCCTGGCGAGACGAGGGCTCAGAGGGTGAGCCGGCCCTGCCGCTGTTGCTCGACGGCAAGGACCGAGTGTGCATTTCAGCCACAGAAAACATCGGCCTCGACGCCATGCGCTTGGAAATCGTGCGTCGAGTAAAGTCCGCACGCCCAAACAACCCGATGGAGCTGCCGGAGGGTTGGTACCGGCAGGACGCTTGATCACATCGATTCGAGCGGTACGATGCCCAAACCTTCCATGCCCGCTTTGAGGGTGGTGCGAGCGAGTTCGGAAATGGCGAAGTAAAAGGGGTTGACTTTCCCATTTTCGATGATGTAGCAGTCTCTATAGAACGAATTGTAGGCCGTGGCCAGATTGAGAAGGTACTCGGCAAACAAATTCGGTCGATGTTCCCGAACCACTTTGGCGAGTCGGTCGTCGTGAACCGCGAGCGTGCGGAGAAGTTGGACGAGGCCGGGCGGTGGCTCGACGTCATGTTGGGCTTCGGCGCTGAACGGTTTGGAAAACCCGTCGTCGTGCTCCAGCACTCGCCTGCGAATTGAGCACGCACGGGTGTGACTGTACATGATGAACGGTGCCGAACCTGCTTCAAAACTCAAGGCGTCCTCCCAGCGGAACGTGAAGCCTTTTTCCGGACTCACGCTGACGATGTTGAACCGCACGGCCGAGGTTCCAACGGCTTCTGCGATGGCGTCCATCGCTTCGCTGGTTAGATCGGGTCGACGCTCGCGAAGCACCTCCACGGCGTGGGCGTGAGCTTCCTCAAGGAGGTCGTCCATGAACACCACGTTTCCTCTTCGGGTCGACATTTTTCCCTCGGGCAGTTTGATGAAGGAATAGAACATGACTTCGGGCCGGCGCTCGCCCAACTCCTCCAGCGTGAGACCGACCTGCTGCGCCTGCAACTTGTGGTCCTCTCCCAAGACGTTGATGAGTGCACTGCATTGCGTCCACTTCCAGCGATGATAAGCGATGTCTCGGGTGGCGTACAAGGACGAACCGTCGCCTCTGCGGTAGAAAAATTCGGTTTTCCCCTTCAATCCTCGCTGACCCAGGTCAAGGTACTGCGCGCCGTTATCAGCGACACCGTTGATGTCGAGTTGCCCCAGTTGGCTCATCAATTCCGCTACATCCCCGTTGGTCACGAACATGGATTCCTTCGTGAAGCGGTCAAACTGAATTCCCAGACGACCAAGCGTTTCGAGCATGCCGTCCAAGACCGGCTNATAGGCTTGCTCAAAGGCATCCAAAACGGCCTGATCCCCGTGTTCGCTCGCATGAACGAGCGAACCGATCGCCTCTTCGATGTCCGCTGCGTTTGCGTCGTCCTGACGACGTCGCTGAGCCGCTTGGTACCATCGGACTCGCTGGTGGTCGGCTTTTTGACTCCACTGTGGATTGACGGGCTCCCGGTCGCTCAGAAGGGCTTCAACCTCTGCACCGTCCATGTTTTCAAGCGCCCAAGCCAGCACAGCAACTTGCTTCCCCATGTCGTCGACGTAGTACTCGGCGGTCACATCGTCCCCCCACAAACGGTGGAGTCGCACCAACGAGTCGCCCAAAATGGCGTTCCGTGCCCGACCGACGTGAAAGGGGCCGTTTGGATTGGCCGACGTGTGTTCGATCAGTACCTCCCGCGGCTGGCGCTCATCGGTTGGAGACACGCCGTTCTTCAGTAGCCGGTCGGCAAGCCACACCGTTGAGGCTCGTACGTTGAGGTAGCCGTTCACGGCTCCGACCTCACCGATGGCTTCGTGTTCAGGCATGGCTGCTCGAATGGCTTCAGCGATGTCGGCGGGTGCTTTTCCAAGCATCTTGGCAAACGGGAAGCAAGGCAAGGACAAATCGCCTTGGTCCAGTTCCCGAGTGGATTGGAGCATCCTGCCGACCAGGGACGGGTCGATACCAAGCCCCTGAACCGCCTTTTCAACGATGGGTTGAACTTCAGACTTGAGCAATTCCATGTTCTCACATCACATCATGGGGTAGCGCAAGATGGCCGCCAGGCCGCCGAACCCCTGCATCAGTTGAGACCCTTCTTCGGTGTCGATGGAGATGTAGGTTACTTCAGAGTTACTTTCCTCGGCCATCTGCGAGAGCGACTCAATGATGGAGTGGCTCGCAAGCTCTTTGATGGAATCCCCGGAAGCACCGCACGATGGACAGGGTGGAAATTCCTGCTGTCGTGTCAAGTGAACCTCCCACGGTTCCTCGCGACCGTGGCCGCATTTTTTGCACTGCATTTGGATGATGTTCCCTCGCAACCCCTCCGAAACCAGCAGCGTATCAACCGCTCCCTGCGTGAGTGCTTGTTTGATCATCGCTTCACCGTAGGTTGCTTTGGGATGGGCCCGAATCAGTTCCTCGAGAAATCGGTTCATGACTTGGCGCTCGGCGTCGAGTTCGATTTCACCCATCAATTGGCCTGCGTTTTCGACAAGTTCCCGAACGCCGGATTCGTTGGAATAGCCAACGTCGAAGGTTGCCTTCGCAATTTTTTTGGCGATTTCGTGGTGGAAGTAGTCGTTTTTCACCACGAAATCCTTCGTGGCTCCGGGCCCACCAACGATGACGGCTTGAATGTTCTCAAGGTGCGGAAGCCAATAGGAAGATGCGTGTTCGGTTGCACGCTTGAAGAAATTGTGAGCCGCCTCCTCGATCAGCCGTTCAAACCGCTGTGCGGACTGACCACCTTGGCGGTGCTTTCCCATGATGTTGGATACGAGGTGCTCTTGAACGTGAATCCGTTTGCCGGTGGCGATTCCGTACGCCGCCTCTGCCCGGTCAATAACGAACAATGCATAGGATTTCTTGTCGATGAGCATCTCCTCAAGTTGCGTCAACTCAAATCGAGAATCGCACCGATATCGGAACGAGATCAGCGCTTGCGGTGGGTCATCNACGACGATGTTCACCATCCGGCTCTTGTTGTTGCCCACGATGATGGAACCCACGAAGATGGCCAATCCGTTTTCCCCGGGAGTTTTGAATCGGGAGAGCGTTGATATCGCTGATTCAATGGCGCCCTGGACGTTTTTTCGTGTCCCTTTGGATTTGATGTTGGCCGCTTGGCCGTGTTCATTTTGGAGCATGGACCGTGCGTCGGACACCTGCCGGTCGGGCGGGATGATGAGGGTCACGAGTTCGGTGCCGAACCCCTTCATTTCACGGAGGTCCTCAAGTGCGAGTTTGAGGCGTAGGCGCCGTGCTGACAACTTTGCATCGTCTGCCATGGACCTCCCCGCTCGTGGGGTCTTGGGCGAGGCATTTCAAACCTCCCTCCTTCACCTGCACATCGCCTTGCTAAAGCCCGCACTCGGGGATAGGATGAAAACATGGGCGCGCCGGAGCGTGACCATGACCCCGGTTCACATCGTGGCGTTGGGCGGTAGTCTCCTGCGTCCTGAAGAAGCCGAGGCGCGTTCGATGTGGATGGGGCAGCTGCGTCAGTTGATGGTGCATCTGGAAGGCAACGGACGCAAAATTGGCTTGGTGGTTGGTGGCGGCCTGCCCGCTCGAGAAGGCATTGAATTGGCCAGAGAAATCATGAGCGATGCTCACCGACTGGACCAGGTTGGCATCGCCGCAACTCGACTGAACGCCACCGTCCTGCAGCAAGTTCTCCTCGACATCGGTTGCGATGTCGCACCATCGATTCCTCATTCCATCGAGGATGCTCGGTCCTTGTTTGATGCCCATCACATTGTGGTGATGGGCGGAACGGTTCCTGGCCACACCACCGATACGGTGGCGGTCAAACTCGCAGCGGTGGTTCACGCCCGACACTGCATCATCGCAACCAATGTTTCTCACGTCTACACAAAGGACCCCAGGCATCACGACGATGCCGAGGCGCTTACTGAAATCACCCTTGCTGAACTCGCCGATGTTGTGGGCGTTGGAAAACAACTTGAACCCGGTGCATCGGCGGTCGTCGACCCGGTGGCTGTGGAAGCAGCCATTGCGGCGGGTTTGGATTTGGCCGTTCTTGACGGCCGAGACGTCAGGCGAATCGACGACGCATTGGACGGGAAGTCGTTTGAAGGGACGCTCATCAAAGCCTGAGGTGGAACCGTGGTTGACGCAAAGAAAGTGAAAGAGATGGTCGCAAAAAAATCCAGCCAGTTCATGGGCAGCGTGGCCGGGGCCGGCAAGGTCTCGCCTCACATGCACTGCAGAATCTGCCACGAACCCATATCGATCAGATCCGACCCGCGCGTCTGCAAGAAGATTGAATGCATCGAGAAAAACGAAAAAGACGAGAAAAACCAGCGAACGGTGCGTATCGCCATGTTCGTGTTTTTCGGCCTCTTCGCAATCCCTTACATCTTCGCCCTCGCAACGAGTTTGATGGCCTGAAGGTTCAGTCCAAGCCGAACTCTCTGACCAACAGCAATCGTAGGAAGCGTTGGGCGCTTTGCAGAACCAGACCCGTGGCCATGAGTGAGAGGCCGAGGAGGCCGATCCACACGGCTGAAAAGCCGGATCCGATGATGCTGTCCAACTGGAGGGTGAGGTCTTGGGCGGTTCGGGTTCCCATGGCTGCTGCCGTGGCCAAGAGCCCAAATCCGGGTAAGCCCAGGACCAGAAGAGGTTTCTTTTGAGAAAGGGAAAGCAACGCCCAGGTCATGACGGTGAATCCGTGCGAGACAGCGGTGAAGTTCGAACCCTTGGGCACGTCGTAGCGAATCACGGTCGGTACCTCCAACACCCTGAGTTGCTTCTCGTGGGCGTCTTCCAGCATCTCCAGGGAAAGTTCCATGCCCTCGGAATCAAACCGCAGACGTTCGAGCGCCGTGCGTGAAAAGGCTCGGAAGCCCGATTGCGTGTCCTTGATGCCAAGGTCGCTTGAGAGATTGGACGCAGCCGTGATGACCTTGATGCCAAGGCGACGGTATGCAGGCATGTCGGTGCCACCGCCCCCGTCGACGAACCTGGAACCGATGGCGAAGTCCGCCTCTCCGTCGAGGATTGGCTTGAGCAACTTCGGGATGTCCCCCGTTTCATGCTGTCCGTCAGAATCGAGCAGGACCAATGCGTCGGCATCGAGTTTGGTCGCTTCGAGGAACAGGGTCTTGAGCGCACCACCGTATCCTCGATTCACTCGGTGGCGAATCACGGTCGCACCGCATGCCTCGGCGATTCGAGCGCTGGAGTCGGAAGAGCCATCGTCGATGCAGATGACTTCATCGACGTAGCGGAGCGTGCGGGTCACCACCGACCCGATGGTCTCCTCCTCGTTGTACATCGGCATTCCCGCAACGATGCGAGGGGGCGCCGATGGTCGCGATTCCTCTTGTTGAGGCACGCCTTGCCGTTCACTGTATCCTATATATCAGTGATTGATAAGAAGACATACACAAGTAGGATTGGCCGCAAAACCGACCTTGGTCGATGAAGCAGCGATGTACTTCTCAACGAGAAGGATCACGCCGTGTCCCCGTAGGGGTTCAGTCGTGGAGTTGGGTAACCGTGGTCACGGCGCGCTCGCCCGAGAGGACTTTTTGCAACGCACCCATGGAAATCACCAGGGGAACGTAGGCCTGTCCGTCGCTGGTCATGTAGGTGCTGCAGTCAGCGAACGCTGCTGTGTTGATGGAGAGCTTCAGGGCTCCACCAGCGTTACTTCGTCGTACGTAGCCCACCAAGATGTTGTTGTCCATGGTTTCAGTTTCCTTTGCCGAATTGGATTTTGTCATGTATTCACCTCCTCCGAGGCCGTGTCCCCGGAACCTGAATCAACCACCTGAACGATTATCAAAGCCGCGATGCGGTTGCGGACGTGAACCATTTCCCTTATACGAGCGCTTTTGGTGGTCCGTCCATGCGAGCGTTGGTGACCGGAGGCGCCGGCTTCATCGGCTCCCATCTCATCGACCGGCTTGTCGCTCGCGGCGACGACGTGGTGGTCATTGACAACCTCTCCAGCGGCGATGTCGGCTTCATTCAACCTCACCTCGACAACGGACGAGTCCGCCTTGTCGAGGGCGACATCTGCAATCCAGCCGATGTCGGTCGGGCCATGGCCATGGAGATTGATTGCGTGTTCCACTTGGCCGCCAACCCCGACATTCGACTCGGAACTCGCATCACGGACACGGACCTTCAACAGGGCACGGTCGCCACCTACAACATCCTTGAAGCCATGCGCTTGAACGATGTTGGTCGCATCGTCTTTGCCTCGAGTTCGGTGGTGTACGGTGAGGACGCACCGTTGCCCACCCCCGAAGACCACGGACCGTGCATGCCGATTTCACTGTACGGTGCCAGCAAGCAAGCCGGCGAGGGCCTCATCAGCAGTTGGGTGGGAACCTTCGGCCTTCAAGCGTGGATTTTTCGATTTGCCAACATCATCGGGGCGCGAGGCACCCACGGCGTGATTTTTGATTTCATTCACAAACTGAAAAACGACCCCACTCGTCTCGAGGTGTTGGGCAACGGCCTTCAGGAAAAATCCTACATGGAGGTTGGGGATTGCGTGGACGCCATGCTCCACGTGATGTCCAACGCCCACCAGCCGCTGAACCTCTTCAATCTCGGCAGTCACGACACGGCCTCCGTTCGCAGAATTGCAGAGATTGTGGTCGAGGTCACCGGATGTGCCGACGCTCGCATTGAGTACACCGGAGGCGACCGCGGCTGGGCAGGCGACATTCCACGAGCCCGGCTGGGCATCGACAAGATGCTTCAAACCGGCTTTGACGTTNCCATGAACAGCGAGGAGGCCATCCGGCACACGGCAACCTGCCTGCTGGACGAAATAGGACTGGAGTGAACACCATGAAAACCGACACAGAAGCCGACGTACGCACCGACACCGCCATCCGAGTTGCGGCGATTTTCTTCGTCGCCATCATGTTCCTTGCGTTCACCACGGACCCCATACGAACAGGGACCAAAGAAGGCGATCGCGCTCCACCCCTAACGGGCATGGCCTACAACGGGAGCGGTTGGACCAACTTTGACATGAGCGACTACATCGACACAAACTGGACCGCAGGCGACACCGACGGCCAGTGGCTCCTGGTGGATTTCGTCGATACGGACTGCCCGATTTGTCTCCGTGATGCAGAAAAGGTAGGCCAAAACGCTGAGTACTTCATGAAATTCGTCATGGATCCGGACAACCCGGACGAGCCGGCTTGGAAAGGCCCCGTCGTGAACTTTGTTGCCAGCGCCACCGAATTGAACATCGACGGTCACGACACAAGTCGGATGGAAATTGTGGCGTTTCGAGACAAATCAGGAGGAGAAACCTGCAACGGTAACTCGTGTGCGGCTCGAGGCGGCTCGGCTCACGGCTTTGTTTACATCGACGACATCGATCAGGACAATCTCAAGGCGTGGAAGGTCCCTGGAACGCCGTCCTACTATCTGATTCAACCCGACGGCATCGTCGCTTGGGTTTCCTCCGAAAACCCGAACGAAGAGATCAGCGACGCAATATTCCGTCTCACCTTGGGGGCTTAACCGTGGTTGACCAAAACCTCATCCTTATCGCCTACATCGTACCCATCGCGTTCGGCATGTTGATGATGACCAAGCTGGGCGACAACGTCGCAGGTTCGCTCACTGGATTTAATCCGCTGCTTGCCCATGCTCGTCGTCGCCATCTCTTGGGGTTGAACATCGTGGCGTTCACGGGCTTTGTCGTTTCAACGCACACGCTCTGGATTTCAAACAAGATCAGCGAGGGCGGGAACGTCTGCTCGAGCGCCACCGTTTTCTCTTGCGACGATGTGTTGGGCAACGCGCAGTACAACGTGGACCCCTTCTTTGGAATCTCCTGGGGACTCATCGGCATGTTTGCCTTCGCAGCGTTGTTGTTCATCACCAACAGCGTCGGAAAAGAGCCCGATGCGCTGTGGTCAGAATCCTACCTCCGGTACGGGATGTTCATGACCGGTGCCGGGATGTTTGTCATCGCCCTCTTGGTTTCGTACGAAATCTCCATGGGGAAGATCTGTCAGTTCTGCACCATGGCGCACATCGCCAACGTCGTATGCCTCTTTGGCTTCTGGCGGGCGGGTCGCATGCACAACGATAACGTGTGGAACGACGAAGAAGTTCAATCATCAACTTCAAACAAGGTGACGGCTTGAGGTGAATCATCATGAACAAGGAATCCCTGTTTTGGTTGGTGGTGACCCTCGCTGCCTTGGGTGGACTCGCCTATTTGTTGGGTGTGAGTGACGGTGAGCCCCCGTTCAACACCGCTGATGAACGTCACGCACTTGCCGATGAATGCATTGGCAGCCACGGCAATCTAGCGGAACACTACCACGCCACGGTGCGCATCTCCGTGCTGAACGAAATCATCGATGTTCCGGACGATGTTGGACTCAACGACCGGGGCTGCTCAATGCGACCGCTCCACACCCACGATTCAACCGGAAAAATCCACTTGGAGTTCGCTGAAAGCGGAGTGGAGGCGCCACTCGAGGCGTTCTTTGACATCTGGGGGAAGCACATGGACTCAACGGGTTTTGACGACCACCGCATTGATGCGTCTCACGAATTCTTGATGTTCGTCACCGAGGAGGGTGGAGAGCGAACACAGGTTTCAACCTTTGAAGAGCACATCGTCAAGGACGGCCAACTGATTGAACTCGTTTACCGCTCCATCGAGTGATCAGGGCGTAAACGAGCCGTTGAACATGGCAGCGTTTGGCTCGGTTTCAATCTCTTCCATGCGCAGAACGGTCACTTCAATCTCTTGAGCTCCGACATAGGTGGTCCTCAACTCGTGCATCAGTCGCCGTTGGACGTCTTCCATGCCCTCACCGTGCAACACCGTCAGGTGGTGCGTGATTTGATGGCCCACCTTGGCTTGGTACTCGACCACCCATTCCCTGAGGGGCGTTTCCTGACCCCAGGCGACGTCTTCCCATGTTTTTGTCATGATGATAAGTTGGCATCACGGTTTATCAAATCTTCTTCTCCCGGTGCGGTCCTTTTCCGGTTTCCGGTAGAGTTTTGCAGAAAACGCGCCATACACAACGGATAAATCGGAGTAAAAATTACTTTTTTCGTAGAATCGAAGCAACAGCAAGCATCACGCAACTCACCAGGAGGACCCGACCTGCGAGGCTCGAGGACGGATTCACCTCGGCTCGATCTCGGTGTGCCAGTTCAACCACGCCGTACGTGGTGGTGCGCCCCCCTTCATGGAGTTCCTCTTCGGTCGACTCGTGGACAAGGACCACGCTCCACGACTCGTAGTTTTCAAACTCAACGGCAAAGGAATCAGCGCACGATTCGCCGACCGATGCGTTCTGAACATCGATGGCTCGGATGACGGTGTTGTTCTCGAGCGAACATTCGGCCATGCCGACGAGGACACGGTCGCGGTGGTCCAAACCCACGTTGAGTGCTCCTTCGGGCACGATTTTACCGTGTTGGACCACCATCATGGTCAGTTGTGTGCCGTTGATTTGGACGAGTTCGGCGTGAGCAACGCTTGCCCGATACCCTCGTTCGGTTTTGACCACGCTCACATCGATCTTGGAGGTGATTTGACGGGACACCTCTTCGTTGAGGATGTCTCGTTGGACGTCCTGCCACGCATCGTATCCTCGGCGAGCGGCTCCCGATTCCACCAGAAACGTGGGCGTTTGATTCAAGCCAGATTGCGTGATTTCCAATCGTTCGATTCGCTCCTTGCTGGCCTCGGGCTGGAACGCATCTGCAGTGGTTGATGGATGCAAGGCGACGAGTGCGATCCTTGAGCCGTGGCTGTCGGCCACTCGGAGCAGCTCAGGGTCAATTTCAGCACAGGTTGAGCAACCCGTGGCGGTGATTTCTTCCACGAGCAGCGTTCGGCCCCCACCTTCGGTGGAGACAGGCTGTTCAAACGACGCACTCAGGTCCAACACCGCACCGTGAGCGCTCGTGCAGGTCATCAGGAGGCACAATCCGATCGCGAAGATTGATGTGCGAACGGCCCTCATCCTGAACGGTCCCCTTGTACGGTGGTGTCCTCGTTCCTCCTTGATTCCTTGCTTTGCCCCGATTTCGAGAAAAGCATTCATGAAGACGAGGTTGGAGGCCTTCATGGAGGAAACGCTTGTGGCAGAGCACTGGGTTGAAAATCACAAGCGTGATTCATGGCGCCGACAAGCCAAGGCCAGTGGGTATCGGGCACGCTCGGCGTTTAAATTGAAACAAATACAGGAACGCTTTCACCTTGTCCGAGACGGAGACCTCGTTCTCGACGTGGGATGCCACCCGGGAGGATGGGCCCAAGTGGCCGTTGAATTAGCGGGTGAAACGGGCCGTGTGGTTGGTGTTGACCTCCAGCCGTGCGCACCGGTTGAAGGCGCCGTTCTGCTGACGGGCGACATCACCGAATCGGTGACCCAAGAACGCATCCTCGCTGAACTCGGAGGCCAACAACTCAACGTGATCGTTTCGGACATCTCACCCGACATCACAGGAAAGTGGGACATGGATCAGTCCGTCGCCATGACTTTGGTTGCCGACGTGTTTGATTTCGCTCTCCCACTTTTGGTCAAGGGGGGCGGATTCACGACCAAGCTGTTCCAGGGCATCGGCGTCGAGGAACTCATTTCTGCCGTGCGCCCACATTTCTCAAGCGTGCGTCGATTTTCCCCCGATGCTTCCAGAAACTCCTCGTCGGAGGTTTACCTTGTCTGCAAGCACCACACGCCGTGGAAGGCGCCAAAAGCATCGGTCCGGGAGCGATACGAAGCGGCCGTGAACAAAATCGTGGGCGGGGAAGAACTGGAGGACGACCCCGAGCCGGTCGCAACATCGTTCAAGGTGCGCCGCAAGAAAACCACCGACGACATTCAAGAGGGTTGAGGTCGAGCACCAAGGCCATGAACCTTGGACCGGGCTTGAACTGGCCGACACCTGCGAATCGAATTGAGAATCTTCGACCCAACGCTCCCGTCAAAGGCCTCGAGCTGGTGGTGTTGCGCATGTACCCACAACGGATGATTGCATCGTCCTCGTACACCGGTCCCGTCGCTGCTGGTTGCGGCAGGGACGAAACGGGCCTCGTTGGAATGGTGTTTTGGGCCGACCAGATCAAACAGGTCAACGTTGGAGACGTCATCCGCATTGAAACAGGGTGGTGCCGCTCCCGGGACGGGGCGCTTGTTGTAAGCACCGGAAAACACGGAAAATTGAGCATCGTGCAGCGTTTTGAAGCATGACGCGCTGCTTGCATCTCACGCAACCATAAAGAGGGGGAGACCGTGGGCGACTTCGTTAGGAGCCGTATCCATGAGTGAACGAGCACAAGCCTGTACGTCTTCAGGCATCCCGCTGGCTGAACAAGGATCCACCACGTTCCCGTGCCCCGGGTGCTTTCACCCGATTGGGCGCAGCCCTCGTGTGCGAAACCAAGGCGTGCTGTACAAGTGCCCCAACTGCGGATTCGTCGGTCCNTGAGGTGATTGCATGGGCATGGTAGTGATGACGTACAAAGTGAACCCTGATTCCAGCCTTGACGATGTTGACACGGATGCCATTGCGGAGACGATTGCAACCCTCCGTGACGACAACTACGACATTCAAGCGATTGAGACCAAGCCTCTGGCCTTTGGTCTCAAGTTCGTCCAAGTCCACGTCAAGATGAACGACGGCGAAGGTCTTGCTGACGCTTTCGAAGCCAAGATGGCGGCAATCCACGGTGTTGGCGAAATCGAAGTTCTTTCGATGGGCCTCATTTGAAACCGCAAACAACGGCCTGCACGATTGACGCACGTTGCAGTGGAGTGCNTGCGGTCAAATCTGCGTTNAACTNANGNTGGAGAGCGGCCCCTTCATGAATTCACGAAGCAGCACCGTCGCATAGCTTCCCGAACCCAGCGTGAATCGAAACCGGACGCAAGCACCCTCTGGATGCCAGCGATCGTTTTCCCCCGGCCCCGCATTCCAGCGCTTGTCCAACGTGGTGCCGTCAGCGATGGGGACCGTGTCAACCGAGAACTCATTGAATTCGGCCACGAGGCCCCTCCGAGTCCCCTTGCTGGAGAGTCGCGGAATGGCTTCAACGTTCCATGAAACGTCGCCCAACCCCTCGGCCACGATGGTTGCGCCCTCCAGTTCGCCGGGGAGGCCTTCGGAGGTGGTGATTTCACTCCCAGGCAAAGGTCCAGTGGTCATCAGACGGCCCAAATCGCAGTTGCGACCGATTCGATTCAGCGTTCGATCGTTGACGACCACGCACGAATTGACATCGAGCTGACTTTTTTCATCAATTCGACCCACAACATCGCCCACGACCGGACGAGACAAAGGAAGCCCTTCGTCAAGGCGACGCTGAAGGGATTTGTTGAACACGATCGACTGCAAGGCGTGAACGGTCATCAGTTGGAGGTTCGTTGGCAGTTTCCTGAAGGCTCCGACATGGTCGTCCGGTGAGGCCAAGAGGTGCTCAATCATTCGGCGTTCGAACCCCATCCATCTGGGCAGCGAGGCCAGAAGTTCCTCGCTGATCCCGTTTTCACGGATTTGCTTTCGAACGGCGTGGGCCTCGCTTTCCTCGTTCGGTCCCTCCATGGAGAGGTAGGTCATCACCGCCTGTTCCCAATCTTCGTTGACCACGTGACGTCCGACATGAGGCGTGACGGGGCGACCCGAACCAAACCGCTGCGGGCCAATCCAGTTCGGAAATCGGTTCGCACCCAGCGACGCTTCCATGTCGGACTGGATGTTGTGAACCTCTTCCATGGCCTCGTCGTCGGTCATGGGCGAACCATCGGGGTGGCTGCAACCCCTCACGACGATCGTAAACCGATTGCCGCGATGGTTTCCGAAACCGATTTTTTGATGGGTTCGGCCAAGCACTTCAATCTCCACATCAGGGAGGTCGACCTCGGACACCTTGTTCATTGGTGCATCGATGACGAAGAGTTGCGACGTGACGGCTCGCTTGTCCTTGGTGCCAGCGAAGAAAACACGGTTTCGTGGGATTCGCAGTTTGGCCGACAGTTGATTGCAAAATCGGTTGGTCTCCCAGTTGGTCAAGGTGATTTTTGCGACGGTGAACCTGCCCCGATTGTCAAGGTGCACTCGAGTGGCGATTTCTTCCACGCGGAAGTCGGTCACTCGAGCCTTGATGAGACCACCAATACCGGTCCGGTCGGTTGCGTACCCCTGCAAGCCGATGGCTTGAGCGATGGGGTCGGACATGTGAACGACCCGTGGTTCAGAGACTGGCACCTTCGAAATCGGAGGCTACACCACCGATGATGTCGGTGAGCACTTTTTCAACGCCTGCCTTTGAGTTGGTTCGAATGTAGAACTCAGGGTCGTCAAGCTCTGGGTGGCCGGGGAAATAGTTGGCGTAATCCACGTCTTTGTGGCTGTTGAGTCGCTCTCGAAGAACCTGCAAGGCCGTGTGGCTCTCACCTACGATGCGCAGACGAAGCTCGTTTTTTTCTTTCAATAGGACCGTGACACCCATGATGACCAGCCTTGCGACCGACCCCCTTGTTTTGAACCTTCTCCTCGGTGATTGAGGCGTTTTGTTGGTTCAAGATGTCGGTGGTTGACAACATCTTCACCTGTTGGTTTTTATGCTCCGTGAGCAAGGAGGTGCCATGGATAAGGCGGGCCTTGAGGAACGCCTCGCCGAAGCCGCGCCACAGTTTGAGCGCAGTGCTCCGCTTATCGTCGGTGTCTTCACGCTCCTAACCGTGGTGCTCGCCGCCAATTTGTACATCTCCCCGCCCACGTTCCAAACCGATCTCAACGACTTCTCACCGGAAACGGACGCATCGGAAGCGCACGACCGAATCCATGCGCACTTCCCCAACGAGATGCGACCCCTGTTCGTGCACGTCGAAATGAGCAACGGCTCCAACGTCCTGGCTCTTGAATCCCTTCAGGCCATGGACTCCGACCTGCAGTATTTCCAAAACGAGTCGGAAAAGCGGGAAAACATGGTCCAGGTTTGGACCACAGCCCCGGGCATCATGCAGTTGGCTCTCGACGAGGAAGGGGACGGTGCGGCGCTCGCCTCCTTCACATCGTGGCCCGACATCCTCGACGTGTTGTTTGACGAGGATGAAAACTGCGGACTCACCGCTGACGATCAGCTTCTCTCTGCGGCAACCTACGCTTCTGCGGCACTCCTCCACAGCGACCTCGACTACGAACCCGTTTGCATCTACCTCGAGGACGGGTCGGGCACCGCCACGCCGACGGCGTCCGCCACGCTTTGGGTCCTCGAAGTTGACCCCGACCTCGATGAGACGCATCGACGCATGTTGCAAGACCAACTGCGAGACGTCTTTTCGGACCGTTCATCGTCCTCCCCCTTGACCTATCAGGTCATTTCCAACGACCTTCTTGCTCACGACATCGACGAGGGCACGTTCGATAACCTGCTGTTCCTCGTCTTGCTGGCTTTCATGGTCGTCGTTGCGATGCTCTCCATCGCGTTCCGTTCGCTCTCGAGCGTGGTGTTCCCTCTGGTCGGTTTGACGAGTGCGCTCATTTGGACCTACGGCATTCTCAACATTGCAGGTGCGCGTTTCACCGCCTTGGAGGCGACCGTGGCGCCTTTGGTACTCGGACTCGGCATCGACTACGCCATCCATCTTCAACGGTCGCAACGGTCCTACGCCGAGAGCGGACGGCGGATGTCTGAATCGTGGCTGCGTGCATGCGGCCACCTTTCGATGCCCTTGTCGCTGGCCGTCGTGACGACCGTGGCGGCGTTCATGGCCAACGTCATCTCACCCCTGCCACCACTGGCGACTCTGGGCTATGCGCTCTCGCTGGGTGTGGTGTCCGCGTTCCTTTCATCCACGATCTTCGTGGGCGCACTTCACGTTGTGTTCTCCAAGGAGATCAAACGCGAGCAGCGCCCGCCGCTTCGTCTACCGGCCGTCTCGCAGCAAATCGTTCGTATGCAGCAAAAACAACAGGTCGGCGTGTTGCTCGTCACCGTTCTCATTTCGGGCCTCGCAGTCTACGGTGCGGCTTCCCTCGAAACCGACTTTGACCTTGCTGATTTCGTGAACGAAGACATGGCCATCATGGGCGTTCGGGACGAGTTAACCGACAGTTACGAGAGCGCAGGGTGGAAGGTCATTCACTTGCTGATGGAGCCCGTTGAGGGTCAAGACACCATACCGGGCGATCTCGACCTGCTCAGTGAATTGAGAAATTTCCACTCGGACATGAAATCCAACAACGACGTCGTGGGCACCAATTTCCGCATCGCCTCTCCCGCCTATGAGGGCCCTTACCCCTTGATTCGGGACGCGATTTTACGAAACGAAACCTTTGGTGTTGACCACAACATGGAGGTCTTCGCTGGGGAAGTGTACCCCATTGAACGATCCGAACCAATCGATTTGGGGGCGTTCTTCGTCATGCTGGCCGACAACACGACCGTTGCCGATCCACTCACGGGTGAGACCTGGACGGAGCGTTTGAACCAGACTGTCCACCTCGACGGAGCCGCCATCGTTCATCTCCGACATGAAATCCGTGTGGAAGCATCCACGTCCGTCGAATCGAGCAGAGTGGTGGGTAACTTCGTAGAAATTCTGGGTTCAACCGAGGAATCCGGGACGCTGAAGTATCAACTGAGCGAACACGCCACCCTGCACGTAACCGGTGACCTGGTGATGCTTGAGACGGTTCTGAAAGGCTTGACCACCACCCAAATTGAGAGCACAGCCATCTCCCTCATCGTCTCCTTCCTGGTGTTGTTCGTGTTGACCCGCCGCATCATGCCGGCCATCATTGTTCTCTTCCCGGTCGGCATCGCATCCCTCTGGGTGGTCGGATCGATGGCCCTCATCGGTCTGAAGTGGAACGTTCTGACCGTGATGGTGACGGCGCTGACGCTCGGTATTGGTATCGACTATTCCATCCACATGTGGCGACGCTTTGAGGTTGAGTTGCAGAAACGTGGCGACCACTGGGGCGCGCTCAAGGAGGCCCTGGACACCACGGGTGTTGCGTTGATGTTGAGCGCCACCACCACCATGGCCGGATTTGCAGTTCTGCTCTTTTCACCGATGCCCATCATCCAGGATTTCGGTCTCATCACCGCCATCACCGTGCTGTTTTCGCTGGTCCTCGCGCTGATGGTTCTTCCCGTGCTCGTTGAACTCGCCGCTCGCGGTCAGGAGTCGGTGGGCGAGGACGAAGCGGTTTAGACTGCGTCCAAAGCCTTCACGATGTCGTCCATGGGCAAGCCTTGTTCACGTGCGACGAGCGCATACGCCATCCACGGGGTTATGATGTGAAACGTCTTCAGTTTGCGGTCCACTCGCCGCTGCAGTTCGTCAAGCTCAAGGCCGCTCTGGCGGGCGATAAAGCGAGCAACTCGCTGGGTGGTACGAGCACGAGGATCGCCAGAGATGTTCGCCTCCTTGCGAAGCATTGGTGGCGTTCTGGTGTGGGGTGGCGGCGATGGTGAGGCATCGTCGATTTGAGGTTTAACATCGCCCGAACCGGTTGCTGAGACGGGGTTCAGCAGGCGTGTCGGTCGAGGGAACCAGCCGAACGGGACGTCCACCTGACCGAGGTCAACGGCAACGTGAAGTTGATGCTCTCGCTCTTCGAGCCACCCAGTGGAAAGTAACGCATCAACAACGGCCTCCGAATCGTTGGGTGCGACCCATTCCATGTCGAAGGAGAACGTTCGCTCGACGTCGGCCCGCGCAAGGCCGTCCGCACCACGAAACACGATGGTCAAGGCGCGCCGGACATCGTCCACGTCTTCACTCATCAAACCCAAGGAGGCGTGGAGCCTTCATGAAGTTGAGCCTCAAGATTCGTCGGGTAGGCGCGTGAAGGATTTGTCGTCGTTCAGACGCCAACGACCGCACGTGGGGCCGACGTAGTAGGTCCCGTCCGCCGTGTATTCGTAGTCCCCTCCGCCGGGCAACTTCGAATAATCTTCAACGCGTTCTTCCACGACCGATGGCAGACCAAGCGCCGCCATGTGCTTGGCCGCTTGCTCTTGCGGTGTTGCTTTGGGTTCATCGGAGGTTGCTCTCGGCGGCCCACGAGGCGGGCCACGCGTCGGTGCTTTGGTCGACCGAGTGGCAACTTTTCCACCGGGAGGACCCCGTTTTTTGACGGGTTCAGGTGCCGGTGTCGCACCATCCCTCACGGGTTGTTGGGCGGTGGCCTGAAGCGCTTCGCTGACCTTGGTTTCGAACTCGTTGCTGGACGCTCGTCGCCGGAGAAGGACACCCACGCCAACGAGGGCCAGCGCACCACCACCGCCCAGCGCAACGGTCATCGCCCCCAATCCAGAGGCTTGGACCTCAAACGATTGGTTCCATGCGTTGTTGGTTTCGTCGATTTCCCAGACCAATCCCTCTTTGTCAACGGTGATTTCCAGGCTCCACTCACCCTCCGGAGCGGTGAAGGAACGCTTGACGGATTTCGCTGTGTTGGCGTCCATCGAAACGAAGCTCGACCGTCCAACAAGGGTTCGCTCGTCGCCTTGAACAACCTCAATGGTGGTGTTGAACGGAGTGGGCAACTGCTCACCGCTGTTCTTCACAAAGAACGACAAGCGCACCGGTTCCCCTGCTTCCATCGACCCGGAAACTTCGACGTTCTCAAGTTCCAGGTCGGGGCCGATGTTGTTGAGGGGGGCTTCGAGCCACGGGTCAAGTTCCGAGTTCCCCGTGGACGAGACGAGTTCCCAACCCGCATCGTCGGACCCCTCGGCCCAACAGGTGAGATCGGCTTGTTCCGAAAGCATGGACGGGTCGCCGAGCCGACTGAAGTCAAACAGGAAACTGAACATCGTTTTCCCGTCAAAGACGGTGGTTGAGTTTCTCGTCAGTTGCACCGGTTCCCACGTTTGATCGAAGGATCGGATTTGACAGGTGAGCGTCAAAGGTGAAGACCACCGCTCCGCTTCAGCGATGTTCACCCCAATTTCAACCGCTTCGAGATTGTAGCGTGAGATGGCGTCTTGAATGGCTGAAGGCAGCACGACGGGGGGTTCGTTGTCCAACACGAACGCTGGGAGTTCCACCTGACTCAACAGTTCGGTCTCCAGCGGGTCCCAGAGCGTGAGGGTCAGGTCCTGAATCAATCCAGAACGCTCGGGGGTTGGAATGTTCGCTTCAAGGACGCCGTCCTCAATCGTCACCGTGGCGCCGCCACGCCAAGGCTCGCCCTGCAGCAACCCGTCCCAGCGTAAACGCATGCTGCCCGTGTAGGGGGTCTGGCTTGAGCGGTAGGACACATCCGCAGTCAGCATCAGGGGGTCGCCACCCATCACGACCGATTCGTCGTTGATGTCTTGGTTCACCGGTCCAGTTTCGTCCCTCAGTTGACTCAGTTCGATGTTCATGGCTCGGTCCAAGACCCAGGCACCTGTGAACGACGTCCTCGACGTTCCGTCGTAATCCTTGATGAGCACATCAAGTTCTCCTTGCGCCAAACCCGCCAACGTCATGCTCCACTGCACCGTGGCCGTAAACTCGACGGTCAAACGGTCGTTGACGATGGTGACCTCACAGCCCTGTGGAAGCAAGAGGAGACGTTCATCCAGCGACGAGCACACGCCATCGACGGTCGTGTATCGAACGCCCAACGTTTCATCGTTGCCCAGTTCAATTCTGAGTTCGGTCAAATCCGTCAGGCCGTTCGTGTCGGTGACCGTCACCTTCCATCCGATGGTTTTGGACGGCTCAAACCGCATCAGCGTCTGATTGAGCAGGTTAAGCGTCGGTTCAAATGAAAGGAGTTCACCCTTGGAGGGGGTTCGGGATTCCCATCGAGCATGACCTTCCTCGGCGGCAACAACGGGCACCCCGAATCCGGCGACATCGGTGCCTTCGAGGAGCACATAACCCCACTCATGGTCGTCGTTCACGGTGTCGTTTACGGTCACGTTCACGGTCCAGAAATTGCCGTTTTGGTGGGTGTAGAACGGCCAGTCTCGGTATTCCAACCGCTGAGGCACACCGTCGCTGGCGCCTCCGTTGGAACCGTCGTCTCGTCCCTCAAGCCAGACGTGTGCGGACAACGTGTCGTCCGTGAACCCGCCCACGTCGTAAAACCGAAACGAGACCGTTCGATAGGGCTCTGCGTTGGTGTATTCGTCAAGGTCGGGTGTGACGTCCAGCAAGGTTGGTCCCACCCCGTTGACCACAAATTCAAGCGGGGTCGTGTCAAACGTCAACACCCAGTCCTCGCTGGTGCGGGCCTCGATGTACAACGACGCTTCACCCGACAAACCCTCGGGGGTGTTGAGCAGCGCGTGGTAGGCTTGTCCTGACGGCAAATCAAACCATTCGGTGCTGGTGTTCGACCACAAGCGCTCACCGACCGAGTCAAGGTCGTAGGTGTGCAGGTCCAGGTGGATTCTGCACTGGATGTTCCCGCCCAGCAATCGAAGGTCGCTGTTGGTGAACCTGTGGTCCAGGGTGAGGTTCAGTTCGGTGTTTCCGGGAAGCACTTCGCCCGGCACCACCTCGTCCCCGCCCTGGCTGGAGACGACCGAGGTGACGTTCTCGAGACTGACGGTGACCTCACGATCGATTTCGGTGATGTCAGGACTCAGGTGGGTGCTGTTCCGCACGCCGTGGGTGCTGGTTTTGAAACGTACGTGGTCGGTGGGCAGGACGCCTCCAAGCGAGAACGTCCAGTTGACGGTCTGTCCGTCGCCGGTGAGCGGCCCGGATACGGCGCTGGCCTGACCGAACAGGAGCGTGTCGGGGTCGTCCACATGAAGCGACGATGTGGTGCTGTTCCACGTCATCGTGAGCCAGTCCGAGGCGGCGTCAAACCTTCCCGAAGCGTCGGTTGGATGCATTGCCAGAACGTAGTCGCCCGACGTCATGGTTGAATGGTGGCGGGTTGAGATGCTGATCGGGGCCGAGGTGGGTTGCATCGTGGTCGGCGGTGGTGTTTGAAACACGACCGAATCAGCACCGATGGAGATGTCCACCAAGGTCGGAGTGATCCACTCCATCAGGCGATTGGTCTCGTACTTCACACGATACTGCAAAAACGGCGTGTCCTCCAGGACATGCTCGAGGGAGTGGTTTCCTGCCGAGAGGTAGGTGTTCACCGGTACCGAAGTTGGCCGCCAGGATGAGGACGCGATGTCCTGCATCGAATCGGAGGTTCTGTACTGCAAGCCCAGCGTCGTACCGCTGGGTTCAATGGCGTTGAACGACAACCACAGGAGGCTGGCTGCACCGTCGGGTGACGGACGAAGGTCAAGGATGGAGGACGTCAACATCCCGTCGTGAACGGAAGGATTGGTGTGGTATTCGTTGGCTGCAAGATAGTTGATGCTCCACGTGCTGAACCGACTGTTGCTGGAATCACCTCCAGCAAACACCAACGTTTCGTCGGCGACGGCCAGCGTTGAGTCGTAGAGCCCCAGCGGGTAGGTGGCGTGGGTGTTCCAGTGGTTCACGAAGGGGTCGTAACCGTAGGTTTTGTCGCTGGCCGTTGACATCCACCCTGATGCCTCGTATCCGCCGTGAATGATGATTTCATCGTTGAAGACTTCAGCGGCGTATGCCGAGAATTTGTGGGTGGCGTTCGGGAGTTGCGTCCACGTGTTCGTGACCGGGTCGTAGGCTTCCGTGAGGTTGGTTTCCTCCTCAACCGTGGTGTTGGCGATGGGGTCGAAGAAGACCGCAACGCCTCCGTACGCGATGAGTTTTCCACGGAAGGAGACCAGGTCGAACGAATGCCGGCGATTGTTCATGTCCGCCAGCTGCGTCCACGTGTCGTTGACCGGATCGTATCGGAGCATTCGTGCGGTCGAATCCGANCGGTCCTCGGACACGACGCCTCCTGCGACGTAGATCATGCCGTCCTGGCTGGCGACGCCTGCGAGTCCGACCGACTGATTGCCGGGCATGCTGGTGCCGTAACTCCAGTTCCCAGCCGATGCGTCGTACACCTGGACCAGGCCCGTGGCCTCGATGGCTGGGTTTGAGAACGGGTGGTGATCACCGATGGCGTACACCTTGTCACCCACCACGGCGCATCCGTGGTACTGCTGTTCTTCCTTCATCTGTTCAACGGCGGGGTTCCACGTTTTGTTGGCGACATCAAACACATCAACGCTCTTGGTGTTCGCCTCGTCGCCGGTTTGCGAAGGGTCGACGTCGACACGCCCTCCGATGAGCAAAACTTCGTTGGTCGAGGGAACGTAGGCGGAACAAGCGCCTGTTCTGAGTTGACTCAGGCCCATCCCACTCGTTCCCGTCCACGAAATCGGCGGGCGTTCAAGCTCCGTCAGGCCCGAGGCCGGTGACTGTGTCAGGTTGATGTGCGTGAACCCGTTGTTGGTTGCAAATCGGTTGTTGATGTGAACGGTTTCGTGGGGTTCGTCGGGTGGACCCTCAAGGTGGGGTTCGTTCACCGGCTCTGCCAGCAACGGCGTCCACGTGACGGTGGCAAGAAGGACGACGACGATGAGGCTCCAAGCCCAATCCCGTTCCAGCCCCATGGTTTTTGCAACCCATCGGAGTTTCTATACTCTTCTTCGTCCTTTATTCGGCTGCCTGGCCGGCCGTGGGTGGCCCGTGCTCGCTTTTCCCTCCCGAGATACGAGACCTTAATTCGGTGTGCCGTCCCGTTAAGCCATGGCTTGGCCCAAGACTGCTTTTTTACGACTCATTGAAGTCTCGCTCTACGGACACGGTGTGCTCCACTTCGTAGAGCTTGGATTTGCCCTCTACGAAGACGCCTACATCACGGCGAGCATTGCCGGCTTTGGCGCTGCGACCATGCTGCTGGGTGCGGTGTTTCTCGGGAGCACGCACCGCCATGCCTCCGACGAGGGAGCTTCAACGGGGCGTTGACACCCCGAGTTCGTCACCGATCCTCACCTCAACGGGAGGTTCGTTTCCACCCGAGGTGAGCAGTACCAAGCCAACGGGCGTGCCGCAAACGATGCACAACGGCCAACACGCCACGCCCAAACCGAGGGTCAGAAGCATCGGACCGAGCACGGCGTAGAGATTGTATTGAGGTCCGATGAAGAGCACCTCAAGCAAAAGGTAGGCGTTGAAGATCAAGATGAACAAGCCCAAACGTCTGCGCACGGAGTTCCGTCGCGACGTGTGGCGTTCAGGATCGGTTTGCATCGGTGCACCAACACCGCCGTCGGTTAATGGCCTTCGTGCATCCCATCGAGCACAGCGCATGCCCAACCGAGGGCGACGGCGTTGGAGTCTCGCCGTTCTATAGAACAGTGCTCGTACCGGGATTTGAACCCGGGTCGAAGGAATGAGAGTCCTT
>FUFK010043833.1_pt1 | contig 39185 bp, 32 predicted proteins | sample 1021851 | NCBI WGS metagenome assembly FUFK01 (sample SAMEA51879418, study PRJEB19060) | metagenome
TTCATGCGATTACTCCTTTTTTATAGTTATATGGTTAAGCCAATTTAAAATTGATCTTTAGTTGCTTAGTCAAACCATTAATATACTTATTAAATTCAGCTAAATAATAATTTAACAAAAAAGCACCTTTTAAAAGGTGCTTTTTTAGTCGTTAACACGTTAGTAATAGTATCAAGGTTCATACTAACGTTAATCTCAGCACTCTAAATAATGAGATATTTGTGCATTTAGAACTAGGAACCTAGAACCAAAATTTTACCCCTGCGGTGACGCTACTAGTGTCAACACCTTCATTGTTTTGGCGACGTAAGTCTCTTGCATCTGATAATACTGTCTCGTAGCTAAAGCCGACATACGGAGATAGCTGACGACTGAGCATCTCATAAGTGAGCCGAACCTCAGTTCCAAGCTCATTAAAGCCCTTAGTAATGTCATTATCAGTATCATCCTTGCTAAATGCTGTCAGCTCCACCTCAGGTATGACTACCCAATGCTGATCCAAGCGCCACTCGTACGCTGTCCCAAGATCGAGCTGGACTTGACCATCAGTATAAACATAGGCTCTAGCATCAGTCTCAATAAAGTAAGGCGCAGTGCCGACGATACCCGCCATCAGTGCTGACTTGTCGTTTTCAGTGTTATAAGCGATGCCCGCTTCGCCATTCCAAAAGATACTAAGCGGCTGCCAATAAGCAAGCGAGCTTAGACTCTCAATGTTTTTATCGTCTTTGGTCGCTATGCTGCCCTCGGTACGTAATCTGAGGCGGTTGCTATCATCACCATACCAGCCTTCGATCTCAAAGTTGACTGCGTCCTCTTCAAACTGATAGCCCAAATCATCTACCGATACGCCCCAAGTCGGCAAGCTGCCCATCATCACAGGCTTGCCAAATTCACCATAACCTACGCCATTGGAGTAATCAGGGCTACGCGCATCAGCTGGTGGCTCCCCGCCTTGCATGCCCGACATATCCATGCTGCTGTGATCCATGCCCGACATATCCATGCTGCTGTGATCCATGCCCGACATGTCCATACTGCTATGGTCCATATCCGACATGTCCATACTGCTGTGATCCATGCTTGACATGTCCATTTCAGCTGCCGCTGCTAAGGGTGACGTTAGCAATACCGCAGATGATAAGCCAATGAATGGCAGACTTTTTTTAATTGTTTTCATAATAAACTCACATTCCACAATTCATTAAACGACAGCGACTTCTCTAAACATGCCGGCTTCCATGTGATAAAGCAGATGGCAATGCCAAGCCCAGCGTCCCGCCTCGCCCGTCACATCAAAGCTCACCTTTTGCGCAGGATGTACTAAGATAGTATGCTTGCGTACTTGAAAGTCGCCATTAGGCGCACGCAAATCACTCCACATACCATGTAGATGCATCGGGTGGCTCATCATGGTGTCATTGACTAAGGTAATACGCACGCGCTCGCCCGGTTTGATATTGACAGGCGGCGCATCCTTAAACATGATGCCGTCGAGTGCCCAAATATAGCGCTCCATGTTGCCTGTTAGATGAATCTCAACCTCGCGAGTGGGTTTGCGCTGCTCGCTCATAATCTCATTGCCGACAGAACGCAGCTGGCTATACGTCAGCACCTCTCTATCGATGTTACGCAGATTAATCCCAGGATCATCAAGATTCATCCGTGGACTATCGACGCGCATGTCGGTCTTAAAGTCATACTCGGTCTTGGCATGGTGCGCGTCATAACCCTTGTCGCCCATCGCCCCCATCATATCGGCCATGGTGAGCCACTCAACACCATCCATCTTAGGAGTGGCAGCGCGCGCGCCTTTTTTAGTGGCTAAGGTCGCGGTCACATAATCAGTGCGATCGATGTTTTGCGCAAAGATAGTATGGGCGTCTTTAGTTGGCGTGACGATGACATCATAAGTCTCAGCAACGCCAATACGAAAATCATCGACTTCTACTGGCGCGACATCATTACCATCAGTGCCAACGACCTTTATCTTAAGACCCGGTATGCGCACATCAAATATCGTCTGCGCCGAGCCATTGATAAAGCGTAGCTTAACAGGTTGCCCTGCCTTGACCAGCTGCGCCCAATTCGCTGCGGTTGTTTTACCATTAATCAGATAAGTAAAAGTCGTCTCCCCTGACAAATCACTAAAATCAGTCGGCATCATGCGCATCTGATTCCACATTTTGCGCTTATCAAAAGCGGCCTCAATATCAGTAGCTGCGATATCAGAAAGGAGTTTTTTGAAATCTGGTAGATGATAATTATCAAAGTCAGCGCGCTGCTTGAGTAGCTTGAGTAACGTATGCGGATCACGGTGCGTCCAGTCACTGAGCAGTATGACGTGATCTTCTGCCACCGGATAGCGCTCCGCTCCTTTTGGCTCGATGACGATCGCGCCGCGCATACCCGTTTGCTCTTGAAAGCCTGTATGCGAGTGATACCAATAAGTCCCTGATTGCTTAAGTTTGAATTTATAAGTAAACGTGCTGTTGGCGGGTATACCATCAAAGCTGATACCCGGTACGCCGTCCATCTCAAAAGGTACGAGCAGACCATGCCAATGAATAGAGGTCGACTCATTCATCTGGTTATGCACGCGTATCACCACCGTATCGCCTTCTTGCATCTTCAGCGTTGGCGCAGGCAATGAATCATTAATCAGCGTGGCTATACTGGACTTGCCATTGACAATAATAGGTTTTTTGCTGATATATAGATCGAACTCGTTACCTGTGAGGATCGGCACTTGATGATCGGGTCTATCGCTATTAATGACCGCGTTATTTTTCGAGCTGCCCAAAGCACTATTAGCTATCGTTGGCAGGCCTGATAGCATTGACGCCCCCAGTAGCGTTGATGACCCTGTTAAGAAACGCCTGCGATCTAGTCTTTTTTTATTTATCATAATATGACCCAATATATCTTCTGACATGGCTTTTAGTATTTATCTTAAAATCTTAGCTACAACTGCGCTTCAGGTGTATCAATCTGCGCATAAACCGTGCTACTACCGTCTTGATTAATTTGCATAACTTGATANGGNTCNAANCTGTTTTGATACTCCATACCTGGACTACCCATAGGCATGCCAGGCACCGCAAGACCAATCGCCTCGCTTGGCGGATTTTTTAGGAACTGTGCCACGTACTTGGCCGGGACATGACCTTCAAATACATAACCATCACTCGTCACTGTAGTATGGCAGGAGCGCATATTATTAGGTACGCCGTAGCGCTGTTTAAATACCGCTAAGTCGGTGACGTCTTGACCCTCAGCTGTCATACCATGATCCTCAGCATGACCGATCCACTCTTTACAGCAGCCGCAATTGGCATCTTTATAGACTGTTGCTGAGACGTTTTGTAAAATGGTGGATGACGGCTGCAGGTCTGATGCCTTTGTGTTTGACGCTGGGCTTATAGTCTCTACTGGTACTTGTGTGCTCGCCGTCGTTTGCTTATCAGCCGCATCGACATCTGGCTGACTACAAGCCATCAGCCCAACGCTCGCCGTCAATAAAACAACGCCACCCAACCACTTATGGTCTGTATTAAACATCATGCTTTTATCCTTTTTTATCCCACTGTCTTGTATCAGATAATACTGTAGAGCGGGCGGCCTTTTACTAAGTCAACAGCCGTTATAAATACAGCGGCCGCCGATGCCGTTCATAGCCTATATACTAGCGACCCCATTCTGACCGGCAGATGACATGCAGATGACAATCCTGTCATCTTTGCCACCATCGATGTTCATAGCAGACAGAATCCTTTAGTATGGCCTTATGCTATGAACCTGATCTGTGAGGTGGGATGATGAAGGTATTATTGGTAGAAGACGAGATAAAGCTTGGCGAGTATATAAAAAAGGGTCTGAGCGAAGCCGGTTTTATCGTTGAGCATCAAGCGACAGGCCTCGATGGCTATCATGCGATGATGAGCGATACTTTTAATGTCATTATTATGGATGTGATGCTGCCTGACGTTAGTGGCTTTGAATTAGTGAGCAATTATCGCGCTGCCGGCAAGCAGACGCCTGTGCTGTTTTTGACCGCAAAAGATGAATTGCGCGATAAAGTCAAAGGCATCGAGATCGGCGGCGATGATTATCTGACCAAACCTTTTGCCTTTGCCGAGCTGATTGTGCGTATAAAAAGCCTCTTGCGCCGCGCCAATCAAGCAGACTATCAAAATACGGTGCTGCAACTTGCTGATCTCAAGCTAGATATTGCTAAACGCACGGTACACCGCGGCGAGAGAGCGATTAAACTGACTGCTAAAGAGTTTTCTTTATTACAATTTATGCTTGAGCGTCAAGGGGAGGTATTGCCGCGCTCGGTTATCGCCTCCCAAGTCTGGGATATGAACTTTGATAGTGATACCAATGTGATCGATGTGGCGATACGGCGGCTAAGGCTCAAAGTAGATGATGAGTTTGAAACTAAGCTTATTCATACGGTACGCGGTATGGGCTATAAGCTAGAGGACAATGCTGCCAACGCTGACAGTAATGAGAGCCATAAAAGTACTGATTCCCAAACTGACCTGGACTCAAATCTGGTCTCAAAATANAATAGCGTATCATGACGTATAAAGCTGACAATCGCCGCCTGCCTCTGCTATGGCGCACCATCTTCTTATTGACTATCTTTGTGGTGCTATCGCAGATAGTAATTTATATCTGGGTGGGCCACTCAGTGAAAGGTCANTTTGAAGAGATGGACGCTGAGATTATCACTCACGCCGCCTTTAATTGGCGTCAACGTCTAAGCGATTTAAGCGATTTAAGCGATTTAGAGGCGCAAAATCCAGACACTGCTTTAACAGAATTGAGCGATCCATATAAGGTAAACAAAGATAAACATCTACATTCCTCAGCGCTCGATTATGACCTAAAAACCGTCATTACTGATAAGCAAGGACAGCTCTTATCCACCACCCCTAAAAGCTTCGCTAATGAATTGGACGATGACTTTGATTTAACAACGCTGTGGCAAAATAACGCGCAGCAGCAGTTTGTCACTCATATAAATGACAGACATTACCGCGCTATCGTCATCGAAAACGAGCAAGCGCTATCGCTTATCGCGCTGCCTATCGATGTTCATCATCAGTACTTGGTGCAGTTTAACCGTCAGCTAAGCCTGATCTTATTTGTCATTACCCTGCTGCTAGTGTCTATTGCCGCGCTGAGCGTCTATTGGGGCTTTGCGCCATTGGCAACGATCGTGCAAAAGATGAAAGGTATCAATCCTGAGCGCTTGGATGAGCGGCTGACGGTCAGCGATATGCCATTAGAGCTGCGTCCGTTGGCTCAGTCGTATAATCTGATGCTGGCAAAGCTTGAGAGTAATTTTGATTCTTTATCGCGCTTCTCGGACAACATCGCCCACGAGCTACGTACGCCACTTGCGACGCTCACCACCCAAACCCAAGTCATGCTAAGTAAACCTAGAAGCCTTGAGGAATATACCGAGCAGCTCCATCATCAGCATGACACCCTCGCGCAATTATCGAGTCTGATTAATAACATGCTGCTGCTTGCCAAAACTCAAAAGGGGCTGAGTGATTCGCAGCGGCAACCTGTCGATAGTGAGGTGCTATTAACTAAGCTTATCGACTACTTCGAGCTCATAGCAGAGGAGCGCGATATCAGTTTTGAAAAAAGTGGCGCGTTTGGCTTGCTATTAGGGGACAACAGCTTACTACAACGACTATTTGCCAACCTGCTCTCCAATGCCATCTATTATGCTGCGAGCAATAGCGTCATCGAGATTCAGTCTGTGACTACATCTAAAATGGCAACTATCACTATCACCAATCAATTGCCTGAGCCGTTAGCGCAAAAGGAGGCGGATAAGCTCTTTGAGCGTTTTTACCGTTATGATAAAGCCGATCAGCATCAAGCAGGTGCAGGTTTAGGTCTATCTATCGTGCAAGCGATTGCCAAAGCTCACAGTGGCACAGTGAGTATTCGTATCAAAGACGAGTATTATTTTGAAGTCACGGTCGAGTTGCCAAGCTTGAGATGATATCTTTTACTGTTTTTTATCAGGGCGTGTTGAACAGGTTTTGGTCACCTTTTGGTCACCGAGCGGTTGGTCACTGACTTTCAAAAGATAGAGCGCATGCGCAAAGACTTATNANTCATGNANTNTTAAAGANTAGANCANTTNNTAAAGATNAANATAGNNNAANCATNNAACCNTTATAAATAAAGGNNTNAAGAGGAAATACAGACACAAAAAAACCCCAAACAAGCGAATGTTTGGGGCGAAACCAGTGCTTATTAATAAATAAGCTAAGTTTTAAATATGGCGCAGCGGACGGGACTCGAACCCGCGACCCCCGGCGTGACAGGCCGGTATTCTAACCAACTGAACTACCGCTGCTTAGGTCGTCTTAGCATCTTGCCTTTATAAAAGGCCCACTTGCTAATAAGTGGTGGGTGATGACGGATTCGAACCGCCGACATTCTGCGTGTAAGGCAGACGCTCTACCAACTGAGCTAATCACCCTGAGCGAGGATATAACGAAGCACTGCTTCGTCCGAGCGCAAGAGAATTTACATTTTCGTAAATTCTAAAAGCTATACATCCAAACTAGGTATTGCTGAAAATTCCTTAAAGGGAAAATTCTAGAAACCTTAACCCAAAACTGAGTTTAAGATTTCTTATATCCAGCTAATCAAGACTGTCACCTCTTAATTAACCTCTAACAGCTCAGAACCAATAAAGCCCCTTGCTGTGGGTGTGTATTATATAGATTTGGTGATGCCTGTCAAACAGTTTTCACCATTTTTAGTAAATTTTTTTGCTTTTTATAGTGACTTACTAGCAAGCAGCTGTTTTTATTAGCTTTATATTCAAAAAATATTTAGATAATTTGTTTCCTGCTTGCCAGCTACCTCGTCTTAGTAATAGAAATTTATTTAGCANCGGCCAGCGCTTTTTCAATATCAGCTTTAAGAGCCTCAGGCTTAGTGGTTGGTGCATAACGCTCAAGCACTTGCCCATCGCTACCTATCAAAAACTTAGTAAAGTTCCATTTGATACCATCAGTGAGCAGGCCACCTTTTTGCTCTTTAAGCCACTTAAAAATTGGATGGGCATCGCTACCATTGACATCGACTTTGGCCATCATCGGGAAGCTGACGCCGTAGTTTTTTTGACAAAAAGCGCCGATCTCTTCGTTACTACCGGGGTCTTGTCCGCCAAACTGATTACACGGAAAGCCAATGATGGTTAAGCCTTGGTCTTTATACTGCTCATTTAGGACTTCAAGCCCCTCAAACTGCGGGGTAAAACCACATTTGCTCGCGGTATTAACCACTAGCAGCACTTGCCCCTCAAAGTCAGCAAAAGACTGCTCTGTGCCATCCATACGCTCAGCCGTAAAATCATAAATCGTACTCATTATTCATCCTTAATTAAATTGTCTTTTATTACGCTTCACCTATTTATAAAAAGACCTACTGATAAAAAATAAGNGAGCCTTATTAGCTCCCCTACTATATCTTAAAGCCTGCGTGATAAGTAGCTCATACTGAATACCGCTTAATCTTCCGCTTTATCCAAATCAATAGACACCGAGTTGATGCAATAGCGCATACCCGTGGTCTCACGCGGCCCGTCAGGGAACACATGGCCTAAATGCGCGTCACAATTACTACAAGTCACTTCAGTACGGCGCATACCTAAAGAGTCGTCAACGTGCTCGTCGATAGCAGCANTATCGATACNTTGATCGAAACTTGGCCAACCGCAGCCAGCATCGAACTTGCTCTCTGAATCAAACAATTTGGCACCGCAAGCTTTACAGCGATAGATGCCTTTATCATTNACGTCATTATAGACGCCAGTGAAAGGACGTTCGGTGCCCTTCTCGCGGATGACATGATACTCATCNGCACTTAAACGCTGTTTCCAGTCGTCTTCGGTTAACTGAGCGATCTCTTCTTTGGTAAGTTGGCTGTCTTGCATAGTCATTCCTTATTCTTGGTCTCTAGATTAAAAGTCTCTAGATTAAAAGTCGCTTGATTAAAATTTTGAGTCTTCAAAACTTTCTGCCCTATAAGATATGATGTTTATCACTCATTATTCAATGTATGGCTAGCCGCAATTACTAAAATCACACGTTAAAATTCGCTTATATTTTTGTAAGCATACAAACTACTTTTGCTTTGATTGATACTTACAACGAATCTTAAGTATTTGATATTAATTAACTTTATAAAGCACAGCTCTTTAAGCTTACGTAAGGGAGTAGAATCAAATCATAAATTGCAAGAATAACTTGCATCAACTTAGTATAGGCGACTTGCATTATTATTTTTAATGCAATAATATCTTGCATTAAGGTATTTTATAAAGTGTTAACAAGCTGAGGGCAAAACCATTATGAGTAAAATCCAAGCTGACTCCGCTCAAGACCAGCGCTTAGCACAAGCTGAGAGACTGGTACAACTTCGCCGTGACAAAGGTCTGACCGCCGAGCAATTAGCACAGGCGATGACCAAAGCGGGCGCTAAAGTCAGTCGCGGCGCTATCTCTAACTGGGAGCGCGGTATTAACGGTATTGTCTCATCCAAGCTGCCTACGCTTGCCCATATCTTAGGCTGCACAGAAGGGTATCTGCTTCGTGGCGATAGTGTCCGTGAGACTTCTAGCAACAACAATAATACTATCCGCCAAAGTTCGAGTAAATCAGCGGCTACACCTCTACCTACTTCCTCAGCAGACACCAACCAANACCCTAAATCCTCAAGCACTTATCTTAACAACACGGCTGATACTACTGTATATCAAGTCAAGGATGGTACTACTATGACCGAGCTCAAAAAATCTGAAAAACTACAAAACGTTTGCTATGACATTCGTGGCCCTTTATTAAAAACNGCTAATAAAATGGAAGCCGAAGGTCAACGCATTCTCAAACTCAACGTCGGTAACCCTGCCCCCTTTGGCTTAGAAGCGCCGCATGAGATCCTGCGTGATGTGGCGATGAATCTACCAGAAGCGACAGGGTACTCAGACTCACAGGGGATATTTTCGGCGCGTAAAGCGGTGNTGCAGTATTATCAGTCAAAAGGTTTGCTATCGGCAGTCGATGTACGTGATGTTTATCTAGGTAATGGGGTCTCAGAGCTGATTGTGATGACGATGCAGGCGCTGATGAATGATGGCGACGAGGTCCTCATCCCAATGCCTGACTATCCGCTATGGACAGCAGCAACTAACCTCTCAGGCGGTACTGCAGTACACTATCGCTGTAATGAAGATGACAACTGGCAGCCTGATATCGAAGATATTAAGTCCAAAATCACCAGCAAAACCAAAGGCATCGTCGTTATCAACCCGAATAACCCAACGGGGGCGCTATACTCTGATGAGAACTTAAAACAGATAATCGAAGTGGCTAAAGAGCATAATTTAATTATTATGGCGGATGAGATTTATGATCGAGTCTTATACGATGATGTCGAGCATAAGCCTATGAGCACGCTTACTGATGAGGTGTTAGTCCTATCTTATAATGGCTTGTCAAAATCGCACCGTATCGCAGGTTTTCGCGCCGGCTGGATGATGGTGTCTGGTAAAAAACAGCATGCCACCGACTTTATCGAAGGCTTAGATATGCTCGCCTCTATGCGTCTGTGCTCAAACGTACAAGGACAGTATGCCATTCAAACAGCGATGGGCGGCTATCAAAGCATGAAAGAGCTGACCTCAGAGAAGGGNCGTTTATTTAAGCAGCGCGAAATGGCTATATCGCGTCTCAATGCGATACCTGGTATCTCTTGTTCTATGCCGCAAGGGGCGTTTTATTGCTTTCCTAAGATGGACCCTGAGATCTATCCTATCAAAGACGATATGGAGTTTATGATGGATCTGTTGATTGATGAAAAGGTGCTGATGGTACAAGGTACTGGTTTTAATTGGGATACGCCTGATCATTTTCGCTTAGTATTCTTACCTAATCTACATGATTTAGAGAACGCTATGGATCGCCTAGATCGCTTCTTTGCCAAAAAACGCCAGCAGTTCGGTACAGACCAGCAGTTCGGTACAGACCAGCAGTTTGATCCAGACAAGACAGATAATCAAGCGGCTGGCAATCAAGCTCTTGAGGTTTAAGTGAGTGACAAGAGCACTACATTAAACCCCAGCCACACTTTGTAATAGTAAAAAAGCTTATCGATGATAACCGATAAGCTTTTTTGGTTTTTTATAGTTAGGGCGTGTTGAACATTCACAAATGCGCACTGCTGATCGCTAAAATAGTTCTAGTCTAAGTGAAAATTGCAGATAATGCTTATTGCATTGGATAGATTTTCACAACGACTAGGGCGATTTTAGCATCAGCCCTCACGACAACAACAGGGACAGTACTATTTTTTGCCGCTTTATTGATAAAAATAGACGCTTAGAACGACTAAACTTACCATTTTTATCTGCAAATCGCCTAAAAAATAGTCTCTGTCAGTGCCAAGGTCGAATGTTCAACACGCCCTAGTATTTTACTAACTAAAAATTTGATTCAGTACTAAGAAGCTAACAGCCGACAGCGTGGCGGCGACGGGTAGAGTGATAACCCACGCCAGTCCAATAGGCTTCATAAGCGCCCAATTGGTGTTTCTATTGACGATACCGATACCTAACACTGCGCCGACTAAAGTATGCGTACTCGATACGGGCAGTCCCAAAGTGGAAGCGACCATGACCACACCTGCTGCGGCAAGCTCAGCTGAAAAACCAGAAGCCGGATGCATTTTGGCAAGGTTAGTACCGACCGTTTGAATGACTTCTTTACCGATGAACCAAAGACCGACAATGAGCGCAACCCCAAAGGTGAGCATTACAGGCGACGGCACTGCCGCTTCTGAGGAGATCGCATTCGTACGAATCACATCCATAATCGCGGCAAAAGGACCCACGGCGTTAGCGATATCGTTGGAGCCATGACTAAAGGCAAAGGCTGAAGCGGTAAAGACCTGCATCCAGCTGAACATAATAAAGGTTGCTTTGGTCAGATCTTCTTTGTGCTTACCGCGAATGGTTTTGGTATAAATAAAGGTCGCAAGCCATACTAACGCCCCTATCATTCCCATGATTAAGAGGCCCTGCAGGGTGGTCATATTACTATTGACGTTTTTGAGACCCTTAAACACTACCAGCGAGGTCATGACAACACCGCCCATAGCTGCTAGCAGAGGTACCCACTTCTTTAAGGCTTTTAGAGTATCTACACTTTCGCGCTCACGCTCCACGATATATAGTTTTTGATAATAATCGGTCTCTAAATCTTCGACATCACAATCATCATCCTTGTATATCTCTTGGTCACGCAGCATCGCTGAGGTATAAGACAGCTGCTCCGACTCAGTCATCGCATCAAAGCGCTCTTTGTGCTCTTTTTTGATGGCCTTTTTGTCGGCTTTTAGCTCTGCAACTTGCGCTTCGGCTTTATCATTATAGTCAATAACATTGCGCTTAATATGACCATATAAAATATAAGCCAATACCCCGCCNAACAAAGGCGATAACACCCAAGAAATAGCGATCGTACCGATAGTGATCCAATTGACTGTGGATAGCGCCATATCGGTACCGCCCAAAGTGATACCTAAGACAATCGAGCTACCCACTACCCCGCCGATAATGGAGTGCGTGGTGGAAACNGGTAGACCTTTTTTGGTGGCGAATAATAACCAAAACGCGGCAGCAATNAAGGCGGAAAGCATGACATAGATGAACTGATTAGGACTCACCGACAAGCCATCTAAATCAACAATGCCTTTACGAATAGTATTGGTGACGCTGCCCCCTGCTAGCACCGCCCCTGACACCTCAAATATCGCGGCCACCCCCAAAGCTTGCGGAATNGTCAAGGTACCTGCACCTACTGAGGTGCCAAAAAAGAGTTGGCGACGTCGTTACCACCGATATTGAATGCCATAAAGACACCAAAGGCAGTAGCAACGATAAACAACGTCGTTTGCTGACGCATCGTGTAGTCGAGACCCCACCATAAAAAGTAGCTGGTCATCGCAGTCAGTACAATAGCAAAAAATAAATTGATTCTCATAGAACCAACCGGCTTAGTTGATGCTGCAGAGTTGCTGCTAATACCCATAAAATGAGACGCCTTGAGTAAGATTAAAGAGACTTGCTAGTAATAATGATGTCACAATACACACTGATATATAGTCAATCAATATTAAAAGTGGTACAAGGCAGACGAGTGCAAGTACTACAGTAGTAGGCTAAACGAGTCTAACGCTGTAACACTTTAATAGTGGTTCGACTATAATGCTCAGTTGCGTGGTTGCGGCTTAACTTCATCGTGCTTGAATCTGGATAGAGCTACTCTATTGAATGTATAGCAATCCTTCTAAACTTGCCTGCCACAGGCTATAGACATACAATTAAGCCGCAAGTAACAGTCCGAATCAATTGATTAAGGCAGCTCGCGGCTTAGGTCACTAGCGGTTATCTACATCATAAATAGCCGCTGACAAGTTTATTAGAATGGAACCATTAGAATTAGAACAAATCATTAAAATGCGACAATGAAATACCAAATAATAAATATAAAAGCAATAANCATCGACGCACTAAAACACTGAGATACTGTATTTAGGACTGATCCTAGAAATTAAAGAATCATCAGCCCTTATTTGTGCGCCCATTATATTAAAAATTTAGCATTTATGCACATTGAAATTGCCAAAATTGTAACGACAGGTTCATCAGTGCCTATCTTTTTGTTTTACCGCTGATTTTGTCTTTTNTTTTGCCACTTATTTATAGGCTTTTAGTTGTGCAATGGCATGATCGAGTACATCAAGACGCGCGCGGCGCTTATCATTGGTCGCAACAATACACCAAGGCGCGTGCTCAGTATCCGTATGCGCGAGCATATCAGCTGCCGCTTGTACATAATCTGACCACTTCTCACGATTGCGCCAATCATCATCAGTGAGTTTAAATTTTTTATGCGGAGTCTCTCGTCTTGCCTCAAAGCGCTCAAGCTGCTCGTCTTTATCGATAGCCAGCCAGTACTTAATCACAAGCGTGCCTGCTGCTTGCAGATCCGCCTCGAAGCGATTAATCTCCCCATAAGCGCGTTGCCAATCGGCAGGCCCAGCAAGCGCTTCAACACGCTCGACCAACACTCTTCCGTACCAAGTGCGATCAAAGATAGCNATACGGCTGATACGGTCGGTCTGCTCATTNGGCAACCGCGTCCANAATCGCCAGAGATAAGGATGCTGCAGCTCGTANAGCATCGGTGCGCCGATATTATAAATCTGATACTCACGCGGATCGAGTGGTGCTACCATCCTTTTTATTGAGCCGCCCTTACCCGCCGCGTCCATACCTTCAAAAGCAAATACCACATGACGACCTCCGCGAGCTCGTATGAGCTTTGCAAACTCAGCTTGCTTCTCCGCCAGCTCCTCTTTGTAATCTGACTTATCTAGGTCATGGTCTTTGATATCAGTGAGCGCTTTTGGTACCTCTGCCGCTACAAAAGTAGAAGCGGCAATATTAGACGCTGAGACGTTATCTGAGTTTTCTTCGATAGGCACCTCACTACTCGCTAATGCCGCTTGTATAGCATGTAGCACTTCATGACAAAAACTTATCTGTGCTTGCGACTTGTCATTACCATCAATGATGACCCAGTCGCCTTGCTCGCGTAATATGGTTGCAGCTATTAAGTTAAACTGCTCGAGCACCTGCTCATCGCACCAGTCTATCTGATATAGATACTGAGGATCTGCGGTATCATCATTAAGACGCTCCTTTAGCGTCTCAGCATCAATATGAAACCAGCACTTTAATACTTTGGTGTGGTTGGCGCGCAAATCTTGCTCAAAGGTCTGAAGCTCAGCCAATTGCTCTGTTAAATAAAGCTGCCAATCTGCTGTTGGCAATTCTTGTTGCCCGCTTGCGCGGTCTGCTGATGCCTCTTGAATCATGCGCATGACGTTATGTATCAAATCGGCGTACCAATTCCCAAAATAAACCATCACATCGCCGTGACGCGGCATCGCTTTAGTATGGGCCTGCCAGATAGGCTGATAAGCTAAGGGCGGGTAGCCAATAGTCGCCTCTACTTTTAGCAGCCTTGGATCGACCCACTGCCGCAGCTGCTTGACTGAGCTGCCTTTACCTGCTTGCTCCATACCGTTGACGAGCACCAGCAAGCCGGTAGGGTTATTGGTCGGCGGCGGTGTTTGTTGCCTGGTCGCCCTAAGCGCGAATTGCGCAGTGACCAATGCAAGCCTTAGCTCGTCTTTATCCATCGAAAACTCACTCAATGGATTGGGCGTTAGCCGGCTACTAACCACTTTTGGATCTAAGCGCGCGCTGACGGCTTGCTGGGTATCATCATTTTTTTTATTGGCACCGGTTTTATGCTCTTTATCGTTAGACATAATAGCGACTCACTTAGTCATTATTTTTAGGAGGGAGTAGACGAATAATAGCATTCACTTGCCACCGAGATAATATCACTGTGTAACAGTTTGCCATTTGTATTGTTTTTTATTTAAAGGTAACTTGAGTACGATACGGCATAGCCCATATCTATAACCGCTGATAATCCGCCACTGTGTAATGTCGGCACAGCAAGCTTTATAGCAAGTCTGGTAGCGGTATCGTCTCCCTTTGAGCGCAGCAAGCTTTATTCAAGCTTTTGTAAACGTAAACTTATAATTAGTAAAGAAAGAAAAAAAGCGCATAACAACGGAAAAGCGCTAGTCTTTGATGTATCATAGCCTCATAACAAAATACCAAAGTAGTCGCTAGACTCATTTACGAAGTCTTGGGGTTCATAAAAAGCTTTGGTTTACAAAACNAGGTTACGCTCACCACGCTTTTTTGCTATTAGTATAAGTCANAAACCNCATATACTCTTAGACACGGGTTTTAACACATTTATTATAGGATTTCTTCATGTCTGCTCTATCCGATTTACAACAACACTTAGCTCATTATTGGCAATTACCTCACCACGATGATGAGGCACTCAATCAAAAGCTGACCGAAGTACAAGCTTGGCAAAGAGCNCGTATCAAGCGTACTCATAGTGAGCTNTTTAATAAGCCCAAAAATAAGCTGATGGCGGATTATTTTTTGACTCAGCTCTATGACGGTGCTGAATTCAAAGCGCTTGCCAAACAGCTACAGCGCATCGTTCCAAAGGCTCANAAAGTCGAGCGTTTTGCGCCTGCTACTGCTCTAGAAACCGGGAGCATGGCAATATCAGCTTCCACTTTAGCGATTGAATTAGATTTGCATTTGGCTGAGNGGTTAATGGAGCACAGCCTACCTGTCAATGAAGACACTATGCTCAAAGCCTACCGCGCTGTTGACGAAGGCGATGCTCGTAAAGCTCAGCTCGAGAACGTCAAAGAAGTTTGTTACCGCGCTGATAAGTACATCAACTCATTTATGATAAGAAAAGCGTTTGGTATGACAAAACGTACCGCTTATCGTTATAACTTCAACTCTTTATACGACTTTATCAATTCAGGCTTCGCTGCGATGCGTCCGCTTGATAGTGTCAAAGGCTTTATCGATCCCTTTTGTGCTCGCGAGCTCAAGATTATTGACAAAGTCCATAACAGCGATAGCGACAACGCCGCACAAGTGTTTGAGGCCGCCTAAATAATTATTAATTTAAACAAATTTATTCAAATGAATTGATTTAAATGACAGTCCTTTAGCGCTTTATTCATCGCTGTGTATATCAGTAATAGGAAATATTTATGACCGATCAAACAACCTCTTCCNGCCATGGTTTAGCTCANAATCAGAGTTTGCCGAGCGATAAACAACGAGACCAATTAGTGAAAGATAGTATTGCCACTNATCAGCAGATCACCGAGCAAGTTAAAGCACAGCAAAACACCAGTAAAGATGGCGCTCAGCAAGCCGATGATTTCACCCAAGTTCAAGACTTACCGGTAGGAACCCCGCAAGGTCAACAGACCTCGCTGTCTAACTATGATATGCCAAATACAGCTACTGATAGTCAAACCCAGTCTCAGGTGCAGTCTGCATTAAATAGCGGTGCAAGCAAAAAAGCTGCCTTTAATCAGCGCGACGATATCAATAACCCGCATACGCCAGACACCGATGGTCTAGAGCAAACGCATTTTGGCTACAAGACAGTCAATAAGGCTGAAAAACAAGCGCGCGTGGCAGACGTCTTCACCTCAGTCGCCAAAAAATACGACATCATGAATGACTTAATGTCTTTTGGTATTCACCGTTTGTGGAAGCGCTTTGCGATTAGCTTATCAGGGGTTCGCGCCGGCCAAAAGGTGCTCGATATCGCAGGTGGTACAGGCGACTTAGCAAAGGTGTTCAGCCGTGAAGTCGGTCGTCATGGTCATGTCGTGCTGTCAGATATCAACGCCGCGATGCTCGAGGTTGGCCGTGAGCGCTTAATCAATGCCGGCTGCAATAACGTCGATTTTGTCCTTGCCAATGCTGAGACGCTAGCGCCTTTTGATGATGATAGCTTTGATTTATTAACCATCAGCTTTGGTCTACGTAATGTCACGGACAAAGATGCTGCACTACGATCCATGTACCGTGTGCTCAAGCCCGGCGGACGTCTACTGATTTTAGAATTCTCTAAACCCATATTTGAGCCGTTATCAAAAGCTTACGATTTATACTCGTTCACCGCGCTACCGATGATGGGTAAAATCGTCGCTAATGATGCGGAGAGCTATCAGTATTTGGCTGAGTCAATCCGTATGCATCCCAATCAGCAAACGCTTAAGCAGATGATGCAGCAAGCGGGTTTTGTCAATTGCGATTATCATAACTTAACGGCTGGTATCGTTGCTGTGCATCGCGGTTTTAAAGCGTAGCTGCTTAAGTTTAAAGCTAAACCCTAATCTGATTACTGTGAGAATATTATGCTAACGGTCTTACTTTTGGCAGGCGCTGAGAAGCTAATTAATGTCGCTTTGATGAGTGATGAGATTACCCAAGCCGGTCTTGAGCCGCTTGCTGGTAAAGTGCTTCGCCTCAACATGGTGATGCCAGAGCTGCATTTAGACGTTATCTTCAATCATAAGCGCCTGCGTTTTGAACCAGTAACGACTCCTAGTGTGTTTGAGCCGCGCGGCGGCGATCCGTTAGATGAGCGCGAGCAGGCAGATATGGAGATGGCGCGGCTAGGCCACAGTCAGCCTGACTGTATTATTACCGTAGATAATCCTGCGCAGCTGCTTAACTTGCTGCGCGAGCCAAAAGGTAACTTGCCGATAGAGGGAGACTACAAAGTGCTCATGCAGCTCAAGCAGTTAGTCGCTGGGTTTGATCCTGACATTGCCGGTCAGCTAGAGCCATTGATTGGCAAACCTATGGCAAGTCAGCTACAGCTATTAATCACGCAGCTCAAATGGGGACTGCGCCACAGTGGTAAGCGCGTCTTTGATGATGTCACTGACTGGGCCAATGATATCACAGGTACTAGTGAGCCGGATCCGATTGATAAAGCTGAGGTGAACGATCTAAAGCAGCAGCTACTCAAGCTGCGTGCTGATGTCGAGCGCGAGCAGGCTAAGCTGACAGCGCTGAGAATGGAGCAAGCGCGTTTAAGACAAGATCAATAATTTACTGCGAAATCTTCTTAAACACAGCTACCACTGTTTTAACCTTGTCCCTTATCTAGAGTAATTATTATTCATGCTACTATCTCATCGCACGCGTCTACTCGAGCTTTGGCGTATTGCCGCCAGTTATCGACTCGATACCCATTTTCCTGTAGAAGAAGCGCCGCAGCTGCAGCCCGTAGCGCGTTTACTGCGGCTGCACCCTGCCGCTTGGGGCAAAAAGCATCAGCCTAATGCCGTCAAGTACGCACTTGAGGATATGGGTACGCTGTTCTTAAAATTAGGTCAGCTGCTCTCGACCCGCCGTGATTTAGTGCCGCCTGAGATCATCGAACAGCTCATTCAATTACAAGATAAAGTAAAGCCTTTCGATGTTGCTACAGCCATCGCCCAAATCGAAGATAGCAAGTATGGCTTAGGTCAGAATATTGATAGCCTATTCACCCGCTTCGATACTAAACCCTTAGCCGCCGCCTCCATTGCACAGGTACATACCGCTGCCTTGCCTGATGGCCGCGAAGTCGTCGTGAAAGTGGTGCGTCCCGATATTCAAAAGACTATCGTCGCTGACTTTGAGCTGCTGCGCGAGCTTGCGAGTTGGGCCTCTGCGCGCATAGAAGCGGCGCGTGCGGTGCATCTGATCGATATCGTCGAGGACTATCGGCAAGTGATGCTCAATGAGCTCGACTTGACGCTAGAGGCCGATAATACCACTAAGATGCGTAATAACTTCTTAGGCTCCGCGCTAATGTATGTGCCTGAGGTTTATGACGCTTCAAAGAACGTCATGGTCATGGAGCGTATTCAAGGCGTGCCGATCTCGCAAGTAGAAGTCTTTGATAAGCTTGGTTATGACCGTGCGGCATTAGCAGAAAAAGGCTTAACGATATTTTTTACCCAAGTCTTTCGTGATAATTTCTTTCATGCCGATATGCATCCGGGTAATGTCTTTGTCGAAACCCCGCCTGTTAAAACTCTTAATAGTGAGATAACCCCTGTCGACTTAGGTCATGCGCCGCGCTACATCGGTCTTGATTGTGCCATTATGGGTACTTTATCAAAGGAAGATCAGCTAATAGTGGCGCGAATGCTGCTTGCAGTGATGAATAATAACTTCACCGCCTTAGTTGATATTGTGAGCCGCGCCGGCTGGATACCGCCCAATACCGATAAACATGCCTTAGTACGTGACATGCGCCGTACGGTCGGCCCTATGGTGCAAAAATCGATCAACGAGATAGATTTTGCTGGCGTACTCATGCAGATATTAGACATNGCCCGCCGCCATCACATGAGTATCCCGCCGCAGCTNATGCTCCTGCTNAAAACCTTAGTGCATGTCGAGGGTCTAGGCCGCGATCTGTATCCTGATCTTGATATCTGGTCATTAGCTAAGCCAATTCTAAGCGGATGGATCAAAGAGCAGCNCGATCCTATGCGTAATCTGCAGCAGCTACGTCAGCAGCTGCCTGAGATTTTGTTATCGAGTACCGATATTCCAAAGCTGCTGGATCAGGGCTTACAGAGCCTAGCCTCGCAAGGCTCAAGACAAGACAGCCAACTGCGCGAGATGCAGCAAATACGCGCGGATATGCTCAATGACCGCCGCCGCGACTGGTTAGCGCTAGCAGGATTCGCGATTAGCATTGCCATTGCCACCCAAGTCATCGGCTGGTTGTCGCCGCTATTTTATATCTTGGCGGTTTTAGCCGTGCTTTGGCGTATTTTAGCTTAATAACAATCTTCAAATCCTGAGTCAAAGTAGCGCTAGCAAGGTTAGTGACACTGTCATAGTTACTGCTATGATCTTTACTGCTATAAGACCTTTACTGCTATAAGACGTTAATGGCTGTCATGTTTTAAACCGCGATAAAACTTACAAACCTACTCCATCTGATCGATCGCCATCTGCGTCAATATGCGGCCGCGCGCAGTACGCAGTACATAACCTTGCTGAATAAGGTAGGGCTCAATGACATCCTCAAGCGTACCTCTATCCTCAGCCATGGCGGCCGCGACGGCTTCCACGCCTGCAGGTCCACCATCAAAACGCTCTAACAAAATCTCGATATAGCGTCTATCTAAGTGGTCAAGCCCGCGTCTATCAACGGCTAGCATATCAAGCGCGCTTGCCGCTATTACTCCATTGATACTACCATCGCCTCTAACCTCAGCATAATCGCGTACTCGGCGCAGCAAGCGATTGGCAATCCTTGGCGTACCACGAGCACGGCGTGCAATCTCCACTGCCCCATCTTCGCTCATAGGAACTCCCATCAAGCGCGCTGCGCGGCTAACGATAGTGGTCAGATCAGCGATATTATAAAACTCCAAGCGCTGCACGATACCGAAGCGATCACGTAGCGGTGAGGTCAGTAGGCCCGCTCGCGTCGTCGCCGCAACCAAAGTAAAAGGCGGCAGATCAAGCTTAATGGAGCGGGCAGCGGGCCCCTCGCCAATCATAATATCGAGCTGAAAGTCCTCCATCGCTGGATAAAGGATCTCTTCGATAACTGGGCTTAAACGATGAATCTCATCAATAAATAACACATCGCCTGCCTCTAAGTTGGTCAGCATCGCCGCCAAATCACCTGCCCGCTCAAGCACTGGCCCTGAGGTTGAGCGCAGATTGCCGCCCATCTCACGCGCAATGATATTGGCAAGCGTGGTTTTACCTAGACCGGGTGGACCAAATATCAGCGTATGATCTAGTGCCTCATCACGAGCCCGCGCCGCACCAATGAACACCTCCATCTGCTCACGCACCACCGGCTGTCCGATATATTCAGCGAGTAATGACGGACGAATATTGGCATCAGGCGTATCACCTGCGCCTTCTAAAGGATTAATTAATCGCTCTTGGGTCATAGTTGTATCATTTTATAAAAATGTTGAGTTAGCAAATAGCATAACCAAAGTGTTGGTCTATGTCATGCATAAACCCTAATTCGGAGACAATATAAGGTAAATAAGCGACATCTAGTGTCGCTTATTTATGAAGAATTAAAAGTTGTGATCAGCGAAGTTAACTAAAATCTGGACAACTGCTGCAAGGTCGCTTTCAGTAGACTTTGGGTGTCATCAAAGGTAGCGCCGTCAGCTTTGGCTGCCTTGATGGCTTGCTGAGCTTCTTTTTCTTTATAGCCCAAGCTCACTAGCGCCCCTTCCACCTCCGCTAAAATACTACCTTCAGAGGTGACAACAACAGGCTCTACATCAAGCACTAAAGAACTATCATCAACCTCAATGTTTTTCAGCTTATCTTTGAGCTCAATCAGCAAGCGCTGCGCGGTCTTTTTTCCGATACCTGGTATGCGAGTGAGCGCAACTTCCGAATCCGCTTCAACGTGCATTTTGAGCTCCGCAGCTGACATCGCTGAAAGCATCGCTAAAGCCATTTTTGCACCGACGCCGTTGATTTTGATCAGTTGCCGAAACACGTCGCGCTCTTTACGATCAATAAAGCCAAACAGTAGCTGCGCATCTTCACGCACATGTAAATGCGTCCAGATACTCGCTTGCTGTTCAAGCTGCAACTGACAGAACGACGACAGCGGCAGCTCGATATCATAACCCACTCCAGAGGCGGTCATAATACAAGCGGTTGGTGCCATCAAATGCTGCACTTGCCCAGTAATCAGTCCTATCATATGCGCCACCTATCGTTAATAGAGTTATAAGATATCATTAAATAAGCTATTTTAACCAAAAAACTTACTTATAAAACTCAACCATACCTTCAAGGCTAATCGGACGAATTTTATGCGCTTGGCCTGCTGAGCCAAAGGCTTCAAAGCGATTAGTACAGATGTCGGACATCGCTTGCATAGACGCTTTGAAGTATTTACGCGGATCAAAGTTGCTCGGGTTTTGAGCCAAATGCTGACGAATCGCCCCTGTGGATGCCAGACGCAAGTCAGTATCGATATTCACCTTACGTACACCATGCTTAATCGCTTCAACGATTTGCTCGACGGGTACGCCGTAAGTCTCGCCGATATCGCCGCCATACTCATTGATAACTTTGAGCCATTCTTGCGGTACCGATGACGAGCCATGCATCACTAGATGCGTATTGGGGATACGCGCATGAATCTCTTTGACCCGCTCGATAGATAAGATGTCGCCAGTCGGCGGACGGGTGAATTTATAGGCACCATGGCTAGTACCGATTGCGATCGCTAGCGCATCGACTTGGGTGTCTTTGACGAACTGCTCGGCTTCGTCGCTGCTGGTTAATAACTGCTCATGACCTAACACGCCTTCCGCGCCAGAGCCATCTTCCTCGCCTGCCATGCCCGTCTCAAGGCTACCCAAACAGCCGATCTCCCCTTCTACTGAGACGCCGCAGGCATGAGAGAACTTGACGACTTCACGAGTGACGCTAGCATTGTAGTCATAGTCCATCGGTGTTTTGCCATCTTCACCTAAAGAGCCATCCATCATCACTGAGGAGAACCCTTGCTGAATAGAGCGCTGACAGATCGCCGGCGACATACCATGATCTTGGTGCATAACGACCGGAATATGCGGCCATTCTTCAATAGCCGCTAGAATGAGATGACGCAAAAAAGCGGATCCAGCATAAGTACGTGCTCCTGCACTTGCTTGCACTATCACTGGTGAATCACAAGCGTCGGCTGCCATCATGATTGCTCGCATCTGCTCTAGGTTGTTGACATTAAAAGCAGGTACGCCGTAGCTATGCTCAGCGGCATGATCTAGTAGCTGACGTAGGGATATTAAGGCCATAAAACGCTCTCTATTTAAATTTTAAAGACATGAAAGTAACACTGATAATTGTTGCGGGGCGATTATAGCAAAATATACCCCTCTCTCGTAGTGCTTGTGTCTGTATTTATCTTTTTGCCACCTTAATCATAAAACCTAATAATAGACAACGTTAGTTAGCACGACTAAACGCAAAAAAAAGCCTTGGTAATAACCAAGGCTTCTTCAATAAAGTAGAGATTTATCTTTAACTCAGTGCTCTTAAAGCTAGTGCAAAATAGTGTCAGCGGCTTAAATGAGTATTAGTACTGTTGGTCCGCTTCTACGGCCACTTCATTAGCAGCGTCTTCTGTAGCGTCAGCACCGTCAGCTACGGCTTCAGCTGTACCTTCGACAGCAGCATTTGTGCCATCAGCAATAGCATCGCCAGTATTAGCTAGCGCTTCAGTAGCAGCGGCTCCGGCTGTTTCAGCGCCTTGAGCGATTTCATCACCAGCGTTTTGCGCAGCAACTTCAGCGTCTTGAGCAGCCAATTCAGCTTCAGTAGCGGCAGCTTCTGTGTTAGCTGCGATGTCATCACCAGCAGACTCAACAGCAGCTTCGGTGTTCTCTTCAGTTTGTTGGCTACATGCAGTGACTGCAAAAGTACCAGCAAGGACACTGGCAAGTAACAAATGACGTTTTAACATAATAAACCTCTCGTAAATAATGCATGTCAAATTACATGGTTTCGCTAGTTTATAGTTAGCAAATAGGACATGCAATAAAATTTTCAGTATATTAACAATATAATAACTGCTCCATGCTATTATTCTTCAACGCTATTAAATGACGATAACGTTTGCGAATAATTTGACAGCCTACCTCAGTTGATTTATGTAGTTTGTACTTCTAGTGTTACTATCAGCGATTTTAAGCGCTCAATTGTAAGGCGGCTACGGCAGGTAAAACCTTCCCTTCAACAAATTCTAAGAACGCGCCGCCGCCTGTCGACATATAGCTCACGCCATCAGCGACTTGATATTTATCAATAGCTGCTAGCGTATCGCCGCCGCCAGCTATCGAAAACCCGTCGCTGTCTTGCACAGCTCTAGCGAGAATTTGAGTGCCTGTACCAAAAGCATCCACTTCAAAGACTCCAACCGGGCCATTCCAAAGAATAGTCTTCGCATTATTGATAGCGTCGGCTAGTTTTTTGGCGCTTGGCTCAGCGATATCTAAGATCATATCGTCAGCGGCTATATCGGTAACCGCTTTTACCTCAGCCTTGGCTTGCTGCAGTGAGCCGGTAAAATCTGCAAAATCGATGTCATTCTTGCTGGCGGTAACCACATACTCTGGTAATAAAATGTCAGTTTTGGCCATAATATCACGCGCGGTATCGACTAAGTCTGCCTCAAATAAAGAAGCGCCAACATTATGCCCTTTTGCTGCTAAAAAAGTGTTAGCAATACCACCGCCAACGATAATTTGGCGGCAGACGGCAGCTAGGCTATGCAGCACCTCAAGCTTCGTAGAAACTTTTGAGCCGCCAACAATCGCTAGCATAGGCTGAGCNGGCGTCTCAAGCGCNCGGCTGAGTGCATCGAGCTCAGCCGCTAGTAGTGGCCCTGCACAAGCGACTTTATCCGCCTGATGCATCGCTTGGGTCACCCCTTCTGTAGATGCCTGCGCCCGATGAGCGGTGCCAAAAGCATCCATCACAAAGACGTCGCATAAGTCAGCATAGTGCTGCGATAAGCTAGCATCGTTACTCTTCTCGCCTTTATTGAAGCGAACGTTCTCAAGCAGTACCACCTCTCCTGGCTGAATGTCAACACTCTGCTCTAAATAATCACGGTTTAAAGTGACCGGTTTATCAATCTGCGTGCCCAGCTTTTGGGTCAAATAGTCGGCAACTGGCGCAAGCGAGTATTTATCTTCCGGACTACCTTCAGTCGGACGACCTAAATGAGAGCAAATAATAACAGCTGCGCCTTTATCCAATGCCATTTGGATCGTTGGCAAGCTTGCTTGTAAACGGGCATCGCTCATCACTTTGCCGTCTTTGATGGGGACATTGAGATCTTCACGAATTAAAACCACCTTATCCGCCAATTCCAGCTCACTCATACGCAAAAAGTTCATGACCTTCTCTACCTTATCGTCTCTTATTGAATGCTTAATTTATTCATTAGCTCATGTTGAGCACGTCCAACTGCTTTGACACTATTTCATTTTACAAGCCGCATCTGCTAACTTGTTACCAGCTAGCTTTTAATCACTAGCCCTCATATGCTGGCTCTTATGTATAGCGTTATTTGCTGGCCGCATTTTAGCGGTCTATTTCATATACCGTCAACTTAATCTCGCTTATATTTATACTTAACAAAACAGGCCACATGATAACAAACCTTCGATAAACGCTTTTAGGGCGTGTTGAACATTCAAATGTGGCACTGGCGGCGGCTATTTTTCAGGCAATACGCAGTGAAATTTTCGAAGCCTAGTCATTCTAGGATAGACAATTTCGCCATGTATTGGCAAAAAAGAGCCCCGCCCCAAAGGGCTGATGCTAAAATCACCCCAAACGGTGTTGTAAACCTAGCTAAGGCCTCGACATTATCGTCGGTTTACGCCTAGTTTGGTGCGATTTTATCTATCAGCAGTCCTAATATTTGAATGTTCAACACGCCCTTATAANCCTATTCAATAAATATCAGTAACATTTCGTGGTGGCACTATTTGCTTATTCGCCTTAAGCTGTTACGGTACAAAACAACAAAAACCAATAGGAGAGTACAATGAGTATTGATTTAGATGCGGCCAAAAAGACACTATTAGAGCTACAAGAAGAATACCAAACCCGCATTGATACTATCGAAGATCATATTCAAAACCCGCAAGACGAGCTCAATAAAGACTGGGAAGATCAAGCGATCTCTATTCGTCAAAACGATACGCGCCAGCTGCTGGCTGAAGAAGCTAGGCAGAACCTTATTTATGTTAATGAGGCGCTAAGCCGTATCGAAAACGGGACTTATACTGAGTGTGAAGTCTGCGGTGAGCCTATCCAAGAAGAGCGTCTAAAAGCCGTGCCTTACGCCACTTTATGTATGGAGCACGCAGAATAAGCTATCTAAAATNTAAAATCGGGTTTTTATTAATAAATATTAAGGCATACTGTGATGAGTATGCCTTTTTTATAGCAATATTTTGTCGCAAACGTTTAAGTCATTGATGCTANGACTTTGCTAGCTCTTTGACTTTATTAGCCCTTTATTTTGAGCTGGCCGTACTCCAAGTATTTAACGCTTGCTGCCACTGCTGGCAACGATGCGCGATTTTATCAACGCTCAAATCCATAATATCGCCGACGACTGCGACATAACGAATAGGCAAACCTTGCAGCCCGGTAATATTCTCAGCGGTTAGACCGCCTATCACGCAGATATCTATATCTTGCTTGCATCCTGCTATAAGCTTCGAGCGCTCTATAGGCTGGGCATTAGGCTTAGTGGTTGAGCTAAAGATAGCGCCCATTGCNGCATAGCTTGCGCCTGCNCTTTTCGCCTTAACGACCAAATCGACATCATCGTGGCAAGTNCGNCCAATTACTTGCTGACATCCNAAGCGCTGCCTAGCCGCCTCGATACTGCCGTCGCTCTGNCCTANATGNACGCCCACGCCTAGNTGCTCGGCGAGCGCCATATCNTCATTAATCACGACCGCAACCTTGTATCTTTTGGCAAGCGCTACGATTTGCAGCGCCTCTTGATAGAGCTTAGCGGCACCATTATCTGTAGCTAAAACTTGCTTACGGCGGATCTGAAGCAAGTGCACGACTCCTGTCGCCAAGGCCATCTCAAGCTTCGCCAGCAGCACTGGTAACTTGTCATCATTGGTCAATAGATACAGCTTAGGCACTAGTAGATTTAAAGGTTTCAATAGCTCAGTCATATCGCGGGCGGCTCGATGTAAGTTTAGATGATTTATGGGTTCAAAATATAAGACATAAAAGCTAAAACTTAAGTCACATCTCAGCTCTAAAGATAAGTGTCATAAAAAAGGCTGTTATTTTAAATAACAGCCTAATCATAATTACAAATGTAGAATAGTCTTATACCGTACGGCGGCTCGCTAAACTATTTAAGATGTTTTTAGCATCGCCCCAGCGTGTCGCTGAGCTATTAGCACCTAAGATCACAATGATAGCCGGACGATTATTGACGCGGGTTTCCATAACTACGCAGCGACCTGCTTCATTGATAAACCCGGTCTTCGAGATACCGATAGGATAGTTACCTGAGCGAACCAAACTGCTAGTATTGTTAGCTGAGTAAGTACGGTTACCACGGGCATAGTTGGCAACATAAAAGTCGTAGCTCTTTGTGGTAGAGAAGCGGCGGATCACATCATAGTTACCAGCAGCGCGTACCATTTTTACTAAGTCGTTTGCGGAAGCAACGTTACGCTTATCAAGTCCTGTCGGATCGCCAAAGAATGCAGAGGTCATACCGAGCTCTTGCGCTTTACGGTTCATCGCGCGCATAAAGGCATCATAGCCGCCAGGATAGTTACGCGCTAAGCTTTTTGCTGCAGGGTTTTCAGACTTCATTAATGACATTAATAGCATCTCAGCACGATTCAATCGATCGCCTGATTTTAGGCGTGAGCTGGCACGTTTAGGCCCAATAAAATCCTCAGGTTCCAAGATAAGTTCCTCACGCATATCTAGACCACTATCTAGTACCACCATCGCTGTCATCACTTTAGTGATACTAGCCATAGGACGCGCTCTATCCGCATCTTTTTCATAAATAGATTCGCCAGTCTCCGCATCAATTACCGTCACACTACGAGAGTCAGTGCTGATCGGAATCATATCACTGCTGCCAAAGCTGCCATTGTAAGTCGTGTTATATCTATTATTAGCGTTGAATCTATTATTGCTGCTACCATAGCTACTAGCGTTAGTAATATTGGTAGTGCCGTAACCGTTATCTACTTTTTTAATGCTTGAACCATTATTAGCACGGCTGACAGTAGACGATTTGCTGTACATGATATTACGAGCTTCTGATAGACTATCAGCACCGCCCCAACTAACGCGCGCACTAGCTTCAGGGTTACCATTAATTGTAAGCGCTGCTTGCGCAACACCGCCCAAACTCATTGAAATTAGAGCAGCAACGAGCTGCTGTTTGGTTAATGATAAATGTCTCATTCTTCCCCCTGCGGTTGGTATGGCGTCAGTCACCGATTATAATAGACGACCGATAGATAAATAGCGTGAAACGATGATGGCTATACGTAGCTTAATAACAATTAGCTCACTATCAGCTCTCTGTTGATATAGCCCAATAACGACTGGCAAATGATTACTAAGATAGTATTGTGTACTTTTAGTGTATCATGGTTTGTATTTTAGAGTAATCGACTATGCTGCATACGTAAACCTTTTTGCGTCTTAAGTAAACTTTGCTACATTTGCTTTAGTTTCTAGCAATATTGATTAACATTCCAGTAATATAATTCTATTCGCTTGTTATTTTTGGAGTTTTTATCTCTAAGGTTTTGATTAGTAATAGTTTTATTTTCAATCATAAATAATAGCTTATCGTAAAAGTAGCAATCAAACACGCTGTGGACCGTATAATTAAGAGTATAACTATGATTAGAGTATTAGTAGTAGACGATCACGATCTGGTACGTATGGGTATCAGTCGGATGTTGGCCGATAGTGCTGATATCGAAGTCGTAGGGGAAGCTGATGGCGGCGACATGGCTATCAAACTGGCGCGTGATCTGACCCCTGATGTCATCTTGTTGGATGTCAATATGCCGAATATCGGTGGTCTAGAAGCGACTAAACGTTTGGTACAGCTCGGCATAGGCAGCAAGATTTTAGCAGTAAGCAGCGTCGTCACTCAGCCCTACCCTTCTATGCTGCTAAAAGCAGGCGTCAACGGTTATATCACTAAAGGAACGCCTCTTGATGAGATGATAAGAGCAATCAAAAAGGTACATCAAGGTGGGCGTTACTTCAGTCACGATGTGGCCGAGCAGTTAGCGGAAGTATTACTCTCTGATAAAGCCGGATCGCCTTTTGACTTATTAAGTGATAGAGAAAAGCAAGTAGCGATGATGGTAGTCAACTGTCAAAGCCCACAAGAAATCGCTGATCAGCTCTTTGTGAGTGTCAAAACCATCAATACTTACCGCTACCGTATCTACGAAAAAGTAGGCGTCGATAGCGATGTAAAGTTGACCCACTTAGCCATTCGTCATGGTTTAATACAGCCTTAATGACTAAANCAAGGTTACATTTTAACTTTGTTTNACTCTGTACTCCCGCTGAGGTGATCTACTATGATGCTATTTTTATTGTACTGCTTCGATGCTTATACTTTATGACCCTATTNGCCAAAACGATGACTGTTATCAACAACTATCGTCAGCAAAACGATACGCTACCCTCCTCACAGCTGCGTCGATTGGGGCTGGTGTATAGCAGTTACCGTGTGGTTATTAATGTGTTTTTTTTGATATTGGCTTACGCGAATGCTAATGCTGATAATCTGCTTTTGCCTAGTTTATTACAGCAGACCGCGCTGATATTTTACACGCTACTTAGTATCATTCTACTGGGTTTATTTTATGTCGTACAAAAGCGCCCACAGCGCCAACTAAGCTTTGGTTTAGCGGTCGATATCATTATGCTCAGCTTGCTGCTTTATAGTAGTGGCGCGCCAGATTTACAACTGACGATGCTGTATATGGTGGTCGTTGCCGCAAGCTTTATGCTGCTTCCCGGCTCGCAAGCGCTAGTCATCACTTTGCTCGCTGTTATATTTGTTATTTATCAACAGTTTTTTTATGCGCTCTCTAGTAGCATCAGCTTAGCAAATCTAGGCGACGCGCTGCTTATGTCGGCAAGCTTTTTGGTTGTTGGTTTTTTAACTTGGACGATATCGCAGCGCTTATTACACGTTGAAAAAGTCTCCGCGCAGCAAGCGAAAGAAGTGGCCCGGCTCAACGATATCAACCAAGAAGTTATCAGCCAAATGATCAATGGCGTCATAGTCCTAGATCAGCAGCAGGTTGTACTGGCCAATCGCGCGACATATCAGCTATTAGACATCGATGAGACAAACAACGAGCTTGCAAGCTTCCATGAGCAATTAGCGCATCTACACACGCAGTTATTGCAGACTTGTTTGGCGGTACCTGCGGGGCAATCAAGGCTGTTTACTTACGAGCTGCCAACGACTATAGAAGCTTCAATCATAGCGCGTTTACGAGTGCAAGTTATCCCGCTAAAAGACTATAGCCGCCTGATCATCTTAGAAGACTTACGCCGTGAACAAGCCAGCGCGCAGCAGCTCAAGCTTGCCTCGCTTGGACAGCTAACCGCTAGTATTGCGCATGAGATTCGTAACCCCTTATCCGCCATATCACAAGCCAGCCAGCTGCTTATGGAAGATATTGATGCCGATCCTGTCAGTACTGATGACGCGTCAGTTAGGATAGCGGCTAACAGCGTCGATGATAGCAATTTTGAGCTATACAAGATGATATTCTCGCAAACCAAGCGCGTTAACAGAATTATTGAAGATGTGCTAAAGCTCTCCAAACGACAGCCGCCCAATAAACACAGCATTGCGCTTGAGAGCTGGATGGTAGAGTTTATCGCTAACCATTTTAGTGGTCATGATGTGTTTTTATCCGGTAAAGTGCAGCCTCTTATTGTCTTTGATACTCATCAATTAGAGCAGATATTGATTAATTTAATCAACAATGGTTTGCGCTATAGTAGCTTATCTCATCCTCATGCTTACGTAGAAGTAGAGATTTATAGTCGGCGTAACGATGTTATAATCAATATTTTAGATAATGGCAAAGGGGTAAAAAGCGCTGACATTGAGCACTTATTTGAGCCGTTTTTTACCACTGATAAAGCCGGTACAGGCTTAGGCTTATATCTATCACAAGCGTTTAGTGAGGCTAATCAGGCGCGTTTAGTCTATGTCCCAGAGCACGAAAAAACCTGCTTTCGCTTGATCATTCCAGCTATTTTGACCGAGCAGGCTATAGCCGAGAGTGTGGACCTCTAAACAGATAAGAGTTCACTGGTGGCCGACTTTAGCTGCCTTTTAACCCATTAATCTATAATAACTGCTTTACACCCATTTTATTCGTTGAACACTGAAAGGTTATTTATGACAGCAACTGCACTGGTCGTCGATGACGAAGTAGATTTGTGCCGCTTAATGCAAATCACCCTGACTAAAATGGGCATCAAAAGCGATGTCGCTTATGATTTAGCGCAGGCAAAAGCTTACTGGCAAGACAATGAATACGATTTTTGTCTCACAGATCTGCAATTACCGGATGGATCAGGTCTTGATCTGGTCAAACTTATCAGCAGCAGCTCTACTGTGCCAGTGGCTGTCATCACCGCACATGGCAGTATGGACTTAGCTATCGAAGCGCTAAAATTAGGCGCATTTGATTTTGTCAATAAGCCTTTGGAGCTACCGCGTTTGCGGCAGTTGGTCGAAAACGCTCTAAAAGTCATTCGTCAAGATGATAGCGTTCAACCAGCAGACGCGAAGACGCCTGAACAGCAATTGCTAGACCAGCGCTTAATTGGCGACACCAAAGTCATGCATACGCTAAAATCGACTATCTTAAAGCTTGCGCGCTCGCAAGCACCGGTATTTTTATCAGGGGCTTCAGGGACAGGTAAAGAAGTCGCCGCTCGGCTCATTCATGACTTAAGTCCTCGACGTGAGGCGCATTTTGTTCCTGTCAATTGCGGCGCTATCCCCTCTGAGCTAATGGAGTCAGAGTTTTTCGGTCATAAAAAAGGCAGCTTTACGGGTGCAGTGGCTGACAAGCAAGGACTGTTTCAACAAGCCAATGGCGGGACGTTGTTTTTGGACGAAATTGCAGACTTACCTTTAGCGATGCAAGTCAAGCTCCTGCGCGCCATTCAAGAAAAAACCGTGCGCGCGATTGGCGATACCAAAGAGGTCGCCGTCGATATTCGTCTGTTATCTGCCACTCATAAAGATCTGGCGCAGCTGGTAGCGGCTAACCACTTTAGACAAGACTTATACTACCGTATCAATGTCATTGAGCTAAAGCTACCTGCGCTTAATGAGCGTGCGCATGATATTCCGGCTTTGGCTCAGCATTTCTTAGCTTTGATTCGTGAGGAGTGGCAACTAGAAGGATCACCACAGCTCAGTGATGATGCTATTAGGCGTTTAAAGTTGCATCATTTCGCCGGTAACGTTCGTGAGCTACGTAATTTGTTAGAGCGAGCGATAACGTTAGCGGAGAGTGATATCATCGCAGCCGAGCACTTAGGATTACCGGAGTCTGAGCCATCCTATTGTGATCAGTCACAATCTACGACTGATCCGACTAGCCAAACTACGCCTTTATCCAACAGCGTAGTTGCGGCAGAGGATAGTTTACCAACGGATAATCCTCAAAAAGACACGAAAGCGAGTGTATCAGCAGCGATGCAAGAAAGTACCTCTGCTGAATTACCCGAAAAAGGCTTAGAGGCTTATCTACAGCAGCAAGAAAAACAGCTGATTGTCACTGCGCTGCAGCAGACTGGTTGGAATAAAACACAAGCTGCTGAGCTCTTAGGTACCACCTTTCGCTCTTTACGCTATCGCATGAAAAAACTTGGAATTGCTGAAGAGCAAACAGACTCGTAACTACGCTAGTTATCAGCATAGTCTAGCCATTAAGAGCTACATACAGCTATATAATCAGCGCTCTAGCTACTTCACCGCTGGCTGGGCAACATGGCTTTTTCTAACCAGATGAATTCCTGAGTTTTGTATTTTTGGGCGTAGTAAGTCAAGTGCTTGCTGCTCCCATGAGCTTTCACTACCATTCAAAGTCACATCAGGCTGCACCCCAACTTTATCGATTTTTGCACCCTCTGTAGTTAGATAGTGGGCTACCGTTAGCTTGACGGCTTGCTCATCATTTAATGCGATTACCGACTGTACCGAGCCTTTACCGTAGCTTGTCTCGCCGGCGATAGTAGCGCGGTTCTGCGCCTGTAAGCTACTGGCTAACACCTCTGCTGCTGAGGCAGAATACCGGTTTTGTAAAATGACTACCGGCAACGGCGCAAGTAACGCGCTGCCTTTAGTCGCTAAGATACGTGGATCGCCTTGACGGCCTTTAACTTGTACCACATCCGTATCTTTCATAAAAAGGCTGGCGACATCGATTGCCGAGGTCAGCACCCCGCCTGGATTATCTCGTACGTCTAACAGCACTCCAGTGATAGGCGCGTCTAAATCAATCAGACTTTGTACTATTTTTTCGCGCGTTGTTTCTTGAAACGATGGTAGTTTTACAATAGCCACGCCATCTAACAAACGCGTATCTATCTTCTGTGTACGCGTATGATTACGCTGGAGCGTCACTGCGCGTTTACGTCGTCCGGCTTTTGATACGATGACATCGATTTGTGAGCCGGCAATACCGGTTAATAATTGCCTGATATCATTAGGCGCACGTTCATCATCAAGCTTAACCTCGCCCACTTGGTGTAAATAATCTCCGACAGTCACGCCTTTTTGGTCTGCAGGTGAATCTTTTATCACTTCAGTCACGACCCAATGATCAGCATCCGCTTGATAGTGCGCTTCGATACCGACATCACCCACATCGCCTTGGGTGAAAGCACGTAAGTTTTCATACGCCTCAGCATCCAAAAACTCTGCATGACTATCAAGCTTGGTCAGCATACCGCTCATAGCATTATTGAATAACACTTCATCATTGACCGGATCTATATACTCGCGGCGCACCAAATCAACGACAGCGACAAAGGTTTTAAGGGTCTCAGGAGAGATGGCTTTGAGCGATACGTTCGCCACTTCACGCGGTACCTCTTCATAGTCATCGTCAATATCGTCTGCTAATGGGCTGCTTGTACTATCGCCAAAGGCATCGATATCATCATTGTCATCACTGTCATCCTCTGGCCAATCTTGGCTTTGATCAGAAGCGCTGGTATCGTCTTCTAAAAAACCATCACTCCGATTATCAGTGCTGCTGTCAATCATTGGCCTGTTATCTTGTAAGCTGATCAGCTGCAGATTAGCAGTAGTATCGGTGTCCTGCTTTTGTTGCTCACCAGCTTTGTCTATCACTTTTATCTGATCATCATTGAGCGCAGCGTGCGCAGGCCCATTCAAGCCGAACACCGCTAATAGACAAGGGCTCAGCATAGCTCGGAGCACTTGCTGCTGACTCACTGGTATTACCAAAAGAAGATTTTTGAGAGCAGATAAAGGCATAGGAAAACTCACCTGAAAAATAAATAATTTTGTTATATAACACCATAAGATAGCTTAAGGCTATGATAAAAACCACTTAAAGTCAGCTTAATAACCAATAAACTTTAAAAACCATAAAAGCAAAAACTATAGAGGACAAAGCTTGCACAGCAAAGCATAAAAAAGGGAAGAATAATCTCTACTCTTCCCTTTTCTATCTTTGGCAAATGCTGATAAGACCGTTTAAATCGCCGATTATAAGTACGCTTTAGAACTACTTATCGATTTAAGCTTATCGATTTAAGCTTATCGACTTAAGCGTTAGCGATCAGTAAGTTTTCACCCGTCATCTCGCTTGGGACTTCTAGCTCCATCAACGAAAGTATCGTTGGCGCGACATCACTTAATCGGCCACCGCTACGTACTTTGACATCTCTGTCACCAATATAAATCAGTGGCACATGCTCAGTGGTATGCTGAGTATGCACCTGCCCGCTCTCATAGTCTTGCATCTGCTCGCAGTTACCATGATCAGCAGTAATAAGCATATCTCCACCAGCGGCGCGCACCGCTGTCTTAACGCGGCCGATACAGACATCTAATGCTTCTACCGCCTTGACTGCTGCATCAAAGATACCGGTATGCCCTACCATATCGCCATTAGCATAGTTGACGATCAGCACATCATACTGACCAGACTCAATAGCTTCAACGAGCTCATCGGTCACCTCCGGCGCACTCATCTCTGGCTGTAGGTCGTAAGTTGCCACATCTGGTGAAGGCACTAAAATGCGCTCTTCTCCAGTAAACTCCTCTTCACGGCCGCCACTGAAGAAAAAGGTCACATGCGCATACTTCTCTGTCTCGGCGATGCGTAGCTGCGTCTTACCTTGGTTTTGTAAGTACTCGCCTAAAGTGTTGCTGAGTGATGTCGGATGATAAGCGATGCTCGTTTTGGGGTTGTCCGCGAGCACGTCTGAGTACTTAGTCAACATAACAAAAGCGGCGAGCTTTGGCTGCTTATGACGCGCAAAACCTGAGAATTCATGATCAGGCAGTACAAAAGCTTGTGCCAATTCACGCGCACGATCAGCACGGAAATTCATAAAAATTACCGCATCGTCATTCTCGACAGTGCATGGGGTTTCGCCATGCTCGATAACGGTAGTTGGACTGACAAACTCGTCAGTCTCGCGCGCTTTATAGGCTGCTTGAATGGCGCCATCCGCCCGCGTTGACATGCGCTCCGCTTTCCCTTCGGTAATCAGCTCATAAGCTTTTTGTACGCGATCCCAGCGGTTATCACGATCCATAGCATAGTAACGACCGATGATACTGGCTATCTGTACGTTGCCTTCGTAGTGCGAGTTTAGTTTATTTAAATACTCTCGCAAACGATTGATATATTTATCCGCAGATTTAGGCGGCGTGTCACGACCATCTAAGAAGCAATGTACAAAAACGTTTTTGGCACCGTGAACGAGCGCGGAGTGACACATACCCTCAATATGATCTTGATGCGCATGCACACCGCCATCAGAGAGCAGGCCCATAATATGCACATTACCGCCAAGCTCATTAGCCGCTTTTACCGCACCTACTAGCGCTTCATTCTTGTAAAACTCACGACTCTCAAGCTCGCTTGAGATGAGCGTTGAGTCCTGGTAAAGAATGCGTCCAGCGCCCAGATTCATATGACCGACTTCAGAGTTACCAAACTGACCCGGCGGCAGTCCGACGTCTTCTCCTGAGCCTGAAATTAATCCGTGCGGATACTGCTGATAAATCTGATCTAAGTTTGGCATATTGGCGGCAGCAATAGCATTATCGTCATTTTCTTCACGATGCCCAAAGCCATCTAATATCATTAATACGTGTGGCGTTTTTTTATTTTGCTGATCGCTGTACTGGGTCTTGTCGTTGATAGACTCTGATGGTTGTTGCTTACTAGCCATAGATTACCGCTCCTCAAATGAATGAAAACCTGTACTGCTTAAATAGTGAGATATTGTCAATCGAATACATGTACGCAACTGGGCTTTATTGATTCAGACAATATAAAGTGGTCTATATTAGCACACATCTTGAAATTGCTGAAAAATCGGCTTTTTATCTTCCTCTCTACTGATATATGGCAACTATTCGTGCAAATAACAAAGGGTATCAATCTGTAAATCAGACTTGCAATACCTAATTTCATTGGTTAAGATAAAACTATTCTGAAGTGTTGGCTAGTAGATGTTTATTCCCTGAGCCGATAATGCTTTACCAGGATGTGCTACCTATTGCTTCATTGTGTATGCCTGCACTGCTTGCAGTGTATCAGGAAACCTGCCGAGGCAATGACACATCCGCCCTGAACTTCACGGTTCATGGGTTACCATCTTACGGCGACACTTTGGTTGTTACATTCGGTTAGGTGTTCTTATTTATAGCGAATACAGTAATATTCAATAAACAGAGCACCAACCACCAAAAAGCCCCTATCTTATGCAGATAGGGGCTTTTTTTATGGACGTTCAAAATAGGAAATTAAAATTTTTAAAGACCCTACAATCTTAAAGACCACCCAAAGCGATACAAAAACCTAGCACTATAAGAGATTGAGCATTACTGGCTATTCGTCATTAGCCGATTTAGTGATTTTTTTGACATCTTTAGGTACATTTTTGGCCGTGCCATCTACTGTCGTATGCTGCTTAAACACATCGCTGAACGGGTTTTGTTGCTGTTGACCGAATGGATTTTGTTGATTGTTCATGCCGCCAAACGGGTTCTGCCCGCCCATACCGCCAAACGGGTTTTGACCACCCATGCCGCCCATACCACCAGCGCCGCCCATTTGCTTAGCCATCATCTCCATCATCTTCTGCTGATTATTCATAACATAATTATTGGCTTTATCTTTGAGTAGCTTTTGCACTGGCGGCAGGACGACCAATAGCGCTAATACGTCGCTAATGACCCCAGGTATTAATAGTAAGATGCCAGCAACCGCCATCGCGACACTTTTTAGCATAGTAGATTCTTGCGGGCGCATAGCTGGGTTCATCATACCGCCAGCTTTCATCTGCTGCGCCATCGGGTTCAGAGCTACCATGCCTTTACGTATAAGCGAGATACCGATCACTGCGGCAATAATAAACCACATAAATACAAGCCAGCCACTGGTGAACTGGGCAATCAAATACCAAACCAGCATCTCAATAATAAACCAAACAATGGCAATCCCAACTATCTGACCCATGACGTGTCGTCCTTAAAATAAACTTAAAAAATTAAAATGGCTAACATATGATGTATATGGGGATGGCTTGCTATACTATCAAACTTGTAGCGCATTTTTAAGTAAATAGTCATCTGATAAATGACTTTATATTGACCTAGATGCGAAGACAGTAATCACTAGCAAAACAATCAAGATAGTGGAGAGTTATGGCAATTATCATCGGAATCGATCCGGGCTCACGTATGACAGGGTATGGCATCATACGGCAAACAGGCGACAAACTGAGTTATATAGATGCCGGCACCATTCGCACCGATACCAAAGAGATGCCTGAACGCTTAAAACGTATCTTCAATGGTTTAACTCGCATCACTCAGCATTACCTCAAATACGCTGATGAGCCTATTTATACCGCTATCGAGCAAGTATTTATGGCCGAAAACCCAGATTCAGCGCTTAAATTAGGGCAAGCACGCGGCGCCGCTATCGCCGCTATGGTGGCGCTAGATCTAGAAGTATCCGAATATACCGCTCGGCAAATCAAACAATCAGTCTGCGGCTATGGCGCGGCAGCTAAAGAACAAGTGCAAGATATGGTATGCCGTATTTTGACCTTAGAGGTGGTGCCGCAGCAAGACGCCGCTGATGGTCTCGCCTGCGCTATTTGTCACGCGCACTCTAGCCACTCAATGAATAAGCTCATTCTCAATAGCGCACTACGAGGCCGCAGCTCCTCTAAGAAAAAGGGTCGCTGGCGTTTAAACGAAGAGGATTTAGGCAACCTAAATTGACAGTATCAGTTATGTTCTAATAAATAGATCAAAAGCTATAAAAAATTTTGTAATAAAAAAACGCGCTAATATCAGCGCGTTTTTACGATATGGCAGTACAGGTTTGTTAGGTTCTAGTTTAGATAGACCACTACTTATTCAGAGCTATTGTCCACTAACGTACTTTCGATCACTCTATCTAGTACATAAGCGTATTGTGAATCGGCATTATCGACTAATACGGTATCAGTATCTGTCTTGAAGCGCTGCAGACGCAATATCTCATTATGCTGACCATCATGCTGATAACCATCAATGCTGCCTGCAAAGTCCATATATTGCCCTTCGCTGGTCTTTAAGCCTTGATCATCATAAGTGATTGGCCGTACTTGCAAGCACATCTGCGTCTCATTATCCTGACACGGCGCTGATTCCGCTGCCACTTCCCAAAATATAGTCTCGCCATTACTATTGTACTTGGCTTGTAATGTCAGTCTACCTCTCCAAACTAAAGTACTATCATCGCTAGTAACTTGCGTTAACATTGGGGTTTCAGCGTTACTGGCCGTAGCTGATATGCTGATCTGACTCTCCCCTTGCATAAGCTGATTAAGCTTGGTTTCCGCTTTATCAAGCTCGCCACAAGACATTTTGGTGCTCATACTTTCACTAATCGTCAATGTATCACCTGTGAGCGCAAAAGATGCGCCCATCGTGTTGCAGCCAACGCTATAGTTCAAGATATCATTGTTTTGCGAATTAACCAGCAAAGTCACTTGTTCTTTGATAGGCGTAAGCGAGGTAATCGGCTGATCGTTATTATCCGTCGCTGTCGCTAATACCCAGCGGTAATCACTAAGCTTGGTCAATAGCTGATCCTCAGCACTTATTGACTCAGCAGTGTTAACGCTATCATTAGCATCAACCTCTGCTGCCACTTCACGCTCTTCAGTAGCCGCCGCATTAGCATCCTCATTATCTGCTACTGGAGCGTTGTCACTACAAGCACTCAAAGTCATTGCTGCTGCTAGCAAACTGGGCAAAAAAGCCGTTTTTAACGTGGTTCTCACAGCTGGTGGGTTCGTCGTCGTTAGCATAGGCAATCTCTCTTTTAAAACAAGTCTAAATTTTTACAGGTTTACGTTACTTTTTAGGGTTTACGTTACGTGGATACTATTTATAATTATTCATCACACTTATCGCAATAAACGACTATACCAGTATAGACTGAGCCGTTTATTGTTTATATATCTTAGGGCTTATATATCTTATTTAAGAGTCAGACTTAGGCTTTGCCATAACCTTAATGCTAAAACGCTCATGCATGCTGTTATAAAAGCGTGCAAGATTGTCGCCTTGCTCTAAAGGATTGACTTTCAGAGCCTTACCGAAATCAAGACCTAAATACAGTACGATATCAGCAAAAGTGAGATGATCGGTGACTAAATAGTCGCGGCCTTCAAGGGCATTGTCAAAGTAAGGTAACGCTTTAACAGCGCGAGC
>FUFK010043862.1_pt1 | contig 39185 bp, 46 predicted proteins | sample 1021851 | NCBI WGS metagenome assembly FUFK01 (sample SAMEA51879418, study PRJEB19060) | metagenome
TATCAACTGGAATTAAAAATTGTGTATTAGCCATCGTTTCTATTTTATCTGCTAATTTAATAAATTTTTTTACTGGCCACATCTTTGATATTCCAAAAGCTGCGCCTGGAGCAATAGAAATAATTTTGTTGTTTATATTTATCTTATGTTTAGCAATTATAGATTGAAGATTACTTTCATTTTTATTTAACTGAGGGTAAAGTTGCTCTTGAATTTCTGGATCTTTATTTTTAAACATTGAAGAGTATCTTAGTGCTGATATTCTTCTTTCCTCTTTTTTAAAACTTACAATATTGTTAATGAGGAAAAATCTAAGTTCTCCGAGTTCTCCTGTCCTAATTGGAATTTTTGAAATAAAAGGTATCAAGCTTGATTTAAACGACCTACTTAAAATTATACTCTCATCATATCTACTTTGAAGATTAAGGCCTTTTTTAATAATATTTATTAATGGAAAACGCTTATGTTTAGAGNAAGATTCAATNACGTTATTAACTTCAGGCATCCTCTTAACAATTGGAGAAAAATTTTTACTTACTAGTAAATCAATTTTTGATAAGGGCTCTTCTTTGTGAATTTTTTTAATAAGACATTGAGTCATAATGATATCACCAAGCCAATTTTGAGGAATGATCAAATATCTTTTATTATTCATAAATTTATTTTTTCATTTTATTTATAATATTTGAAGAGGACTTCCCTTTGACATAAGGCACAATACTTACACTACCACCAGTTTTCTTCATGTGCTCGTATCCTACTACTTTATTTCTTCTGTAGTCTCCACCTTTAAAAATAATATTTGGATTTATCAACTTAATTAATTTGATTGGAGTATCTTCTGTAAATTTAATGACCATGTCAATACAATTTAAAGCACTTAATACTTTCATTCTTTCGTTAACTTTATTAATAGGTCTATCTTTTCCTTTTAATCTTTTNACTGATTTATCATCATTCACTCCAACTATTAGGTAGTCAACTTGTGACTTNGCATAATTTAAATATTCNGTATGTCCACTATGTAATAAATCAAAGCACCCATTGGTGAATCCAATCTTTAAATTTTTACTTTTCAATTCTTTTAGTAATTTTATGACTTGATTATGAGAATTAAAGATTTTTTTGTTTACTTTTTTTTTTGATAATAAGCTTTCAAGGGTCTGCTTGTCTATAGACGATGAACCAAGTTTTGATATTACTTCACCAGCCGCAATATTTGAAATTTCTGAAGCACTTTTTAAACTTATTCCTGATGAGCTACAAGCGGTTAGGATAGAAATAACAGTATCTCCGGCTCCTGTCACGTCGTAAACTTCTTTTTTAATAGCTTGTATATGATGAGCAGGTGCACCTTTCTCGACTAAGATCATACCATCGCTTCCAAGTGTGATTAATAAATTTTTAATTTTATACTTTTTTTGAATTACACGAGCTTTTTTAATAATATCTTTTTCATTTAAGCATTTGCCAACAACTGCTTCGAATTCCTTTCTATTTGGCGTGACTATAAAAGAATTTTTATATACTTCAAAACTATCACTTTTTGGATCTATGAATACGTTTACTTTATTTTTATTTGCTTCTTTAATAAGATTTTGTATATCCTGAAGAGCACCTTTTTGATAATCCGACATTATTATTGCATCAGATCTCTTTATGAATCTTTTTGCAATGCTATATATTTTTGTAGTTTTAATATTTGATACACAAAAATCGTTATCAATTCTTAAAAGCTGTTGGTTATGAGATAGAACTCTAGTTTTGGTGATTGTTGTTTTAAGAATATCGTCAAAAATAAAATTAATTTTGTATTTTTTTAAAAGCTGTTTGAGTAATTTTGAATTCTGATCTTTACCAATAAGAGAAATCAAGTTTACTTTACACCCTAATTTAGAGAGATTTACGGCAACATTTGCAGCTCCACCTGGCTTATATATTTCATCGTTTACTTTAACTACTGGTACAGGCGCTTCAGGAGAAATTCTATCAGATGATCCAATGATGTATTTATCAAGCATGGCATCACCAATTACAGTGATTTCAAGATTATCTTTTAAATAAAAATCTTTTATCATTTTTTATAAAGACCTTTAATTGCTTTGATTTTTCTTAATTCTATTGCTTGATTTAATAGTTTATCATTCTTAGAAAAATTATCCCTACTATTTAGCTTGTGCCATAAGTGGTAGACACCAGTTGCAAAAGTACCCTCTTTTCTTCTGACTCCATTATTTATAAGTCTAACCACTAAATCTGAATCCTCTCTTCCCCAACCTATAAACGATTCATCAAATCCATTAATTTTNAGTAAATCGTCTTTCCAAACAGCCAAGTTACAAGTTTTTGCACCTTGCCATTTCATTTTTTTTGTTTTCCTAAATAAACTACTTTTTAGCCTTATTAAAGGCAACAGTCTATTAATATTTCCAGTAAGTCTGTACTTAATCAGTTTTGTTATAGTTAGATCAGTAATATCAACTGACCCGTCAAGAAAGTCTTGAGAAAGTTTTCTTGAAATTTTAACCCTGTTTCCTCTACAGAAAAAATTTTTTTCAGCAAGCTTACGATGAAAACTAATAAACTCTTTATTTGGAACACAATCTCCGTCTAGAAAAATTATGTAATCTCCATTACTTTTTTTAATAGCCTTATTTCTAATTTTTGCAGCTCTAAAGCCTTTGTCTTCATGCCAAACATATTTGATTTCTGGGTTATGTAAGATTTTTTTAAACTTTTTGATAAATTTTTTCGTATTATCAAAGTGTTTTTCACTTGAGCCGTCATCTGCAATAATAATTTCGAATTCTGAATCTGATTGAATAGTAAGAGACTCAATTACTTTTTTTAATTTCTTATGACTGTTATATGTTGTAACTATTACCGTTATGAGCATTAATTTTCGTCGTTTACCAAAACATAAACTGTTGAGCAATAGGGGCATTGAATAGTTTTATCAAGCGACTTTTCAATTGGTAAATAGACTTTTGGGTGACTGCTTACCTTATCTCCCATACAACATAATGGTAGGCTTGAGTAGTGTATTTTAATTACATTTTGGTTAGAATTATTCTCTGGAGTCATTTATTTTATAGGCTTTAACCACTTGTTATACTTTTTTTCTTCACCATTTACTACTTTAAAGTAAAGCTTTTGAAGCTCCTTTGTGATATTTCCCATTTCTCCATTTCCAATTGTTTTATCGTCAAGCTCTCTAATCGGAGTTACCTCAGCTGCAGTGCCAGTAAAGAATGCCTCTTCGGCAATATAAATTTCATCTTTTGTAATTGGCTTAGTAATAATTTCAATGCCAAGATCATGTGCAAATTCAATAACACTTCTTCTTGTAATACCATCAAGAGCAGACGTAAGCTCAGGTGTAACAATTTTCCCTTCAGTAACTATAAATATATTTTCACCACTGCCTTCAGCAACAAAACCATTTGTATCTAAGAGCAGTGCTTCATCATAGCCTCCATTTAAAGCTTCTTGTAAAGCTAACATTGAATTTATATAGTTTCCATTTGCTTTTGCCTTACACATTGAAGAATTTACAAAGTGTTTATTGTATGAGGAAGTTTTCACCCTAATACCTTTCTGTAAATTCTCTTTTGAGAAATATGAGCCCCATTCCCAAGCGGCTACTATAAGGTGCTCTTTTAAACCATCAGCCCTTAAACCCATCCCCTCAGCGCCATAGAAGCACATTGGCCTTATATATCCAGAGGTAAGTTTATTTTCTCTTACAACTTCAATTTGNGCNTCTACAATTTCATCGAAAGAATAAGGAATTTTCATTCCAAGGATTTTGGCAGAATTTATTAATCTTTGGGTATGTTCTTCGATTCTAAAAATACAAGTCCCATTTTTAGTATCGTAAGCTCTCACTCCCTCAAAAACACCCATTCCATAATGCAATGTNTGGGTTAACACATGAACGGTAGCGTCCCTCCATGGAACTAATTTACCATCAAACCATATAAATCCATCTCTATCAGCTGTTGACATATTAAAAACCCGTTGAAATTGCAAATGAGAAGTATTATTATTTTCTTCTCGGTTTATTTGCCATTATATTAATTTTTTCAAAAAAATTATATTTATTTATAAAGGAATATTAACATGACTAANAAAATAAATAGCATAAAACTNCTAACTTTATTGTTNTTAAGTACAATTATTTGTGCTGAATTATTTGCGTCAGAAGTAAATGTTTATTCAGGAAGAAAAGAAAAGCTAATCAAGCCACTTTTGGATGAATTNTCAAAAGAAACTGGCGTANAAGTAAATCTTGTAACTGCAAAATCTTCTGCTTTACTTAAAAGATTAGAATTAGAAGCTCAAAGTAGTCCAGCTGATATCTTTATTACTGTCGATGTAGGAAGATTACATCACGCAAAAAAAATTGGCCTATTTCAAAAAATTGATAAAGAATCTTTGGTAAATGTANAAAGAAGCATATTTAGATAAAGAAGGATATTGGGTCGGCTTATCAAAAAGAGTTAGAACAATAGTGGTAGACAAAAAAATAACTGAATCAGAAATAAAGTCTTTCAAAGATCTTACATCTGGCAAATTTCAAAATGAAATATGCATAAGATCATCTAATAATATATACAATCAATCAATGGTGGCATCATTTTTATATCATTTTGGAGAAAAGAAAACTGAAAAATTAATGAAAAAATTTGTTAATAACTTTGCAAGAAAGCCTTCGGGTAATGATAGAGCACAAATATATTCTATTTTAAAAGGAGAATGCAGTATTGCCGTTGTAAATCATTACTATTATGCGAGATTGGTAAAAAGTAATGAAGAGAAGGATAAAGATATCCCAAATAAAACTAAAATAATATTTTTAGATCAAAATGATATAGGGTCTCATGTAAATCTAAGTGGTGTTGGCATAATCAAATCAAGTAAAAACATAAAAAATGCAAACCTACTAATTTCTTTTCTATTACAAAAAGAATCTCAAGCATGGTATGCAAAAGTTAATAATGAGTATCCAGTTATTGAAGCGGCTGAAAATAATAAAATATTAGATTCATGGGGTGACGTAAAGATGGATATCGAAAGTGTTTCAAGTCTTGGCGAATTAAATGCAGCAGCAATCAAACTTATGGATAGAGTAGGATGGCAATAATATCAGAAAAAACATTTAGTTTAATCATATACGGGTAAAGTTAATATTAAGTCTTTAACTAAAATAATCGAACTTTTATTTATTGTTCCAATAATCATTTTATTAGGATCTCTTCTTTTGCCATTTAATGATAACTGGACTCATTTAACTGATAATGTATTAAATTTATATTTAACAAATTCAGCCATTATAGGCATATCCGTTGCAATCATAACTCTGCTTATTGGCGTTACCACAGCTTGGGTCACATGTTTTTTTAATTTCCCTTTTAGAAAAACATTAAGTGTAATTTTAATTCTACCTTTGGCCATGCCAGCGTACATTTCAGCAATTACATATGTTGGAATTTTTGAAGACTCAAATATCATTGATATAAGAAATATTTATGGAGCAATTTTTCTAATATCTTTTGTGTTATATCCATATGTATATTTATTAGCCAGATCATCTTTTCTCGAGCAATCAAAGGAAGTATTTGAAAATTCAGAAATGCTTAGTGCAACTTATTTTAAAATCTTTACAAAAATATCATTACCTCTTGCAAGACCATCAATTGCTTTAGGTGTAACTTTAGCGACGCTTGACGCACTTGCTGATTACGGTACCGTAGAGTTCTTAGGAGTTCCGACATTTACAACAGGTATATTCCGAGTCTGGTTTGGAATGGAAGATACAATATCAGCTGCACAAATGGCGTCAGTTTTTTTAACTATTTTATTTGTAATTATTATTTTTGAAAAAAATCTCAGAAGTAAAATAAGTTATTCAGAATCAATAAAGCACTCGAAACCATTTGAAAGAATAGAAATTAAAAATTTATCTAAATTATTATGTATTCTGATTTGCTTAATACCTGCATTAATTGGTTTTTTGATTCCTTTCTCTCAAATTAGTATCTGGGCTTTTTTCATATCAGATTATGGTTGGGGAGATGAATTTTTTAAAATAGCTTTTCAAACATTAGCTCTTGCTTCTCTTGGTGCATTCATAATTATTTTTACGTCAATCATTATTTCGTTCACAAAAAGAATGCGACCAGATAGATTTATTTCTCGAGGGACAGAGATTGTCGCAATGGGATATGCCATACCTGGACCGGTGATTGCTATTGCCGTACTAGTTCCTTTGACTTTTATTGACAACTCATTTGGTGACCTAAGTTTATATTTTTTTGAAGTGCATACCGGTCAGATTCTATCTGGAACATTGTTCACTATAATTTTTGCATACGCTATTCGTTTCTCAGCTATTGGAATTAGAACGATTGATAATGGTTTGAAAAGAATTAGTAAGACAGTAGATGAATCTGCAACAATGTTAAATATTACTGAGAGAAAATTAATAAAAGATGTACATATGCCTATGATGAAAAGTAGTATATTAACTGGTTTTTTGATAATTTTTGTAGATATTATGAAAGAACTTCCTCTCACTTCTATTCTTAGACCCTTTAACTTTAATACTTTATCTGTTAAAGCATTTGAGCTTGCATCAGATGAAATGATTGTAGACGCATCCAACTTATGTTTTGCAATAGTATTATTTGGTGTTTTACCAGTTATTCTAATAATGAGGAATATTTATGGTAATAGAAATCATGTATAATTAAATAATGAGCAAAAAGCTTTTAGTTTCAGATCTGTCATTAGAATATAAAGGTAAAAAAGGTTTATCCACTTTAAAAAATATCACTTTTGATCTTAATGTTGAAGAAATAGGTTGCATTTTAGGACCGAGTGGTTGCGGTAAGACCTCTTTGCTAAGAGCTATTGCCGGGCTTGAAGATATATCTGAGGGAAGAATTATTGTGGATGGTAGATGTATTAGNACACCAACCTCTAGGGTACCTTCAAATGAAAGGTCCATCGGAATGGTTTTTCAAGATTATGCATTATTTCCTAACCTTAACGTAGAAAAAAATATAGCTTTTAGTTTTAATAACAAAAATCAACCAGACAGCCAAAAGAAAATAAAGGAGTTGCTTGATTTAATTGGTCTCTCAGGGCAAAACAAAAAATTTCCTCACGAATTATCAGGTGGTGAGCAACAAAGAGTTGCTTTAGCTAGAGCCATTGCTAATGAGCCAAACATATTATTATTAGACGAGCCTTTTTCTAGCATTGATACTGAAATAAAAGAAAATTTAATCAGAGATATAAAAAATTTACTGGATCATCTCTCAATCACAACATTAATGGTGACACATGATCAATATGAGGCTTTTTCTTTAGCAGATACAATTGCTGTTATGAACGAAGGTAAATTTCATCAAATTGGCTCCCCGTATGATATTTATCATGAGCCGTTAGATAGATTTGTTGCAGATTTTATAGGTATGGGTACTTTTCTTCCTGCGACAGTTAACAGTCATGGAGTTGAAACACCGTTAGGCACTTTTCCTATCTTTAAAAAAGATATAATTAATTTAAATAAAAATCAGCTTGAAATTTTTGTGAGACCTGACGATGTTGTTCATAATGATCAAAGCAATCTAAAAGCAATAGTTAAAGAAAAGCATTTTAGAGGTGCTGACTTTTTGTATCACTTAATGTTTAAAGATCAGTATGAGCTTTTGTGTTATGCTCCCAGTCATCATAATCACGCAATTGGTGAATCAATAGGTATTGAAGTTCATATGAAACATGCAGTGCTATTTGAGAAAGAATTAATTTAAGATGAGTACAAAGTTTTCAAAAAAAATCGTTAGCGGTTATGAAAGGGCCCCATCGAGAGCAATGTTAAGAGGGGTGGGCTTCAAAGACAAAGATTTTTTTATACCGCAAGTTGGCATTGCTTCCACATGGAGTCAAGTTACTCCTTGTAACATGCATATTGATAAACTTGCGCTTAAAGTCAGCAAGTCTCTTTCTAAACATAATGTTAAGCCAGTTATATTTAATAGCATCACAATTTCTGATGGAATTTCTATGGGTACTGAGGGCATGAAATATTCTTTGGTTTCAAGAGAAGTTATTGCTGATTCTATTGAGACTGTTGTTGGGTGCGAGGGTTTTGATGGATTAATTACAATTGGTGGTTGTGATAAAAATATGCCTGGATGCTTGATTGCAATGTCAAGATTAAATAGACCTTCTGTCTTTATTTATGGTGGAACGATAATGCCAGGAAAACACAACAATAAAAATATTGATATTGTCTCTGTTTTTGAAGCTGTTGGAGAATTTTCAAAAGGACGTATTTCAAAAAAAGAACTAACTAATATTGAGACGAAAGCAATTCCAGGCCCAGGTTCTTGTGGAGGTATGTATACAGCAAATACAATGGCATCGGCTATTGAAGCCCTTGGTATGAGCTTACCTGGAAGTTCGTCGCAAGCAGCTATTTCTAAACAAAAAATGCTAGATTGTGAGAACGCAAGCAAGGCTTTAGCAAATTTAATCAAAAAAGATATTAAGCCTTCAGATATTATGACTAAAAAAGCATTTTATAACGCAATTACAATTGTAATTGCTCTTGGTGGTTCAACTAATGCGGTTTTACATATAATAGCTATGGCGAAAGCCATGCATATTAATATTAATCTTGATGACTTTTCTAAAATAGGAAAAAAAGTTCCGGTTCTTGCCGATTTAAGGCCCAGTGGGAAATATATGATGTCAGAATTAGTAAATATAGGTGGTATTCAACCTCTTATGAAGTATTTACTTAAACACGGGCTATTATATGGTGATTGCTTAACGGTAACAGGTAAAACTTTGGAGCAAAATCTTAGGAATGTGAAGCCATATAAAGAAGGTCAAAAGATCATTAAAACCGTAGACAACCCTGTAAAGAAAGATAGCCATTTAGTCATTTTGTATGGAAATCTTGCAAGAGACGGGGCAGTTGCAAAAATTTCAGGAAAAGAGGGTTTAAGTTTTACAGGTAAGGCAATATGTTTTGATTCAGAAGAATCTGCAATGCGCTCCATACTGAATGGAAAAGTAAAAAAAGGTCATGTAGTTATTATCAGATTCGAAGGACCAAAAGGAGGGCCTGGCATGAGAGAGATGTTGGGACCTACAAGTGCAATTATGGGTGCCGGATTAGGTAAAGATGTCGCTTTAATTACTGACGGGAGGTTTTCTGGTGGCAGTCATGGTTTTGTAATTGGTCACGTTTCTCCTGAAGCCGCTGAAGGGGGCGAAATTGCCATTGTTAGAAATGGTGACTCTATTACAATTGATGCAAAATCAAAAAAAATCTCTTTACATCTGACAGCGAAAGAAATCAAACATAGAAAAAGTAAATTACCTGCTCATAAGTCCAAATACAAAAAAGGGGTTTTAGCAAAATATGCAAAATCTGTAAGCTCTGCATCTGAAGGTGCAATAACTGATTAAGTCATCAATAGTCTTATTACTTTAAAAAAGCATTGAGTTAATGTTATATTATAACAGTTAGTTGTTTTATTATTTCTATGGAGTTGTTTTAATGAATAAATTACCTGTCACTGTTCTTTCTGGTTTCTTAGGTGCTGGAAAAACTACCGTATTAACAAATATNTTAAATAATCGAGAAGATAAAAAAGTCGCTGTAATTGTAAATGACATGAGTGAAATCAATATTGACAGTTCAATGGTGCAAAATGAAGTTTCTTTAAGCCATAAAGAAGAAAAATTAGTAGAAATGAGTAATGGTTGTATTTGTTGTACCCTTAGGGAGGATTTGCTTATTGAAGTAACAAAGTTAGCCAAAGACGGCAGATTTGATTACTTAGTAATAGAATCGACCGGCATTTCTGAGCCTTTGCCTGTTGCAGAAACATTTACCTTCGCTGATGAGGACGGCGTTTCTCTATCAGATGTTGCAAAATTAGATACAATGGTAACTGTTGTTGACGCAGTAAACTTTCTTAAAGATTATGAAGAGGCAAAATATTTAAAAGAAACAGGAGAATCTTTGGGGGAAGAAGACGAAAGAAGTGTAGCGGACCTTCTTGTAGAACAAGTTGAATTTGCTGATGTTATACTTATAAGTAAAACAGACTTGNTTGAAAAATCAATTTTAGAAAAGTTAATTGCCATTATTAAAACTTTAAACACTCGTGCTAAAATTATTCCTATTTCAAATGGCAATATTGAAACTAAAAAAATATTAAATACTGGGCTATTTAATTTTGAACAAGCACAGCTTGCCCCAGGCTGGCTAAAAGAAATGCGCGGGGAACATATTCCTGAAACTGAAGAATATGGTATCACTAGCTTTGTTTATCAAGCTAGAAAACCTTTTTATCCAAAAAAGTTTTTTGAGTTTTTACATAGAAAAGATCATTCAGGTAAACTTATTCGCTCGAAAGGTTATTTTTGGCTTGCTACTCGCCCACAATTCGCAGGTCAATGGAGTCAGGCTGGCGGCGTTGCACATTATGGNTTCGCAGGTATGTGGTGGAAAGCCGTACCTAAAGAAAACTGGCCTGATGACCAAGACTATTTAAACTCAATCAAAGAAAATTGGGTTGAACCATTCGGAGATATGAGACAGGAATTAGTNTTTATTGGCCAAGGCATAGATAAAGATGAAGTNACTCNAGCATTAGACGAGTGCCTTTTAACAGATGATGATTTATTAAAAGGGAAAAACCATTGGGCTTCGTTTGATGATCCTTTTCCTAATGATTGGCAAGAGACTTCATGAGTAAGTACATGAACAACTCAAATTGTAAAGTTTTTACAAGCTTTCAAAGACGAAGTTATATAGGGAATGAATCACACGAATTATCTGAAATTTANAANGATGAAATTAATATTTCTATTTGGCAAAGAAAGATAGATGATCATCTTTTGAAAGTAGCCAGTGAAATTATTGATGCTGACCCTAGATTACAAATATCAAAACTTATTAAACCTGAGGAAGTGGAAGAAACATTATTTTCAAAACTAGGCTTAGGAGATGATATTTTATATTTTTCAGAGGATATTAAAGAATTAGTTAATATGTTTTGTTATTTATTTAATTTAAAAAGAGTAGGTTTTAGACTATCAGTNTTAGATCGTGCAATGTGCCCACGCTTTCATGTTGANATGGTCCCATGTAGGTTAATTACAACCTATCAAGGAATTGCTACTGAATGGATTGAACACTGCCAAGTGAATCGAAGTAAATTAGGTGCTGCAAGTCATGGTAAAACTGATGATGAGTCAGGAGTTTACTCAAAGAATTCTGATATTCAAAAACTTAAAGTAGGGCATGTAGCTTTGTTAAAAGGCGAGGGATGGAATAATAACAGCGGTGGTGGCTTAGTTCATAGATCACCAGACGTGAAGAATGATAAAGATAGACGCCTATTATTAACTTTAGATTTTGGAGACTGAATTTAACTTGCCTTAAAACTAAATCTTCCAGTCATAATCCATCTTAATATAATATATGTTGGAAAAGTTAAAAGTGCAGCCATGGATAAAGTGTTTGACGAAATGTCAGTATACATAGCCATTAATTTAAATAGGGAGCGTCCCTTAATATAAATGTAAATAATATTAATTGGATGCATTAAAAAAAATAGAAGTGTAATCGCATACAAAAATCTATTAATTTGTTGAGAAATACCGGCCATATAAATATTTTAGCAAAGAATAAGTTTTAAATAAAATTTCAGGAAATAGTAAATACTTTATTTTTCAATAAGTTTTACTAAAATCTTTTCCATATTTTCATAAAACCAATGGTGACCCCCGTTTTCAATTGGAATAAACTTGGCATTTTTAAAGAAGTCTGTGTAAAAGTTAGCCATTTCCACGGGAACAGTTGGATCATCTTTACCATGCCAAATATTTATTTGGCCATTATAATATTTGTTTTTATATTCCCAACCAAATAGAAATAAATGTATATCTTGCATAATTCCCTCTACACCGCTTTCAAATGCTGAAAAATTTGACTTGATAAGAGAATCCCTAATTTTAATATTTTTAAGTGCTTTCTTATCGTTTCTTGATGAGTGAAAACAAAGGATTTTTAAGAATATTCTTTTAAATCTTTTTCCATATTTAAAAACAACTTTTAACATACAACTTGCTAGGAATTTATTTTTTTTAAATAAAACTAATATTAACTTTTGTGGTGTACCCATTTTTTTAAGATTTTTTTTATCAATTGGACCTAATGCACTTATTAGGTTTAAAGACAAAAAATTTTCAGGAATTGAGTTTGCTAATGCAAATGCATAAGGCCCACCCCCAGATACTCCAATTAAATGACATGAACTTATATTTTGTTTTGCCATTAGCTCTTTAATATCTTCTGAGTAATCTGAAAGCCGATTAAAAATTTTATAAGACGATTTGCCAATACCTGGTCGACTAGGAGCAATCAAACTAAAATTAAATTTTTTAGCAAGTTCATGAAAGTTTTCGAACATGAATTTAGAAGCGGGTGTGCCATGCAGACATAAAATAGGCGTTCCATTTTCTGCGCCATATAAATCAAATGATAATTTCCTGCCATCCTTAAGTGTTAGTGAGTGAGTTTTCAAATTTTTTATATTAAAAGCCGGCTCTTTTCAGATATTCTTTAGCTTTNACAGGGTCTTTTTCTACNATTTTTCCTTCTTCATACATTAACGCTAATGTAGTGAGTGAACCTGTAAGTCCTTGGTCTGCTGCTTTCGAAAACCATTTTACAGCTAACTCGCCATTTTGTTCCGTACAATCACCTTCCATGTACATGAACCCTAAGCCATGTTGTGCAAGTGGATGCCCACTTTCAGCCGCTTTTTTCATCCACTTGAAAGCCAACAATGGATTTTCTTTATTACCTAAACCATTCTGGTACATTATTGCGCATCTGTGCTGAGCTTCTAAATTACCTTCTTCAGCCAATGGACTAAGAAGTTGCATAGCTCTTGTGAAATGTTTTGCTTCAAATGCTTGCAGCCCACTCGCTAAATCAACATCAATTCTTTTCATATTTTCAAAACCGTTTAAATTATTTATAGTATTATGAAGATAAATTAAGGAAAAGAAAATATACACAATGGAGATATTTTGAAAAGTTTAAGAGGTGCAATCCAGAAAGTAGCAACAGGACCGGAGTATAGTAAAGATATATCATTAGATGAAAGTTACGATGCAATGATGAATATTCTCAATCAGGATGTTGACCCAGTTCAGGCTGCAATTTATTTAATCTCTTTAAGAATGAAAAGAGAGACTATTGAGGAGAACTCAGGCTCTCTAAAAGCGTTAATTGATAATTCAGATATTTTAACCACAAATGTAAGTGATCTTGTTGATTTGGCAGAGCCATACAATGGATTTTTAAGAAATACTCCAATTTCACCATTTGTTCCAGCAGTATTAGCTTCATGTGGACTTCCATGTTACTCGCATGGCTTAGCTAAAGTTGGACCAAAATTTGGTTTGACTCATCATTTAGTTTTAAAAGAGTTTGGGTTTGATGTTACTAAAAGCCTTAATGACGCAGCTGCGCAAATTAATGACCCGGACATTGGTTGGTCTTATATTGATCAAAGTATTTTTTGTAACCCGCTGCATAATTTAGTGGACTTAAGAACAAGAATGGTTAAGAGAACTGTGATNACTACTATAGAAGTCTTAGTTGGTCCATTAAGAGGCTTAAATAAAACTCATCTTTATACCGGGTATGTACATACAGCATATCCGCCAATTTACTTACACTTAGCAAAAGTATCTGGTTACGACTCAGCCACACTCGTAAAAGGAGTTGAGGGCGGTGTTTCACCTGCATTGAGACAAGATTCTAAAATTTTTCATTACAATGGTAGTGAAGAACTACAACCAAAGTTCAACCCAAGTGATATTTCCATTAGTCAAAATATGAGAGCTGTACCTCTTCCAGATTTGGCTAAAAGCAAATCAGGCCTAGATGAAATTTCTGCAGATATAGACGTAAAAGAATTTGCATCAAAAACAGCTGAAATTGGAGAGGAAGCATTATCTGGCAAAGACTCACCAGCTCTCGACTCAATTATTTATACTTCATCAATTATTTATAGTTTAATTAAAAATAAGTCTTTATTCGAATCATCAGATATAATTCGAAAATCAATTAAAAAAGGCACAGCAAAAAGTTTTTTCAAAAACGCAATTTGATATATAATAATTTTTTTTTAGGAAAATATAATGGACGACACATATAGAAAAGCTATAACAGAAATGGAAAATCAAGGCATTCAAGACGAATATGTTCTTGGCTGGCAAGGTGGATATTTAGGGCATCCAGAAAGAGAAGAAACTAGGGTGACTGATGCGTATGAAGCAGGTTATAAAGATGGACAAGAAAAAAACCTAGCAAACATTTCTGATTGGAAAAAATAATTATTTGTAGAACGATCTCACCACTCTGTGCATAGAAGTCATCATTTTAGGAACCTCCAGATCTATTACATACATCCTTATCCAGTTGTTATCTAGTGAGCCCATCAGAGGCATCAATGCATTACCTAGCATGATTTTTGATTTATATGATGGTCCTTCGACGTATTCGTATTCTGTATACTCTGATAGTCTTTGATTCAAGTCCTTGTAAAATTCTTTATAAATTTCGTCATTTTTTATTTCTAGTTCTCTTACATTCTCTATTAATGTTAACTCAATTTTTTTCGCTACATCTTTAAGAATATTTTCTCTATTAGGCTCTTCTCGAATTAGAAGTTCATTAAATAAAATGTATATTTGAAAAAAAGATAACTCGCATAAAATTTTAAGTCTACTCTCCCATGTTTCTCCTTCGAACCCTTCATTCTCAAGATTTAAAAGAGTTTTTTTTGAAATTTTCCATATATTCACGGCTACAACACCAGCAACTTGGCTTATTTTTCTCTCTTTATCCTTTTGGTTCCAGCCCGTGTGAATTCTTTGTATACTCATCATATCATTATAACTTAATACAATATTTTTGATGAAAGAAATTAAAGAGAACTCATTTATTTTTGAATGTCATGAAGTTATTCAAAAAAGTATGTGTGAGCAAATAATAAATAGATTTGAGGAAGATAAGGATGGGCAGTACAGAGGGAAAATCGGTCAAACTGTCAAAAGTGATGAGTCAATTAAAAAATCTACGGATATTTTTATAAGTGGTAAAGATCATTGGAAAGACGTAGATCAATTGTTGTTTAACTCTTTGGCATCTGCTTTAAGTAAGATAAGAAAAAAATATGAATTCTTTAATGGCCCTTTTAAAGATTGCGGCTATGGAATTCAAAAAACATCCATCAATGAATATTATAGTTGGCATATAGACGGTGGAAGCCATGAGTTTAGCAAGAGACAACTTGTTGCTATTTGGTATCTAAATGATTTAGAAAGTAATGAGGGAGGAGAAACGGAATTTGAATACCAAAAAATTCAAATTCGACCAGAAGCAGGAAAATTGATTTTGTTTCCTCCTTTTTGGACTCATAGACATCAAGGTGCGCCAGTAAAAATAGGTACAAAGTACATTGCTACAACTTGGATTGTGTTTGCCTGAGTTACTCTTTTAAAAAAATTGTATCTTCCATATTGCCAGTAGTATCTATATCGATCGTTTTAACGTCTGGCATTTGGTTTAAAATATATGCAGCCATAAGAATTGCTGTTTCTTTTTTACCTAAATGAACTGAAGTAAAAAGTCTGTCAGCAACGATCTGACATCTTTGAACTTGATTTGGATTATCTACCCAGGATTTACTCATTTTCCAACCTTTATTCATATCGGCATCAAGCTTATTGAAGTAATCTTGTGCATCTGAAACAATTTTACTGCTAATTTTAAGAGGGTAAGAGTTTTCCCCTAATATGATTTTTACTTCAAACATTTAAGAGAAACGAGAATTATTTTTTTGAACCTTTTTCTTCGTGGGCGTCATCAACGATTTCCATCGCTAGATTCATATACTCAGACCTATGTTTTGCTAAATCTGATTCATCACTTTCAGGTGCAAAGTAGTCTTTAGGGTCAATACCCTCTCTGTCAAGTTCGATGAATTTTTTCTGCATCTCAAGTAATTTTTTTATCTTATCTTGTTTATCCATTTCCGTACTCGCCTAAAAAAAAGTTATTCTACACTGTTTCATTATCTATTTACAATCCAAACTATTGAATATATAGGAATGGATATAGTCAATAACCACCCTTTCTTCTACTTTCGGGAAGGCCTGAGATTCTTCCACCCTGTTTACTTGGGTCCCCTGGGAATAAATCGTATAAAACTTTTGCATCAATTTTCTCTCCCCATTTTTTTTCGAAAAATTTTACAAGCTTTCTAGTATTTGGTTGATTGCCAGCATTATTGAAAAATTCATCTCTTAAGTGATTTATAACGTCCCAATGACGTTCAGTAAGCTCTATTTTTTCTTGTTCAGCCAAGTATTTACAAAGATCTTCGTTCCAATCTTCAGCATTTTCAAGATATCCCATTGGACTGGTTTCAATAACTTTTCCATTAAACTCTATACTCATGATATATATTCCCCGATTAGTTCTTTACTGCTACAGGAGCAATACTTTTGTAAGGTAAAAAGATACCACAACCAAATAATTTTCCAATACCAAATCCATTTTCCAATATAGCGATAGATTGCTCTGGTTCAAGCTCTGTAATGAGTAAAGTAGTGGTTTTGAAAGTTTTTTCTGGAGTGACTACCAAATGCTTTTTTCCGCACATCATTTTTTTAATCTTAAAGCAAAGTTTGTCGTTACAATATTTATATAGTCTGTTCTGTATACTTTCCTCAGCTTCATTTTCGTCAATAATTAGATAACGACAAAATAAAGTGTCATAAGGCATCAAATCTTTGATGTGAAACTTATCAAGATATACATCATATTCACCAACTTTAAGATAAGAATTATCTAAAACTCTAAAATTATCGGCAAATTGCCTAGGCATTCTTAAAATGAATTTTGTTCTCTTAGATAGATATATTTCATTATCCGGTCTTTGCCATCCAGCACCTGACATCGCACCATGAATAGAATTAATAGATAAATTTTCTATCTCGGAAATGTTAGGTATTTTTTTATTTAAAGCTTGAAGTAAGTCATAAGCATGGTCAGCAGCAATTCTGGAACATTTTACATTAAAAATCACGTCAACGTATTCACTTACAATTTGACTATCTTCTTGAATATTTTCTTCTTCCCAATACATTTAATACTTCCCAATAAATAAATTTTCAAGATCTTGTTCATAGTTATCCGGAGTATCGTCAAATGGTGGTTTCAGATCTATAGACAAAAACATTTCACCATCCTCAATTTTTATTTTAATAAATTTTTTCAAATCATTATAAGACTGTATTTCATGTTGTGAGATTAAAATTTCGCTAATTGATATCATTTAAGCTCATCTCCAAATCTTAATCTTAACAAAAAGCGTTTATTATTTTCTAAATCTTCATAACTAGATCTTGCATGCAATACATTGTTAGCAATAATTCCTTGATTTTTTTTTAACTTAATTTTAAAAATTAATGGATTGTTTAAATCTAAAAAATTATCAATAAATTTTTTTATTTTTGGTAACTGTTCAGAACTTTTCCATTCTATATTTTTTTCACGCATCGTGTATCTCATTGTTAAATTGTTTGCTTTATCAACATTAAAGACGAAAGAGCTAAAATTCCTATTGATCTCTAAGTTTTTATTTGATGGTATTTTAAAAACATCTTTTTGGGTTAGGTAACCAATAAAATTTTTTGATTCTTTCATCAGCGCCTTGTAAAGAATTCTATGATCTAAGAAATAATTTTCACCTCCGTGTATTGCAGGGTTTTTACAATATAAGATAAATGCTCTAACCTCTTCTTTTTCAGAATTATAATATCCGTCTGTGTGCCAATTAAGTTTTTTATTTGTATAGGGGATATATTCACCTTGTCTTTTGTCTTTAATTGCAGTGATATTTGAGACACCATTTTTATCTGAGTAAGGATTTTGAATTATTTTTTCTAGTCCAAGATTGTTGGCGAATTTAAGTAGGTTTGAATTAGTACAATCGTTTAATTCAAATAAAGTAAAATTATACTTCTTAATATTTGAACTAATTTTTTTCCTATCTTTTATGGTGATATTTCCAATATCTGGGATTTTTACATTATATAAATCCTGAAAGAAACTAAGATTTTCACTATCTTTTTTGTTAATTGGTATTGAATTCATGGAATAACGATACTTGAAAAAGTATTATGTATCAAAGGTATACAGATACCCCATTTGGGGGGGTTAATTACTCCCCATAAAGCATGTTTAATATATGGCATATTTNAATAAAATATATAAAATAATTCTAATATTTAGATGATTCATGGAGAATGAAATGGCTGATAAAAGACATCCTACACCAATGCTAGACGAATTAGAACATGGCCCATGGCCAAGTTTTATTTCTGGAATTAAAAGATTAAGAGATAGTCACGATGACAAAAGAATCTCAGGTATGGCAAACGACCTATTGGGTCAGCTGGAACATTCTTATGAAACACGTAAAGGTTATTGGAAAGGTGGAACAGTAAGTGTATTCGGTTATGGAAGTGGAATTATTCCAAGGTTTTCTGAAGTAGGATCTTCTTTCCCAGAATCAAAAGAATTTCATACTTTAAGAGTTCAACCTCCTGCAGGAAATTATTATACAACTGACATGCTAAGACAACTTGGCAAAAGTTGGGAAAAACATGGATCAGGTTTAAGTACTTTCCACGGCCAGACTGGTAATATTATGTTTATTGGTGCTACCACAGANAATACTCAACATTTTTTTGATGAAATTAATGATTATGGTTGGGATCTTGGCGGAGCCGGCCCTTGTGTTCGAACTGGAATGTGTTGCGTTGGAGCTGCAAGATGTGAGCAATCAAATCTAGATGAAATAAAAATCCATAGAACTCTCCTTAACAACTTTACCGATGATGTTCATCGTCCAGCCTTACCTTATAAATTTAAATTCAAAGTTTCAGGATGCCCAAACGACTGTGTTAACTCTATTGAAAGAGCCGACTTTTCGATTATAGGTACTTGGAAAGATGACATGAAAGTTGACCAAGATAAAGTTAAGGAGTTTGTAGCAAAAAAAGGACGTAAATATGTAATTGATAACGTAATTACACGCTGTCCTACTAATTCNCTTTCACTAGAAGATAATGATGAGCTTACAGTTGAAAATAAAAACTGCGTAAGATGTATGCACTGTTTAAATGTAATGCCTGAAGCTCTTAGTCCTGGTGATGAAAAGGGTGCAACCATTTTGATGGGTGGAAAGAGAACTTTAAAAATCGGTGACTTGATGGGAACAGTAGTTGTTCCATTTATGAAACTTGATACTGAAGAGGATTATGAAAAGCTCACTGAGTTAGCTGAAGAAACAATAGATTTTTGGGCTGAAAACGGATTAGAGCATGAAAGATGTGGAGAAATGATCGAAAGAATTGGATTAGTGAACTTCCTTGAAGGAATTGGATTAGAAGTCGATCCAAACATGGTTAACGATCCAACTACAAGCTCTTACGTAAGAATGGATGGATGGGACGAAGAAGCTGAAAAATGGTTTAGAGACAGAGCGCAAGCCTCATAAATTTTCTAAAGGAGTATATTTAATGGACCAGCAAGCANAAAAACAAAGATCACCAATAGAAACAGGATGTCCAGATGCATTTCAATATATGCATCCTGTTATGAGAAAAAATTACGGTAACTGGGCTTATCATGAAGACCCAAGACCTGGCGTTTTAAAGCACGTTGCACATAGTGGTGAGGCTATTTGGACTGTTCGTGCAGGTACTCAAAGAATTTTAGATGTATTTACTTTAAATTTACTCTGCGATATCGGTGATAAGTTTGCAGATGGATATGTAAGGTTTACTATAAGAAGTAATATTGAATATATGGTTGACCAAGAGTCTAAGGTTGGACCACTAATAGTGGAATTGGAAAAAAATGGTTTTGTAGTTGGCGGAACTAAAAACTCAGTTGCTATGATTTCTCACACCCAAGGTTGGCTGCATTGTGATATTCCAGGAACAGATGCTTCGGGTGTTGTTAAAGCTATGATGGATGAGCTGATCGAGGAGTTTAAAGGCTGGAATATGCCAAACAGAGTCCATATGACAACATCTTGTTGTCAAATTAATTGTGGTGGTCAAGGCGATATCGCTATCAATGTTCAGCATACGAAGCCACCAAAAATTAATCATGAGCTTGTATCTAATGTGTGCGAAAGACCGTCTGTTGTTGCAAGATGTCCAGTAGCAGCTATTCGCCCAGCTCAGGTAAATGGAAAACCTTCGCTAGAGGTTGATGAGAAAAAATGTATCTGTTGCGGAGCATGTTATCCTCCTTGCCCTCCAATGCAAATCAATGATGCCGAACATACAAAACTTTCAATCTGGGTCGGTGGTAATCATTCAAATGCAAGAGGAAAGCCAACATTTCAAAAATTAGTTGCAGCTGGAATACCAAATAATCCACCAAGATGGCCTGAAGCCACTGCTATTGTTAAAAAAATTCTGCGTGCATATAGAGATGATGCAAAAGATTGGGAAAGAATTAATGATTGGGTTGCAAGAATTGGATGGCCTAGATTTTTTGAACTAACTGGATTGCCATTTACTAAGTTCCATATTAATAACTGGAAAGGTGCCAGAAATAGTTTGAATGCATCGACACATATTAGGTTCTAAGTTTTCATAGTNAGCAATAATGAAGATCGGAATATTAATAAACGAGGGGCCCTATCAACATCAAGCATCTGATACTGCTCTTCAGTTCACTAAGTCTGCTATAAAAAAAGGTCACGAAATATTTAGAGTTTTCTTCTATAACGATGGTGTAAATAATGCAACAAGACTTGCTATACCTCCCCAAGATGATCGTAATCTAACTAAAGAGTGGTCTGACTTAGCCTCAGAACATAATATAGATTTAGTTGTTTGCGTTGCAGCGGCACAAAGAAGAGGTCTTATTGATGCTGATGAGGCAAAAAGAAATGGAAAGGACGCAGATAATATTGCGGAAGGATTTAGAATATCAGGACTAGGACAACTCGTTGAAGCTGGAATTCAAGCTGATAGATTAATTACTTTTGGAGATTGATGATGAGTGATGAAGCAAAAGTAAAAAAATTCATGTATGTTAACCGAAAATCTCCGTATGGAACAATTTATGCACTTGAGTCTCTCGAGGTGGTGCTAATTACTGCTGCTTTTGATCAAGACGTAAGTCTTGCATTTTTAGATGATGGAGTATTTCAGCTTACAAAAAACCAGAANACAGATGGAATAGGTATGAAGAACTTTTCACCTACATTTTCTGCATTAGGTGACTATGATATTAAAAAGATCTACATTGAAAAAGAATCTTTAGAAGAAAGAGGTCTTTCAGTTGACGATTTACAGGATTTAACTTGGGAAGATGAAGATAACGATTACGAAGAAAAAAGCTCAATTCATGTAGTCAACAAACAAGAGCTTTCTCAAATTATGAATGAACAAGACGTTATGCTTAGTTTTTAGGAAATTTTTATGAATAATATGCTACATACAATTAATAAGTCACCTTTTGAAAACAACACTCTAAGTTCTTGTTTCTCACTAATTACAAAAGATAGCAGTGTTATTTTAATAGAAGATCCTGTAGTGGCTTCCATGCAAAATACAAAATTTTCAGATTTAGTTTCTAAAGCGTCCAAGGATAACAAAGTTTATGTTCTTGAGCCTGATTTATTGGCAAGAGGACTTGATAAAAGCAAAATTATTGATGGTGTAACTCCGGTTGGATATGATGATTTTGTTGATTTAACGGTTGAACATGATTCTGTTCAATCATGGTTATAACTTAAATAGGAGGTAATACTCATGGCATTAGAAGTTGGTGGTAAGTCTTTTGAGACTGATGAGGAAGGTTATTTAGCTAATCTAAATGATTGGAATCCTGATTTAGCAAACGCTATGGCTGAGGTTGATGGAGCAGCATTGGATGAAAATCATTGGGAAGTTATCAACTTTCTTAGAGAATACTATGAAGAATATCAAATAGCTCCAGCTGTAAGGGTTCTTACAAAGGCTATTGGTAAAAAATTAGGTAAGGATAAAGGAAACAGTAAATATTTATATGAGCTTTTCCCTTATGGCCCAGCTAAACAAGCATGTAAATACGCTGGTCTTCCAAAGCCTACAGGTTGCGTGTAAGCATCTTAATTTTTTTAGATGGAATCCGTAACCTTTCTAAGTGGTTTTATGGCCGCGATATTTTACTTTGCGGCCAGTGTTCTTTTGTATGGCTTATTTTATAAAATTTTTCAATATACAAAAACTCCTGCTCCTTTGAAAATTCCTACCATGCCTGCTCCTTTAACTAGAACAGGTGTTGGATTTAGAATTTTCAAAGAAGTAGTTATTTTTGAAAGTTTATTTAAGTCAAACAAAGCAACTTGGCTGTTTGGATGGCTTTTTCACTTTGGTCTTTTTTTAGACATGCTGAGACACTTGCGATACTTTATAGATCCAATTTGGGGTTGGGTAGCTTTTATTCAGCCGTTTGGTAAGTACGGGTCCATATTAATGGTTGTTGGGTTGCTAGGGCTTTTGGGTCGAAGAATTTTTGTAGATAGAGTTAGATATATATCCTCACCCTCAGACCATTTGATGCTTGTATTACTTTTGGCAATATCTTCTACAGGCATAGCTATGAGTTTCTACTTAGGCGCTGATGTAATTAGTGTTAAGTCCTTTTTTATAGGACTATTCACATTTGATATTCAGTATATTCCACCTGATCCTATTCTTATATCGCATTTGATTATGGTTGCTTTCTTAATGATAATTTTTCCATATAGTAAATTACTTCATGCCCCAGGGTTATTTTTCAGCCCTTCGCGAAATCAAGTAGATAATGCTAGAGAGAAAAGACACATATCGAAATGGGCTGCAGACTTGGAAAAATAAATGTACAGTTTTAAAAGAAAAAATATAATTTAAAATAAGTTATGGCAGAAAATAAATTTGATACACCAGAGTATAGAGAATACAGGATCATTCCTAAATTAAAAGATGGAGTGATGAAGCACAGCAAACCTTTTGTTTCTAAAGAGCAATTTCAAACACCTCTTGGTTATCCTGGAGAACTGGTGGATAACTGGCAAGAAAAAGCTATTAACAAAATGGGTGAATTACAGAGTAAGTATAGATCTCTTCAAGTTTATCTTGACTCGTGTGTTAAATGCGGAGCTTGTACAGATAAGTGTCATTATTATTTAGGTACAACGGATCCAAAAAATATGCCCGTTGCAAGACAAGATCTATATAGACAAGTTTATAGAAGATACTTTACTCTTGCTGGAAAACTTTTTCCAAAACTTGTGGGTGCAAAAGATTTAACAAAAGAAGTATTAGACGATTGGTACTCATATTTTCATCAATGCTCTCAATGCAGAAGATGTTCTGTGTATTGCCCATATGGAATAGATACTGCAGAAATTTCTATGGCCGCTAGAGAAGTACTTGACACCGTTGGCGTGGGACAAAAATATTGTAACGAAATCATTGGTAAGGTTCATAAAATTGGAAATAATCTTGGGNTGCCTGGCCCAGCACTTGAAGACACTTTGGAAGGCTTAGAAGAAGATGTAGAGGAAGAAACAGGCGTAAAGGTTAAATTTCCTCTGGACCAAGAAGGCGCAGATGTTTTATTAGTTACTCCGTCTGCAGATTTTTTTGCTGAACCACACGTTGATGGATTAATTGGTTATGCTAAAGTTCTTCATGAAGCTGGAATTTCTTGGACATTAAGCTCTCACGCAAGTGAAGCTGCTAACTTTGGAATGTTTATAGGTAGCTATGACAACATGAGAAAGTTAGCATTAAGAATTAGAGAAGCCGCAATTAAACTAAAAGTAAAAAGAATAGTTTTTGGCGAATGTGGTCATGCTTGGAGAGTCGCTTATAGTTTTCTTAATACTCTTGCTGGTCCTTGGGATTTTTTAGATCAAAATTATCCAGTTCCTCAACATATTTGTGAAGTCACATACAATTTAATACAAGAAAATAAGCTTAAGTTTGACAAGACTAAAAATGATGACATGACATTAACCTATCATGATTCATGTAACGTAGCCCGAGCATCAAGAATGGGCGATGTTAAAGGCGGGCAATTTTTAATTCCTAGAGAAATTATTAAAGCCACATGTAATAATTTTCACGATATGTCTGAAAATACTATCAAAGAAGGCACCTATTGTTGCGGCGGAGGCGGAGGCCTATTAACTGATGACTTAATGGAATTAAGAGTTAAAGGAGCTTTGCCTAGAATGGAGGCTTTAGATGAGGTGGTAAGTAAGAAAGGAGTAACTCATATGGCTGCAATATGCGCTATATGTAAGAGCCAATTTGCGAAAGTACTGCCATATTACGGTTTTTCGATGGATCAGATAGTGAGTGTCCATCAATTAGTTAGCAATGCAATTATTTTAACAGGTGGTACAGATAATGAAGACTCCCCTAAAGAGGATATAGAGGAAGCAGCGTAATTTTAATAAAATTTAGATAAATATGGAGAATTAATGTGAGTAGTCCAAAAGAAATAGTTGAGAAAAAGCTTACCTTCAGAAGTTTTGAAGATGGCGATTATAAATGGAAGAATTTTTCAGACCAAATTTTTGAGGGCGATCATTCACATAAATGTCCTACTTATGTTCATAGAACACCTCCATGCCAAGGAAGCTGTCCTTCAGGTGAAGACATTAGAGGCTGGTTAGATATAGTCAGAGGTATTGAGAAGCCGCCAGCAGACATCTCCATGCAGGAGTATGCTTTCCGAAGATCAACTACAGCAAATCCATTTCCATCTATGATGGGAAGAGTTTGCCCTGCACCCTGCCAAACAGGTTGCAATAGAAATGATGTTGAAGATTTTGTAGGTATTAATGCCGTTGAGCAGTACATTGGTGACACTGCTATCAAAGAGGGCTTTAGTTTTGAAAGTACAGATAAGTTAAGTGGCTATAAAGTTGCAATTATAGGTGGAGGACCAGCTGGTATGTCTGCTGCTTACCAACTTCGTAAAAAAGGACATGCATCAACAATTTTTGAGGCTCACGATAAACTTGGCGGAATGATGAGGTATGGGATCCCAAGTTATAGAACACCAGATCAATTTCTAGACCCTGAAGTAAAAAGAATTTTAGATATGGGACACATTGAAGTTAAGTTAAATACAACTGTAGGTAAAGATATTAGTCTAAGTGAAATTGAAAACGAATATGATGCTGTTTTGTGGGCAATTGGATGTTGGACTGGAAGGCCACTACCTATCCCAAATAGTGATGCACCTAATTGCATTTCTGCAATTCAGTATTTAGAAGCCATTAGGCAAGAAAGACTTCACGTTACAACCAAAAAAGTTGTGTGCGTTGGAGGCGGCGATACATCTATCGATGTAGTTTCTTCATCTAGACGTCTTGGCACGTTAAAAAATGATCTCGAAGATAACATTAAACCTGAAAATATTTTAAAAGATAACTCATCCCAAGACTCTAGTTTAGCTAGTGATCGAGTATTAAATGAGGTAACTTTAACAACTTTATTTCCAAAAAATGAAATGACAGCAACCGAAGAGGAAGTACGTGATGCTGAAAAGGAAGGAGTTAAAATTTTTGACAGTGTAATGCCTTTAGAAGTTATCCTTGATGACTCCGGAAGGGCAAAAGGTTTAAAAATGGCTAAATGTACTATGGACGGCAACAAGCCAGTTCCTGTAGAAGGTTCAGAATTTGAAATTGAAGCAGATTTAATAGTTGCAGCTATCGGCCAAAGCGGTGTTTTAGACGGATTAGAAGAATTAAACAATGGAAAAAATCTCATCGATGCAGATTCCCACTACGCAGTTCCTGGCAAAGAAAAACATTTTGTTGCTGGAGACATTATAAGACCTCATCTTCTAACTACAGCGATTGGTCAGGGTGCTGTAGCATCAGATACTATTGACAAGTTTTTAAATTCTGTCGAGTTAAGAAAAAGACCAAAAGTTGATGTCCATCATTTTGATCTTATTCGTAAGTTAAATGAATCCGGACTGTCACCTGAGTCTTATGAAGGTGGAGAATATAGGGGAACAGATAATTTAGGTTTCTCTGTACATAACTACGAAGATAGATCAAGCCAAGAAGTTATTACAACTGAGAGAATGTTTTTAGGTCATTTCCCTTATACTCCAAGAAACCATCGTGAAGAGGTAGGACCTGAAGCAAATGCGATCTTAGGCAACTTTGAAGAGAGGGTAAAAAATTATACTGAAGAAGATGCAATTGCTGAAGCTGGCAGATGTATGAGTTGTGGAATGTGTTTTGAATGTGACAATTGCGTTATTTATTGTCCTCAAGACGCAGTCTTTAGGGTTAAAAAAGATAAAAGCACAACAGGAAGATATGTTGATACGGACTATCAAAAATGTATTGGATGCCACATATGTTCTGATGTTTGCCCTACAGGCTATATAGATATGGCTCTTGGGGACCACTAGATATATAATTCCATTAGCTTAAAAGTCGAGGAGAAACTTTTGTGTTTAAAGTTGGGATTGTTACATATTTAATTACTATATTTATATTACTCTTCAGTTTCAAAGCTGTCTCTCATAATGATAATGATCATGGAATATCTGCAGCATCGGGAGATAAATGCGTAGAACCGCTTGAAATCATTAGAGCAAAACATCATATACTTTTGAATGCGCATGGTCATGAAACTGTCGTAAAAGGTATCAGGACAACTCAACATAGTTTAAAGAATTGTATAAACTGTCATATTCAACCAACTGCAGACGGTANTTTTCCTGAAAAAAATTCTGAAGAACATTTCTGCTCAGGATGCCATATATCTGCAGCTGTAAATTTCACATGTTTTGATTGTCATGCCTCGAAACCATTAGCTAAAACATCTAATGCCTCAAGGAACAAGAATGAATAAAAAATATAATTTTGATCTAAGTAAAAGAAAGTTTTTAAAAGAATCTGCTGGTATTGGATTTTTAACAATAGCACCGGGTATTTTTCTGCAAAACTTTGCAAATGCTCGGGATCCAAACTTACCTGCTGATTCTTCAAAAAGATGGGGAATGTTGATCAATACAAACCTATGTGATGAAGGTTGTAATGCGTGTGTAGATGCTTGTAATGATGAGCATGGCATTGAAGATTTTGGAAGACCACATTCTGATGTTCAGTGGATAAGAAAATTAAATTTAGTCGATGAATTAACCGGTGCAAAGAAGAGTATTCCAATGATGTGNCAACATTGCGAACATCCGCCGTGTGTAGATGTATGTCCAACTGGGGCATCTTTCATAAGGGCAGACGGTATTGTTTTAGTTAATAGTCATACTTGCATTGGTTGTCGCTATTGTATGATGGCTTGTCCATACAAAGCTCGTTCTTTCGTTCACGAAAACCTTTCTAATCAACTGCCTGATGTTCCAAGGGGTAAAGGATGCGTTGAAAGTTGTACAATGTGCGTTCATAGAGTTGATAGAGGCGAACAAGAAACTGCATGTTCTGAGGCGTGTAAAAAAGACGGAGCTAAAGCTATAATTTTTGGCGATTTAAATAATCCAGAAAGTGAAATATCTAGGGAATTAAATAAATACGGTGGCAAAGCAATTCGAGCTGATTTAGGATTAAATACTGCTGTAAGATACCAAGGAATTTAAATATGCAGGATATAACAGAATATAAAATTATAGAATTTTCTAAAGCTATTTTAATTTATGGAATTATATCTGCTATTTTAATCGGCTTAGGAGTTTATTCATTTTTCACTCTAGAGCATGAGGGCCATTGGCTAACTGGCATGAATAATCAGGTTGTTTGGGGAGTCCCCCATATGTTTGCAATTTTTTTAATCATTGCTGCCTCTGGAGTTTTAAACATCGCATCAATCTCTTCAGTATTTAATATTAAAATTTATAAGCCACTTGCTAGACTTTCAGCATTACTTGCAATCGCTTTACTAACTGGCGGGTTAATTGTGTTAGTGCTTGATTTAGGGCGACCGGAGAGGTTAATTGTTGCGATGACAACTTTTAACTTTAAATCTATTTTTGCATGGAACATATTTTTGTACAGCGGTTTCGTGGTAATTGCAGCTTTATATTTGTGGATGATGTTTGAAGCTAGATATAACAAATTCTCGCAAAAAGTTGGAACATTTGCATTTATCTGGCGTGTTATTTTAACAACAGGTACGGGCTCGATTTTTGGTTTTTTGGTTGCCAAAGAGGCTTATAATGGAGCTATTTTAGCACCTTTATTTATAGCATTATCATTATTGTTAGGTACTGCTATATTTTATAAAGTGTTATTCTGGATGAATAAAGGATTAAATATTCCTTTAGGATCTGAAATTATTTTAAGGTTTAGAAAACTTCTTATTTATTTTACTTTNGCCGTTTTTTATCTAACGATTCTTTCTCATTTAACTAACTTATATGCAACAAAGCATCACGAATATGAGTTTTTCTTACTTTTTTCNGGGAATATTTACACTATTCTCTTTTGGATTGGTCAAATTCTAATAGGCACGTTCATACCATTACTAATTTTATATAGCAAAAATTTTTCTACAACAAAAATGGGATTATTAATCTCTAGCGCATTAATTATTTTAGGTGGTTTTTTTCAACTTTATGTAATTATTATCTCAGGGCAAGCTTTTCCACTAGACTTATTTCCAGGATACACTGAGAGTAGCTCTTTTCAAGACGGAATTATTTCACCATATACACCCAGTATGTATGAATTTATGCTTGGATTAGGAGGGATTGGGATATCTGCTGTTATATATATTTTCGCAATAATGATTTTAGACTTTACGCCAAAAAGCTTAGATAACGACGCGTTAAAAAATTAAACTTTGAATAATATATATATATCTGCAGCGCAAAAATCCTCAGGAAAAACTATTTTAAGCATAGGGTTAGCAAAAATTTTCGCAGAAAAGAAAATACCAGTTAGAACTTTTAAAAAAGGCCCAGATTTTATTGATCCTAGCTGGCTCAAATTTGCATCATCAAAAAACTCATATAATTTAGATTTCAATACTCAAAGTAAACTTGAAATAAAAAATTTTTATAATCAAAAAAAACTTAAATTTAACATTATTGAAGGTAATAAAGGGCTCTATGATGGGGTCGATATTAGAGGGTCTGATAGTAATGCGGAAATGGCAAAGCTTTTAGATGCTCCTGTAATATTAATCCTCAACTGTGAAGGTATTACTCGTGGCATTGCACCTTTGATCCAAGGATATATAAACTTTGACAAGAAATGTAATATTAGTGGCGTGATTCTTAATAACGTTGCATCATCACGACACGAGTCTAAGCTTATCAAATCTATAAATCATTATACAAATTTAGATACTTTAGGAAGTATCAGAAAAACAAAAGACTTGATTAGTGAAAGACATTTAGGATTAATACCATCATTTGAAAATAAAACAAGCGAAGATATTGTTCAAAAGATTTCACATTTGATTAGTGAAAGTGTTGATACAAAAAAAATACTTAAAAAATTCTCTACACCAGAAAAAGAACCCTCAATAAAATTGTCAAAAAAAAATAAAAAAGAAAAAGTTTTTTTGAAAAATACAGAAAGAAAATTAAATCTTGGGATTATAAAAGATAATGCATTTGGTTTTTATTACGACGACGATATTGAAAATTTTGAGAGATATGGTTTTAAAATTAAAATCATTAATTCTTTAAAAGATAAAAAACTTCCGAATATTGACGCACTATTTATTGGCGGAGGATTTCCAGAAATTTTCTTAAATAAACTTGAAAAAAATACTTCATTTATTAAATCAATTAAAAATTTTATAAATAAAGGCATGCCTTGTTATGCTGAGTGNGGTGGNTTAATGTATTTAACCAAAGAANTANAATATAAGAAAAATAAAGNTAAGATGGTTGGTATCATAGATGCTAGATGTGAAGTTCAAGATAAACCAGTTGGCCGAGGCTTAGTTGAACTTAAACCAGTATCACACCCATGGATATCTAAAAAAATTAAAAAAATAAGATGTCATGAATTTCACCACTCAAATTTAAAATTCTCTAAAAGAAATTCTCGATTTGTCTATAGTATTGAAAGGGGGTATGGTATTGACAGTAAAAATGACGGCCTGTTGTACAAAAACTTAATTTCTTCTTTTTCCCATNTGAGACACACCGAAAGTTTTCCTTGGATTAAGTATTTTCGTGATTTTGTTGTAAAATGTTTAAATGATTAATATATCTGAAAACGCAGCTGAAAAAATCAAACTATCACTTAAAGACCAAGGCAGTGATATNAAACTTAGAGTAGCNGTAATGCGNAAGGATAACGAATATCATTATGCAATGGGTTTAGAAGATAATGTCACAGAAAATGATAAATCATTTAGTGTAAGTGGAATTAACATTGTTATATCTTCAGTATCTGAGCCATTAGCAAAAGATATGACTATAGATTACGTCACTATGGATGATGGCAATGAATCATTTATTTTTATCAATCCAAACGACCCAAACCATGTTGAACCAAAAGAAAAATAAAGTTTCTAAGAAAGACTTTTTAGAGTCACTAAAAGACTGGGCTACTAGCATAATGTCAGGAGATCTATCAGCCAGAATTGAAATTTTAAAAAATAGCCATAATAAAGATATAGCAGAAAATTTAAATGCTGTTACAGATATGTTTGAGGCCCAATTAATTAAAAATAACGAACAACTTGAAAGATTCACAGAGTACGAAAAAGAAAAAAATAAAATTTTGATAATAGAAGAAAGATTTAAAATTGCATCAGAGCTTCATGATTCACTTGCTCAGACTTTGGCAAGTTTAAAGATTCAGGCTAGAGTTTTAGATGAGTCTATTCATCAGGGCGACGATTCACAAATGTGGAACGAGCTCGAAAAATTGGAAGATAGTATTCACAAAGCTAACGCAGAAATAAGAGAATTGATAAAGCAATTTAGAACTGGACCTAAAGCTACCAAAAATTTTATTACAGAGCTTGAAAATCTTATAGATTCTTTTAAAAAAGAAAATAGTTCTATTAAAATTTTTCTTCAGATAGAAGATAAAAAAGTTAATTTGTCAGATGATCAGTCTAGAAACACCTTAAAGATAATACAAGAGGCAATTACTAATGTTGTAAAACACTCTCAAGCAAAAATTGTAAGATTATTTATTTCAAAAGAAAAAGATAATACAGTTAACGTTCTTGTTGAAGATGATGGAATTGGTATTGCAAAATCTTGCTTTATAGGTCATGAGGAAGAGGTATCAGGCGAGCATTTTGGTATCAGTGTTATGAAGGACAGAGCAAATCAAATGAATGCAAGATTAGATATTGAAAGCGAGCCAGGTGAGGGCGTTCGCATAAAGTTAAATATACCCCTAAATTAATTATGTCGTTTAATATTATTATTATAGATGATCATACGCTTTTTAGAGAGGGCCTCCAATCTCTTTTAAAAACCCACCACATAAATGTATTAGCATCGGTGAACAACGGTAAAGATGGAATCAATGAAGTATTTAGTAAAGAACCTGATATAGTTCTACTCGATCTAAGAATGCCAGATTTATCTGGCATAGATGTTCTTAAGAAGATTAGAACAAAAAATACAGATACACCAATTGCAATGCTCACAACTAGTGATGATGAAAAAGATTTAATTGAAGCTCTCAAAAATGGAGCAAGTGGTTATTTGCTTAAAGATATGGAGCCTGATGATTTAGTCGCGGCGTTAAAAGAAATTATTAAAGGTGAAACAATTGTAGCACCNAATCTTACTCAAATACTTGCTAGAGTAGTCCAGGGTGATGATCCTGATAAGGATTTAAATAACCCACTAAAAGATTTAACACCAAGAGAGGCTGAGATATTGGAGCTTCTTGCCGAAGGACAGAGTAACAAGCTCATTGCTAAAAACCTTGGCATATCTGATGGAACAGTAAAACTTCATGTTAAATCTATATTAAGAAAGTTAGATATTCATTCGCGTGTTGAGGCAGCTGTAATAGCTGTTGAACAAGGATTAAAAAAGAAAAATTAGAAAATTATTATGCAGGGTTGGAAAAAAAATAGACTAGTTTTAGCAGTTATAATTATTGCTTCTTCTTTTATTGCAAATATTGATGATATGACTCAAGGGCAGAAAGCTTCCATAATTGGGTTATTATTAGTCTTATTTTATATATATGTAAAATATATTAATAGATATAACAAAAAATGAATAAATCAATTATATCCGCTGAAAGTTTAAATAATGAAATCTTAAATAATAGTGGGTGTATTATTTTCGACTTAAGATTTAATCTAATTAAAAAAGATGAGGGTTATAATAAATACTTAAAAGAACATATTCCAGGGGCTTTTTATGTGAATTTGGAAGATGACTTATCGGATATCACTTTAGATGAAGGCGGAAGACATCCTCTTCCAAATATATCGGAGTACACTAATCTTCTTAATAAGTACGGAATTAATAAAGATTCCAAAGTTATAATTTATGACGATAAACATAATGCCATGAGTGGAAGATTTTGGTGGATGCTCAGAAATGTAGGAGTAAAAAATACTTTATTACTTGAGGGAGGTTTTGAAAATTGGAAGAAAAATAATTTCAAAATAGAATCTGGAGAATGTAAACCAAGCCTTAAAGGTAATAATTCATTTACGTATGATAGAAATCAAATCTGCGATATAGAGGAACTAAAATCACTTATATCTAATAAAAACATAATACTCATAGATGCTAGAGAGCCTGATAGATTTAAAGGTATAAGCGAACCAATTGATAAAAAAGCTGGCCATATACCTTCTGCTGTAAATTATTTCTTCCTTAATCATCANGACCCCGATGGGTTCTACTTAACAAATAATAAAATTAAAAAAAAAGTTACCAATACCTTGGGAGATTTAAATAAGACAATTATTCATATGTGTGGATCAGGTGTTACTGCTTGCAGTAATTTTATGATTTTTACAGAGATTTTACCTCACCATGAGCAAAAATTATTTGTTGGTTCATGGAGTAACTGGATAGAGGACGACTCAAATAAAGTAATAAAAAATAATGATTAAATTAAAACTAAACAAAAATATGAATTTCAATGCAATTACAGACTCCAGTCATATAATTAGCATTGATGCTTCTAAAGAAAACGGTGGTAGAAACAAAGGCCCTAGGCCAACCGAATTATTATTAGTTGGAATGGCAGGCTGTACAGCTTTTGACTTAAAGTCATATTTTGATAAAAAAAAAATAAAATTTAAAAAATTTCATATATGCATATCTGCTCAAAGAAAAAAGAAAATACCAACAGTTTTTAAAAAAATATTTATTGAATATAAAATTCAAACAGATAGAAAAAATAAATCTAAAATTCAAAGTAAAATAAAATATTCGCTTAATAAGCAATGCTCATGTTGTGTAATGTTAGGTAAAAGTGCAAAAGTTGAATATAAATTGAGTATCATAAAGTGAGTAAAAAAATTATCAATTTTGATAGGGAGTTTGTTTGGCATCCATATGCTTCTAGTGAGGATAAGAACCCTTTATATAACGTTGTTAAAGCAAAGGGATGCAAGATATATCTAGATTCTGGAAAAGCACTTATAGACGGGATGTCATCTTGGTGGTGTGTCATTCATGGATATAATAATCCAAAGATTAATGATGCAATGATTAAACAAATTAAGAAATTTTCTCATGTTATGTTTGGAGGTTTTACTCATGAGCCTGCTGTTACTTTAGCTAAAAAATTAATAGAAATTACCCCTAAGAAACTAAAAAAAGTCTTTTTCTCTGATTCAGGATCAGTATCAATTGAGGTTGCAATGAAATTTGCGATCCAATATTGGTATGCAAAGGGCTCTCCATCGAAAAAAAAATTTCTTACTGTAAGGAATGGCTATCATGGCGATACCTTCTCTGCGATGTCAGTAAGTGATCCAGAAAATGGAATGCATAAAATATTTAATGAATCACTTATAAAGCAATTTTATGTTTCTAAGCCTGAGTCCTTATCAAACCCTGTAACTAAAAGTTACAGTTTAAAAGAAATGGAAAGTACGCTAATTAAAAATAGAAAGCAAATTGCAGCAATCATTCTTGAGCCTATCTTACAGGGCGCGGGTGGCATGAGAATATACAAATCCGAGTACCTGAAAAAAATAAAAAAACTTTGTAAAAAATATGACGTTCTACTTATTCTTGATGAGATTGCAACAGGATTTGGTAGAACAGGAAAATTATTTGCATTTGAGCACGCTAAAGTAACTCCTGATATTTTGTGCTTAGGAAAAGCTTTGACAGGGGGATACATTGGTCTAGCAGCCACAATTGTGTCTAAAGATATTGCAAAAACTATTTCTAACAACGAGCCTAAATTATTCATGCATGGTCCTACGTTTATGGCAAATCCACTGGCTTGTGCAGCTTCTCTTGCCAGTATTAACTACTTATCACAATACGATTGGAAAAAAAGGGTAAAAAATATTGAAAATACTATTAAAAAATATTTTGAAAAAATTAAACAAAACGCAGAGGTTAAAGACATTAGAATTATTGGTGCACTGGGCATTATTGAAATGAAGAGTATAGTTAATGTGGGATCGTTTCAAACTAAAGCTGTAGAAAACGGTATATGGATTAGACCATTCAAAAACTTAATTTATATAATGCCACCCTATACCATTAAAAAGTCAGAATTAAATTTTTTGTTAAATAGTTTGGAAAAAACAATTAATTTAGAATACTCAAATTAGATAAGAAGTTTTTTTCATAATTTCTGAAACTAATTCCATGATTTTTTTTGTTTGTTTGCTTACTTCCTGAGCTCCTTGCTCATTTGCTTTTAAACCATGCATTTCTTCTTCGCTTTTCATCATTTCAAGTATCGTAATAGTTTTTTTATCTTCGACTGGGATCTTTTTTAAATGATTATCTAAATGCTCAGATACTTGTTTCTCTGTTTCCTCAATAAACCCCAAGCTTCTGTTGTATTTTCCTTTACTGGATATAATACCAATTGCTACAGACCCTAAGAACCAAATTGGATTTAAAATACTTGTATTTCCATCTAGTTCTGAAATTCTTCTTTCACACCACTCTAAATGATTTTTTTCCTCGGATGCAGTATGCAATAACGATCTCCTATTTTCTTTATTTTTTTCAAATATTGAATGACCTATATAAAGTCCCTGAGCTGCCACTTCCCCTGAATGATTTACTCGCATAAGAGATACTATCTCTTTTTTTTGTGATTCTGACAAACTTGTTTCAGCAATATCTTTCGCTGGATAATCTTTACCAGTACTTTTAATATCGTAATCATTGAGGATTTCATTTATATCACTCAGAAAATTATCAAATTTTGATAGTTTTATCATAATCGTTTAATTTTAAATAAAGTAATTTTCAAAATCATGTGTACTTTGTTTATAAATAAACTAATTTTAGTTTTATACGAAAGATTTTTAAAATTTTTATTTCTAAAGGTCTCCATAATATTTTGAAAATTTACATTTGCAGGGCAGGTCTTTTGACATGACAAGCATAAAACGCAATTATTAATGTGAGTAAGTGATCTAATGTTTACCTCTAAATCGCCATTATTTAGCGCCGATATTAACGATATTCTTCCTCTTGGTGATTCAGACTCATTCTTAGTAACTGCATAGGTTGGGCAATGCTCTAGACACATTCCACAATAGACGCATTTTTCCGAATATAAAGAATTTAATTTTTCAAAGTACATAGCTTGACATTACAATTAATATATTATAAAATTCTAATATGTTAATTTCCTCCAACCACCTTACCCTTATTGGTGGCATTCTTTAAGCGCGAATTATCGCGCTTTTTTTTTATCCGTATTTCTTATGATATGACCTTTTTTTGCCTGCTCTTTGTGTAACTACACCAATAATATGAGTCTTATAGTCTTTATCTTTGATAATTTCAATTGAAAACTCAGGATTTAGTGGTTTAAGCTCAATATTTTCATCAAGAATATGAATTTCTCTTAATATTATAGTGTCTTTCTTTTCAAATAGTACGAAGTCTCCAGTTTTAGGGCTTATGCTTGGATCAATGATTATAATACAGCCATTTTCGAATTCTGGCTCCATACTTGAATCCTGAACCCGTAAAGCAAAAGGCTCTTTTGCTGCGCAATTCTCACTATTTTCAATATAACTATTTTCCATCAATTTTTCCTAAATAATCCTTATTTTAAGCCTTTTATACCTAGAAATGAAATATCCCCATATTATGCACAAGTTTTACTCAAAAAAAACTCGCACTTAACCACAGGATATTGTGGATAGACATATTGCCAAACACATTTTATAGTGTATTATAAAAGTTTACATATAAAAAAAATAAGTCAATGGAAGAGATTAAAAAAGACAATATTGGACTATCTGAATTAGATTTAGGACAAAAATCCATTCAAACTAACCTCGCGGAAGCTGAGATTAATCTGCTTGAGCCTGGAAAATACAGGGTTGTTCGAAGAAATGGAAGTGTCACTAGTTATGATTCGGAGAAAATTAAAATTGCTATGACCAAGGCATTTCTTGCAGTTGAAGGATCTCAGGCAGCTGCTTCATCAAGAATTCACAATATCACAGAAGAATTAACACAGGTTGTGCATGAAAAGTTGATAAGAAGACTTCCAGAGGGAGGAACCTTTCATATCGAAGATATTCAAGACCAAGTTGAATTATCATTAATGCGCTCTGGCGAACACAAAGTGGCTAGATCCTATGTTTTATATCGTGAGGAAAGATCCAAAGAAAGAAAACATGATAATGAGCTTAATATCCCCAATAATCAAAACGCTCAATCCGATAAACAATCTAGCATCAATGTTAAANATAAAAGTGGTGATTTAAGCCCAATTAATTTTTTAAGATTAGAAGAAGTTGTAAATGAGGCGTGTGAAAATATCTCTGATGTTGAGCCTCAGTTAATCATTAACGAGCTGAAGAAAAATATATATGATGGCGTTTCTTCTGAAGACTTAGCAACGGCTTTAATTATGTCATCTAGAGTGTTAATTGAGAGGGAACCAAATTACACATATGCATCTGCCAGACTATTGTTAGATAGCATGAGACGTGAAGCGTTAACTTTTATATATGATAAAGAGTTTCAAGCAACTTCCAAAGAAATGGAAAAAATTTATCCTGATTACTTTAAAGGATATATGGATAAAGCTGTAGGTTTAAGTTTAATAGATAAAGATATAGCAAGTTTGTTCGATTTAAATATTCTTGCTAAAGCTCTTCTTCCCGAAAGAGATTTAAAATTTACTTACTTAGGACTCCAAACGCTTTATGATAGGTACTTTATACACTCTAAAAATATAAGGTTCGAACTTCCTCAAGCATTTTTCATGAGAGTAGCCATGGGTTTAGCATGTAATGAAGAGGCTAGGGAAGAGAGAGCAATTGAGTTTTATAAATTACTCTCATCTTTTGATTTCATGAGCTCAACGCCAACTCTGTTTAACTCTGGCACCCTTCGCCCGCAGCTCTCATCGTGCTACTTAAGCACTATCCCAGATGATCTGCGGGGCATTTTTGGAGGCATAACAGATGATGCATTACTCTCTAAGTTTGCTGGTGGCCTAGGTAACGATTGGTCAAGAGTAAGAGGCATGGGCACACATATTAAAGGGACAAATGGAAAATCTCAAGGCGTTGTGCCTTTCTTGAAAGTTGCAAATGATACTGCGGTAGCGGTTAATCAAGGTGGTAAAAGAAAAGGAGCGATGTGTGCGTATTTAGAAACATGGCATTTAGATATTGAAGAATTCCTAGAACTTAGAAAGAATACCGGTGACGACAGAAGAAGAACGCATGATATGAATACTGCTAACTGGATTCCAGATCTTTTTATGAAGAGAGTAGTCGAAGAATCTGTATGGACATTATTCTCACCAAATGATGTTCCTGACTTACATGAGACCTATGGAAAAGACTTTGAAAATAAATATTGTAATTATGAAAAATTAGCTAAAGAAGGAAAAATCGAAAATTATAAAGAGGTTAGTGCTGTAGATTTATGGAAAAAAATGCTTGGAATGCTTTTTGAAACTGGACATCCTTGGGTTACCTTTAAAGATCCATGTAATATTCGCTCTCCTCAAAAACACACTGGCGTTGTTCACTCTTCAAACTTATGCACCGAGATTACTTTGAATACTTCTGATAGTGAAATAGCTGTTTGTAATTTAGGTTCAGTCAATTTAGCTGCACATATAAAAGACGGTAAATTAGATATTGAAAAACTTGAGAAGACGGTTACCACAGCAATGAGAATGTTAGATAATGTCATTGATTATAATTATTATAGCGTTGATAAAGCAAGGAACTCTAATTATAAACACAGACCAGTCGGATTGGGCCTAATGGGTTTTCAAGATGCTCTGTATAAATTATCAATACCGTATTCAAGTCAAGAGGCTATAGATTTTGCTGACCATTCTATGGAATATATCAGTTATTTTGCTATAAAAGCCTCTTCAGATCTTGCCTCAGAAAGAGGAAAATATGAAAGTTTCGATGGATCGTTATGGTCAAAGGGTGTGTTACCTATAGACTCGGTTCAAAATCTTATGAGTGAAAGGGGAGATTATATTGTCGTTGACGAATCTTCAACACTTGATTGGAATTCTTTAAGAGAAACAGTTAAAACTGTAGGAATGAGGAATTCAAATACTATGGCAATTGCCCCAACCGCTACCATATCAAATATTGTTGGAGTATCTCAAAGTATAGAGCCAACTTATCAAAACTTGTATGTGAAATCTAATCTTTCTGGAGAATTTACAGTTATAAATTTACATTTAGTTAACAAATTAAAAGAGTTAGGTATGTGGGACGAAGTAATGGTAAATGATCTTAAGTATTTCGACGGAAGTATTGCTCAAATAGACAGAGTACCAGATGAGATTAAATCTATTTTCTCAACCGCTTTTGAAATGGATGCGAGGTGGCTAATTGAGTGTGCATCTAGAAGACAA
>FUFK010049777.1_pt1 | contig 39146 bp, 43 predicted proteins | sample 1021851 | NCBI WGS metagenome assembly FUFK01 (sample SAMEA51879418, study PRJEB19060) | metagenome
TCGAGTGTCATCCTTAAAACCTCTAATTTAAATTCTTTTGTGGTCATGATATCATCTCCCTATATCTTAGACCCTCTTGAACATAAAATGTATGCTCCGGGTGCTTATTATCCCAATAAGGACTATTCGGTGCAGTTATTTCAGCGAGCTTTGCTCTTACTTCATCAGGACCCATACCACCTGATGTTTTCACACCTTCAAGTTTATCCTCGCCAATATTATCAACAATGTATTTACCAACATTATTTATAAATTTTATAAAATCAGGATGATCACCAACTCTAGTTCCATCATTTAGCATTTGATCAGCAAAACCTAAATCAGAATGTGTTTGCAAAACTGCCTTACCAATATTCATGCGATCATCAAAAGATTGTCCATATTCTCTTTTAAGTTCGTTTATTGTCTGATCTAATCGCTGCTGTATTTTACTTTCATCCAGGGCAAGATTCTGATCTGATTGAACATTATATTCATTCATTAAAATTTTTGCCTGGTTTGGTGTAAGGCCAGCTTTATGTGCTATACCTTGAAACCAACCAATCATGGATGTATCAGGCTCAACTCCTTCGGGTAGTTGACTTGCCAGTTGATAATCTTCAGCTTTGGCTGGCCTTCCCAGCTTTGTGTAAAACTCGCCAATCTCTTCTTCGGTTGCATGTTTACCTGGTAAAACAATCTTATCTGCTCCTATCATTTTTTGAGCATTGATATGTGATTTTGCTAAACCATTTACGTCATTGTAATGTTGTAAACTAGGATGATCCCTATAAGATTCATCTATTTGTGATCGCCAATCCTGAACAGGTATTTCTTGTTTAACTTGTTCTTGGGTCGGCTGTTCAGACGGAACTTGTCCAGTTTCTACTGGGGCATCCGCTACCTGGGTTTCTTCACTCATGTTTCAATTTCTTCCTCTAATTTTGGTTGTTCTCGCAGCATTGATTGAATAAAAAGCACCACAGTTCGCTGCCCTTCTCTGTAGGCTGTTTCGGTTGGATCAGGTGAAAATGTGGTCCCATTGATGCTGTATCTTGCTTCAAGATCAGTTAGGATCCTCCTACCATCCACAGTATTAAAAATATTTTTATACATCACTCTAAGTTCATTCATTGTACTGCCTTAACAAAGGGTGCTGCATTACCAGCTGCTTCTGCGGTTTGTTGCAGTTGTTGCTGTTGTTGTGCTGCTGCTTGTTGTTCTGCTCGTTGCGATCTTATTTCTTCGACTTCTTCCTGGCTTCTAATTACTTTTGCTGGAACTGATAAAGAAGAAATCAATTCTTTAATTAGATTATCACTATCTAAATAATCGATCGTACCAGGATCAATATTCGCTAAAGGCTGCGATAGTTCAATAAATTGTAGTATTGATTGCACATCACTTGCTCTTTGTGCTTTTGCCAGGGGTGATACATATTCAATATCAAAACCCTCACCCTGGATTGATTCCGGTGCTTCATTGAAAACATTGTTTCTTGCCAGGATATTATATGTCCTGGATATCAATGGCTGCAACAATTCAGCCTGGAGTCTACCAAGTAAAGGACCCATGACTCTCATTTTCTCTTCAGTCATTTGAATAATTTGTGTTGCAGTCATTGTTGGACTTTGACCAGTTGTAAGCTGGTCAACGTAGAAAGCTGATTGAATTGCTTTTCTACGTTGTTCTTCCATATTCAAGCCTACTGGATTATTCGCACCTATGTTCAAAGGCTCAAGTCTATCCCTTGATCCGGCGCGGTAAAAATTCAGGCCACCTGGAACAGTTCTAATGGGGAGAATAAAACCATCATCCGGAACAAGTAATGGAGGGTCTACTTGTTTTTGGGCGGCCCTTATCGAAACTTCGGACATGGCATTTATCATTTTGACATCAGCGAGCGCTGTCATAGCTGGTGAACGACCATATCCGATTTCGAAACTTGCTTTGAAAAACCTGGGAGTTAAATAAGGAAATTCATCAAAGCCGCTTTCAGATAATACAGTTCGCTCTTGTGGCTCTATGTAAACAGAAGCTATCGGTTTATTTTGTGAATCGACCTTAGTAACATCTCTGTCATCTCTTTTGTAAACTGCATGAAGTAAAGTAATGTTTTCGTAAGGCTTTTCTTTTTCAAGCTTCAACATCTTTGATGTAAAATTTTCTTCACCAAAACGATTGATTGCTGCCCTGGCTGGCATTTTAAATTTTCGGTATACAGTATCTATCCGGCCCTTTTCATCTTCTGTTACATAACATTCTGATATATGCCTGGTTGAAAAATTTAATGAGAACTCGTCATCTTGTTCAACAAACATGATAGCAGTTCCGAAAGTAACCAAGTCATGATACAATTCATGTATCTGCTCATTAAAATTAGATCTCTGGAAAGCTGCATACATTTTACGTTCAGCATCACCCAGCCATTCTCTTGCAGTATCATCCATATTTAATTCATCGTTTTGATACTGTAATGAAAACCATTTAGTCGACATGTTTGTTAACATGCCGTGTAAAGATGATGAAAGAAGCTGCGCTGCCATATCAGCAGTTCCGTCAAATATTTGTTCAGTTCTTTTATCACCGGAAGAACGGACCTTGGTAATATCAGCTTTTCTTGGGATAATAAAATCACCAATCTCTTGCCAATGAGTTTCCCATGTTTGTCTTTGTGTCTCCAGGACACCAAACCTTTTCATTATGTCTATTGCTAAATCATCAGCCATGTTAACTTCCTAGCAAAGTTTTTCTTTGAACTGGCGCTGATCCCAACACACCTTGTCTACTTGTTTGAATACCTGAGTATCCTCCCCTGGATCTAAGTCGTGGGGCAAGACTCGGTGCGCCAGTTCCTCTAATAGTTGTCCTGGGCAAAACTCTTGGTTTTGGTCTTGCATCATTAGACACACCTCTATTAACAGTTCGTCTTGTTCTTCTTACTGGCCCGGAGTCATTATCATTACCAGTTGTTGGATCATTAGGATTACCTTCAGGCGCACCAGTATAAGTTGTTTGACCAAACCTACCTCTTGACATAGCACCAACAACAGTTCCCCTAGATCCATAAACTGGGGTAGCACCGCGCTGCAATGCAGATTGTGTCTGTTGCGCGCTGATAGAACTAATAACATTCAATGCACCGATACCAGGAATAAAAGCATCAGCAAATCTACTGCCAGTTAAACTTGATCGTTGCTGATTTGCTAGAGCAGTACTGCCAGCAAAATCATCAAATGAGGGATCACTAGCCGCACCAGCAATAGCTGCATCACTTTGAGCTTGTGTCATGCCAGCCATTAAGTTTTCTTCTTCTGCAATGTCAGGATTAATGTTTGCNCCTGGACTACCAGGNTCGCTTGTTTCTCCAGCCACTTAGGATCTCCCTATTAAAGATTTATATTCTACNGGTGCTTCAGTTAACAATCCCCTNGATCCAGTAACGATTGTTGCCTGGCGATTTACTCTTCTTCTATTCTTTCTACGTCTTTGAACATCACCTTCAGCTGATACTGCACTATCAGGAACTACTGGATCCGGAACAGCTGGCGCTGGCGGTGGTGGTTCTACTGGCGGTGGTGCTGGTACTTTTGGTGTTAAAAATCCCATTACATTGCTACTCCTAACGGATTATAATTATTATCTGCTACTGCTTGCGGCGGCGCTTGGTAACCTTGGTTTTCTTTGATGCCGACCGCGCAGTACCTCCAGGCATCCGCTGAGTGCGAGGACCAGTCGTGGACCGGACTCGCCCGGAAGGTCCTGAGTCTTTCATTGTAGGCCCTATGATATTGGCGCAAAGCTTCAAGACCGGATTTACAATTCGACTTATCAAACCAGCATCTTGCAATAAGTAACTGCGCAGCATGGATGCCATCCTCAACCGGAAGCTTCGGGACCACGCGGAAATTGATACCGAGATCCCAAGCAATCTCGCGCCTACTTTTGCCCGAACCAAGTTCGCGTACTTCAATATCATGTGGCGCATTGTGAGTTCCATAAATATAATTTTTACTCGATAGTAACTTTGCATAGTGCGGCAAGCCTTCATTCCGCGCTTCGTAATAGTCGATAACATGAACTGCCCTTCCTACATTCTGTGTAAACCAAACAGCTGTAGAATCTCCTATACCGAGATCCCACCAGGTATCTACTTTTTTAGAAAGGTCGTAGGGAACATTCCCTATGCGCCCCTTTTCCTGGGCCTCCTGTAACTCTTTTCCATAAATTGACCCTGGTACGTTTGCAACCCAAGAACACTCAAACTCTTGAGCATACTGGTCCTCAGTCATTATTTGCTTGGCAGCATGTAATTCTTCATCATCAACTATGCCAGTTTCGCTGGCCTTATAAACCTGAGTAAACCATTCATCACTTGTTCTTGCAGATTCATATAAATCAAAAAAAGCATTATGCCCTCTTGGTGTACCTATAAAAAATGCCCAGGTAGGTTTCTCTTTTGTATTCCTATCAGACAATGCTGGTCTAATTACTTCGGGAAACAAAGCTTCCGGCATATCTGCCATTTCATCTAAGCAAGCTCCATCAGCATAAATCCCTCGAAGCGCATCATAGTTTTCTGCTCCGAGCAGCTGGATCCTTGCACCATTAGGCAGATCACACCTAAGTTCAGTTTCATGAAACCTCACCATTGGAACTCTATTAGCAAACTGTTTCAAATAATCCCAGGCAACAGCCTTTGCCTGGCGATATGTAGGCGCTATGTAAAAGTACCTTGGATTTGTTTTATCATTAAGTATCGCATCTCTGAGAAGATGATTAATAGCCATAACGGTTTTACCAAACCTTCTATGACAAACCACAACTCCCCAGCGATTATTCATCAAGGCATCATGTAACTTGGCTTGAAGCGGCCTGGGTGAATATGGGATCTCAATGTTCATTCGTTAGTATCTTTGTCAGGTATATTATAACACTACAGATATGCGGCAAGTTTTTGGGGTATAGGGTGTCGCAATCTACAAAAAAATGCTTTTACAGGTAGTTTACCGCTAGGTATTTGTTATCCAGCTTAGATTACAAAAGATTTGCTTACAATTTACTTACAAAATGGACTTCGCGCGCGCGATTTGTGCCACGATGTCCTTATAAAAATACGTTCTATCCTATCTCTACTGATCCATTCTGCCAGGACAAAGTAACTTGTCCGACTTGATCATTGGCCTTGTCTTCTGCTTTGTCTCGAACTCCAAGTGGCTGCATTTGTCTAATATGTTTATCCATATGATCAGCTTGTAATCTTCGTCTTTGTACTTCTGCCATTGCCAGCTTCGGATCACTTGGCAAAGGTAAGTTAACCAGGTCAAGTATCTGATCTCTCATAACTTCAGACTGCAATGCTCTAGCTTTTCTATACATTGTATGAGCATCGTCATTCTCTTGGACATGTCTTAGTACTGTACGATAACTTGGCAATGCAGCTGCTTTACATATCTTTGTTAAGCTCTGGCCTTCTGCAATCTNATTGCAGATTTGCTCCATATCTTTTTTNGTAACTCTAAGTTTAATTACTTTACCCATAGTCTTTCCAAAAAAATACCTGGTAGAGAGNTNAGNAACTACCAGGCAAGNTTTNTTTAACAATANAAAGATGCAGCAATGAAAAAAAGGACTGCAACTTAGTAAGGAGTACGAAATAAATAATGTGCAATAGCCAATTATCTAAATCATAATGAAAAGATTAATTTTTTTAGAACAATAAGTCAAGTTATTTGATTTCAAAAATATTTTTTTAAATTTATTTTATAAATACTATTGACTTTTAAAGTCATAGACCCCATATTAATAATATATGAGACATAATGATAAATCTTCCAAGGCTGCCAATCCCGGTGGCCTTTTTTACTTTGAAGGAGGTAACATGAAGAAGATCAANGACAAGCCTATTCCTGGCAAAATATATTGCTTGGTCGGTGGCCCTGATACTCCGTGCATTGCAGCTGGTAACAGTTGGGCAGAAAGTGTTGTCATTGAGAATGACGAGGGCAAAAAAGAGTTTCACTACAATGGCCCTGACAAGATAGCCAGTATCAAGGTGATCAAGTAATGAGTTTTGCATTGACAAATTATGATTGGAACAATGCCAAGGGACCGTGTTGCGGTGTCTTGGCTTGTGCCATTGCTGCTCAAAGNCCTTTCCAGGATGCNTGGGATTGGTTCAAGACCTGGGGAACTAGGTGTGGTCANCATGCTTGGAGAGGTAGGACTTTTCATTTTGACTACGAAAGGTGGTTTAAGTTTGCTGGTGTCAAAGTTGTCCACAGTAAGTTTGCCAGGTATCCGCTTCAGACTTGGATAGCTGCAAAAGCTAAGCCAGGTGTTCCCTACTTCATTAGAACTACTGGCCATGCTCAGATTGTTTTCAATGGCATGGTAAGAGATCAAGCTGGTGTAAAGCCTATCAAAGAGTTTTGGGGCAAGAACAAACATGTAAGAGATGTTTGGGAGATCCAGGTTGATGACAAAGCCTGGCAAGAGTTTGGATTGCCATTATTCGATTACAAAGGAGGTAAATAATGAAAGTTGGAACTAAAATGATTGGGAACTGGGGAGCAATGATTCCCCTAAGTTTTGGATCTATAACTCAGGTTAAAGGTTCTGAGGTTTTTATAGCTTGGGATGATATGCCTGGATCAGTTAGTTACGATCTTTATGAGATCAACAAAGGCCAAATGCTAGTAGATGATAAGCAAGTTGGCATTGGTGTTTATACAGAGGATCAATACTACAATTTGTAATGCAGCTTAATTAGCGCATCCTGGTATCTTCTCTTAACAATCCTGGGATCATTCAATCCCAGGATTTTTGCTATCTTACTCCATCTTGGTCCACGATCGCGGAAAGCAGCTGAGTGAGCTACTGCCCAAACAAGTTTACGATCTTGTTCTTGCATGTAATCAACAGTAAACGACAAAGCTTTTTCCCACCTGGTTATTTCTTTCGGTGTTGCTTTGATGATCGGTGTTTTCATATCTGAATAACCATAAGCTGACCATTCCTGGATATGATCCGGCCAGTTACTCATTTTTTGTTTTCGTATTGCAGCTGGTAGTTTCTTTTCAGTCATAGCAGCTTCGCAAAATAATTCATGTAGCTGCATTACATCCATGTTACGATCTATCCATTTGAATTAACCAGGATAGCTTTTTCAATGGTCCAAGCTGATAAAGCTCATTAAGTAAACTTGTATAATCCTGGGTAGAATAGTTTGGTCTAAGCTTTTTCAAAACTCGTTTTTCTATTGCTGAAATTGGATTTCTGATCGCTTGCTGCTTAGCTATGCTATAGCTAAGCTTAGCTTGCTTAGCTGAGTGCTTTATTAAGTTATTTATTTTTTGTTGATTGCTAAGCTTAGCGCTAAGCTTAGCTTCCGGCTTGACAAAAATTTTACTCCGATCCTGATTCATCTGTCAACCCCCCATGTATAAAAAAATAATTACCACCATCTAAATTATGATCCGGGTTTGCATCGCCACAATCCATCCTGGCTAATTTATTTTCAATATGAAACTTGACTGCATCACATGGATAAAATTTTGCACCAGGTTTTAATTTATTTTTAAAACTTAAATTTAATCTTACTGCCAGGTTTTTATATAGCTCCTGGTAATCTCCAAGCTTGTCTGCTCTCTCTTCTAATATTTTTGCAGCTTCTTTTGCATACTCATTTGGTTTCATTTTTATCCTCAATCTCCTTGATAGCTAATCCAATGCGATATGTTATCTGTGGCAACAAGGCATTTCCCAACTGCTTTAATCTTTCTGCTCTGTGTTCATTTTTATGAGTTGTTCGTTCGATATGTCTGGGTTCGTCCAGCCATCCGGAAATCCCATCAAATATTCTACGAAACTCGGAGAAAGTTTCTTTGTCTGCTCTTTCTTTTGGTTGTCCACAAACTGAACTTTCGTGTCCAATGTGGTGTTGTATGGTTTCCCGTCTTTGTATCTTCCCCCTATATATCCCCCCTTGTGATCCCTCGCTGTTGGTGTTTGAAACATCTGTTGTTCTTTCAATGTCTTTCCTCTGATCCTCTGACCTGACGATATCAACACTTCCTCCTCCAACACTTTCCCCCCTTTCCCATTCGGTCTGCTCCCCGCTTGAGTCCTTGGTGTTGGCCACAACCTCTGATCCTCTGTCACCCTTACATGAGTTCCTAGATTTGACATTTTCATTTTCTGACGATCTTTTGGCATTTTCTTTATCGCTTCTACTGAAGTTCTGTCCTCGTATGCCGCTGGTGTTGGCCACAACCATTCTTTCATCCTTGGTGGTCTGAGTGTCGTGCCATTCATCATGGCTTGAGCTTGCTCCTCTGTTAGCTCCCCTCTCTCCACCAAATCCCTCATTATCAAAGTCTGACCTTCGCTCGCATGACCAAATCCCTTGGTTGTCGGTGTTGGCCATGTTCTTGCAGATGATCCAAAGTCTGTCTCTTTTGTGGGGGCGGAAACCCGCAGCTGGAACAATAAATGTCGCTGTGGCGTAATCAAGTGATCCCATTTGGCTAAGTACCTTGTCGAGGCCGAGAGAAATGTGTCCATAAACATTTTCGAAAACGCAGTAAGTGGGTCTTGTTTGTGCAACAATTTCAGCAATGTGCGGGAAGATGTGGCGAGGATCTTCTTCACCGGCTCTTTTTCCGCTTGCACTAAATGCTTGGCAGGGATATCCACTTGAGAGGATGAAAGGTCTTTGCCGAATAAATCTTTTTGGATCACTTGCTATCTCCTTAACGTCATTTACTATTGGTATTCCTGGAAACCTAACTCTTAATAATTTTCTTACCTTTTCGTCAAAGTCACACAACAATACTGGTTCTGATAACTTGGCTGCAATAAAACCAAGAGAAAAACCACCAATGCCAGTACACAAATCAACATGAGTCCTCACCTATTTCCCCCTAAGTTTTATTAATCCATCTAAAAATTCTTGCACCTGGTCAACAGATCTGCATAAGGCCCAAAAAGCACCAGCTTCCTCTAGCCTATCTCTTATAACTCTTTGGCTTTGAGTGAGGGAGCCTTTGCGCCCTTTTACCTCAATAAATATTGATAACGATACACCGCAATAAGTTTGATCGCCTGGAACAAATATCTCTATATCTGGCCAGCCAGCTTTCGTTCCCATACGTTTTTGCTTTACTTTAAATGAAACATGGCGATTACCCTCATTCGGTGAGTGATGCCAAACTGATCCAGGGGGCAGCATAATATCCAACCACCTTGCAATTCGTAGGTGTACTGTATCTTCTAAATCAATTTCTACGGATGATAAAGTCATTTGGTGTGACTGCCGATCTTGTAAGCTCTAAAATTTTGTGCATATTTTTTGGCCCTGGAGTTTGCGCCTGGGGATTATCTATTGGCAAACACCAACGTCTAACCATAGTTGCTTCTTTGAATCCAAGTTGATTCGCAAGCTTTCTATAAGATAAGTTTTGTTTTTTTCTATATTCATCCAATGTCATGACTTTTAAAGTAAATTAGGTTACTTTGTAAGTCAATTATTTGTTGAAATAATCAATGACATTGACTTTATAAGTCTAAGTAATTACATTCTACATTATAACTATTCTAAGGAAAGGATTCAAATTTGACTAGAGTACTTGCTTCTGTTAAATCCTCACATAGGGGGATGCTTCAAGTGCCTAATAATTTATCTACTATGATCGAAAGATCGGGCATGTTAAAAAAAGATGTTGCCAGGAGAAAAGGAATTAGGCCGGAAACTTTGACCAGGCATTGTAGCGGTGTGTTACAATTTACTATCAAAGATGCAGAAGAGTATGGGTTGATTCTTGGTTGTTCTGCCCAGGACATTTTATTTGCACAACACCCTATTCCAGTTTTTGGTTACCTCAAAGATGGCCTTATTACCCCTCACGACCCTACACTACCTCAAGAAGCTTACTTTATGCCTTATATGGTTGTTGAAGATGATTGCCAAATTATCAAAGATGTAAATACTCAACACTCTGAACTATGGCGCGCTGGTGCATTTTATTTATTCAAAACGTCATGCATTAAATCAAAAACTATCGAATCAGAATCCTTTATGAAATTATCAGTATGCAAAACCAAACTTGGCGATGTTTTGATTCGCGTAATTTACCCTGGAGCAGATGGCGGATATCAAATGAAACACCCAGTAAATGAAACTTTACTTGATATGAAAGCTGATCTGATATGGGCAACACCAGTTGTCGGTGTATGTTACAACCCACCTTTGCGCGGCGCTACAAAAGCTGAATAAACTTTTAAAATCATTTAGCTTGACTTTAAAAGTCTTGTAGATCTAAAATCTTTCCTAGCAGTTATGGAGGGAAGATGTGAACTTAAAAGACTTTACTATTGATGCGCCACAATATGCCCAGCGCTTTGATTATTTATGGCATAGCAATCCTAAATCAAAACCAAGATCTAAAGTTTTTTTTGATAAAGTTCATTCAAGACCTATTATAGCTAGGGCCTGGGAACAAATAAGGGATCCTAATACACCTCAATCAGCAAAAAATTTATCAGAAAAAATTATACAAATCTATGATCCAGCAAGAAATGGGTCTGACAATGCAAATATGGCCGCTGGAAGAGCAGTACAAACCGCTTGTGACCTTATGCTCATTGATGAATTTGACCTTTCCAGGGCCATTGATGAAGCCAGAGATGCGCAAGCTTCATATAAACCTAGACAATGGGATCTCGAAGTTGATCGCAAGAAACACGAAAAATATTCGGATGTAGAGATTGAGCAAGTTATTGATGCAGCAGTCAATGGACTGCGAGAAGCTATGGCAAAAGAAAATCAAATTATTGGTGAAACTGAATACATAAAAAAATGGGAAGGTTTGGATATTCCCTATAATACTAAACCTGATTACAATAGACGAGGTGATCTCAAAACAAAATGGTCCAGGATGTCACCAAACACAAAGACCGGGTGGAGTTCAGCAAGCTTACCAAAGAATTTAAAAGGTCCTTTTGAGCAATCAGCTTTATACCAGGTCGCTGGGTTTTGGGCATCTAATGGCAAGCTGCCACCCTTCTTAGTATATGCAAATAAAAATGACTATGTAATTTTTGACCAGGATAATTGTGAAGAACTGCAAGTAGAAAATTTAGAACGAATAGTAAAAAACTCAACAAGGATTTTAAAAACTACAGAAAGATTACTTAAATTAGCTAAATCAAAAAAAGATTTGTTTGATAATATTGATGTAGACTTTGAAGAACTAGCCTGGAATGAGCCGCCCTGGTTGTTAAAAGAAGCAAAAAAACTATGGGGGATAACATGGTAATCCCTGATAGACTCTTAGAAATTTTAGAAAANTTAAAATTAAAACCGGAAGAAGCTTTGTGGAAACTGCCACAAAATGGCAAGCCAGTTATAAAACATTTTGCCTTGGAGAGAGCAGCTGCATATTTAGATATTAAGTTTAGTGATCCACATGTAATTGAATCAAATCCAGCTGATAGAATTTTCATTGTTTGGGTAGAAGGAAAGCTAGGTGATAAGAGCGAATGGAGCATCGGAGAAGCTGCTCCATACAATATAGATAGAAAGACATTCAAACAACCTTACCCCTATGCTATGGGCGAAAAAAGGGCCAAGGATCGTGTAATTCTAAAACTATTAAACCTACATGGGGAAGTATATTCTGAAGATGAAATGAATGACCAGGAGACTACTGAGGATCCTACACCACCAAAGCAAGATGAATCACTAGAACAAACAACTCAACATCGATTACTTGAGTCTTTAGATCTAATAAAAAATCCAACAGAAACAATATGCTTGCAATGGTTTAAAAGAAACCAAACTGAAATAGAAGCTCTAGAAAAACAAGATCCAAGAACATATGGAATCCTGGATAAAGTATTTGCAGAAAAAATTAAACAAGCTCAAGGAGAAAAATAATGGCTGGAAGACCTCACTTATCAAATGCAAGTATAAAAATAAATGAAACAATTAGATCCCAAGCAGAAATGTCCAGGCAAAAAGTCAAGGCATCTATTTGGTTTAATTATGATAATGGCTGGGATGACGGATCTAACAAACCTATACCACCAACAGAGCAGCAACAAGCAAAGATAAATTCTATTCATGAACAAATGCACGAGTTTTGTGATGGAAAAAGTATGGAGCTATCACTTGTATTGCAAGATCTTAATTCAAACAACCAAGTATTGTCTCGTGTAAAACTTTTTTTAAATCCCTTGTATAATCAAGAAACACAAATACAAAGCGAAGATACACCAGCTTCCGGCTTTGCAGCATTAAAAGGCAAGATATGAAAAAAGGATTATTTAATACAAAAGAAGCATCTTTGATTTTGTTTGGATCAGATACTGAAACATATACAAAACGAACTTTGCGCCTGATAAAAAACAATCAGATAAAAGCAATCAAAGATGGAAAGAGGTTTTATGTAAGTCGGCAAACCCTGGAAGAGTTTGCCGGAGAACTAGTTTTTGAAAAACATTTAAGATTAATTAAAAGTTGATATTCATTACCGCGTTAGCAAGCTTTTCTTTTTTCTTACTATCTTGTATCCAATGACCATATATTTTAGTAGTCGTAGTAATATCATTGTGGCCCATAAGATTTGAAACAGTCCAAATATCATCACCAAAATAATCAAGCATTACACTAGCATAGTAATGTCGAAGATCGTGCCATACAATAGAGTCTATACCGACAAGCTTGGCTGCCCTTTGTAATCTCTCTTTATAGTATCCATTGTGGTGAGGGTTGCCGCACTTTTGACCAAAGACCAGGGAATCTGAACTTGGCCTACCCTCTTTAATATAAAACTCTTTCAGCTGCTTAACCAAGTCAATCTTGAGAGGAATAATTCTGTTACTGGTTAGAGTCTTTACGTTAGCAACACCTACATCCTTTTTAAAAGATCTATTGATATGGACCTCGTTATTATCAAAATCAATTTTATCCCAGGACAATGCGGCTAGCTCACCAGCACGAACTCCGGTCATTATGGAAAACTGAAAAGCAAGATTAACTTGCTGATCGTAAAGCTTCTTTATCTGATCTCCAATATCCTGGATATGCATTGGATTTATTTTCTTGAGTTGTCTATCGAGATCATCGCCACGAATATTATCAAGCTTCATAGCCTTGAAGGGATTGTCTGCACGACAACCGCAAGCGATACCAAAATCCATAACCTTGTTGAATACTGTTCTCATATTCCTAAGAGTCTTAATACTTCGGCCACCCCTTCGACCGCCTTTTTCCAGCTGCTCAAGAATTTGAAATTGACAATGACCAGTTGTAAGATCACGGACCAAAACTTTTGATAATGGTTTTTCGTCAACCTTACATTCCAAAAGCACTTTGATTATATCTTCCTGATCATAATAATAACCAGGCAAGATTGCACCTTTTGTCATTCGATCATATTCATATTTGAAATAACTACCAGGTATCAATTCTTTTGGATCTCTGGAAAATGGACCAACAAGTTTTGCAAAATTCCAGGAAAAAGATTCTGATAAAATTGCGGTTCTTGTATTTTGAATTTTTCGAAGTTCGTTTTCTGCTTGTTGCATTGTTTCGAAATATGTTTGCTTGGAGCCTATTGATCGGGCATCAAGAACATAACATTTTCGACCAGCTTTCTTAGCAGCTTTGTCGATTCTTATTTTCATTATGTTACCTCCATATACTTTAAATATGGGCATCTTGTCTTTAAAAGTCAAGTGCCTTGATGTATTACTTACATAACGATCCCGTAGGGATTGCACTTTTGTTGTAAGTAAAATGCAAGTAAAAGAGGTGTTTGAAATGATAATTGTAATAAAAACAATGACTTAAATGGTGATCCCTAGGGGATTCGAACCTGTCTATGCCTATCTACAACATTCTCCAGCAATCTTTAACTTGCGGTTTTGCTAGAGATAATGACACACAAAGAATTATAAAGCAATATAGGGATTGATAGAGTATGTAAGTAAAATGCAAGTGTACTTACAAAATGATCCGGTAGGGGTAGATTCCTTGGATCCTGGGAATTTGTAAGTTTTGGGAAAGTTTAAACGCGATTTAAGAAGCGCTGAGAGGGGGGAAAGGTATGTCCTGGTATGATTGCACCTTATTTTTTCTTCAAAAGATCCTTATCTGCCCGGCGCGCTCCACCGCGCCCCGTAACAAACGACCGAACGCGGCCCATCGCCCAGGCAGCTTGACTAACCTTGGGTCTACTTCCACTCGAAAAGTACGCCGCCGCGCCGCGTTTATAGACTCGATCTAAAGTTGCTTTTGAGAATCTTGATGCACCAGGTATCGATGAATATTTACCACCGGATTTTTTCTTTGTAGGTTTTTTTGCCATTACGACTTGCTCCTTTTTTTACTGATCCGATTCATCATGGCCGGTGTTAATTTTCCCTGGCGATATAATTTTGCAGTTCGTAAAATTTCTTTTTCTCTTGCCTTTGGATTTTTTGCACCAGCCACATATTTTTTAGGAACACCCTTTTTTGTTTTTGGTACTGGTGCAAATTTTCTTTTTGTGGTTTTTCTCATCGCTTCTTTTTCTTCATAACTTTTTTTGCAGTCGTTGAATTACGAAGCTTCTTAAAATCAGCTGCATCGATCTTCTTACGATTGCCACCGATTGCAGCTAGCTTTTTTTGCTTAGATGTGTACTTTGAAAATGGCATTATTTTTTCTTTGGCTTCTTGCCCATCTTCTTCATAGACATAGCAGTAGCTGCTTGCTTTTTCATTTTCATAGTCTTTGTAGTTTTCTTTTTTCCATAATGTCCTGGCATAATAAATCTCCTTTCACCATTTAGTTTTATTGGCCCAGTAAGCTGCGGACATTTTGCCCTTAGCTATATTCTTGGCATGTCTTGCCTTGAATGATTTTGCTCTTTTTGTCATTGTTCGATCACCGGTCTTGCCTTGTTGACCAAACCGGATTGTCTTAATTTTGTTTCCCTCTTTTGCAACAACAACATGAGATTTTGTTTTATGACCTGGAGTTCTCTTCGGTTTGTTAAAACCTTTTACACCGGCCCTTTTTAATCTAGGATCTGTCATCGATCAAACCTGGTCTATACTTATTGACACGATCGTAAGTTAATAATTCAAACCTGGGATTATTTGAAATACTACAATGAACCCAGCCAGTATTACCTCCAGTATAAAATTCAAGTATAAGCTGATCGAACTCCAGGTTGTCTTTTATGTAATGACATAGATCCCAGTTCGATATCCCTGGTACTTCAAAGTCACTCGCCTGGCCTTTGCAATGTTGGCTTCTTGCAGAACTGCCAACAAGTATTGAAAGTCTTGGACAACGAAAAGTGCTGCTTGGTGAAAATGGAATACCATAATGATTTCTAACTGGCTGCAAAATCTTTTCAGCTAATATGTTAAGATTAAAAATAGCATCAGCATCGGGTGTATTATCTATTCCTTTTCTTTCAGCAGTTTGACTTTTTGTTAATTCTTGTAATGAAAAGTTTTTTGATATCATCATGTTCTTTTTTTTCTAACAGTCATGGCTGCCCTTCTAAATTGTGCTGCGGTAGGTGCGCCCTTGGCCCCTTTTTTTCTCATTTTGCCACCTCTTTTGCGCTTTGCATGAATGTTCGCGTATAGTCCTCTTCTCATAAAACCTCCATTTTCCTAGGTCTAATCATACACGGGCCTTTTGTTTCAGCGCTCCTAGCGCATCTGAGAGCCTTATTTTTTCTTAAATTTGTCTAAACCTTTTAATCCTAGGCCAGCGAGTATCGTTACATACAAAATATTCTGATACCATTGAGGAAGTTCATTTAATCTTTCAAAACCTCGTTTGACTATTTCTTCCATGCCAGGAATAAAACATAGACACATTGGAATAAGAACGATTACTGTGATTATTTCATCACGCCAGGAATTTTGTGTACTCTGGGCCATGATTAGTTCCCACTTGCTATCATGTGTAGCAGCAGTTTTCATAACTTCAGCTTCTGCTTCAGCTTTTGCTTTTGCTACTGCGCCCTTTGCTTTTGTCTGCTCTATTTTAGATTCCATAAAACTTGATGCAAGACTTGCAAGCGGTGATAAAAATTGTAACATAATTATTTCCTATCCATCCAGGCAGTAGTTCCCATGTAAGTACCAACAATTCCAGCGCCTGAAATATAAAATAAATTTGAAATATCAGCCAAGGCTTCAACACGATCAATCGGTATTACAAACATAGCAACAGTAAATACTCCCATACCAATCAACGTATATCTCGCCATTCTTAGTTGCGCTAAATTTTTTCTAAGTTTTGTTTCTGTCTCTCTTATTTCTTTAGCAGCAGATATCTCCTCATCGCTGATTTCACCGTCCTGATTGAGATCCCAACCACTATACTTAGATTTTTTTTGTAATTTTTTTTGCATTAATAAACCCTTACTTTTTTTGGATCTACCCTGGGAACTAATTTACAAATACATTTATAAGTTACTTTTTCGCCAACAGCGCTATCGTAAGTTTGTTCACTTAAATAATCTGTATAGAAAGTGCAATCAGCTACATTTCTAAAATATATTGCGCCTTGTGCTACACCATTTAGATAGCAAGCCAACATGAAAGCAGTCATATAATACCTTTTTTCTTAGCCATCAATGCCAGGATAGTTACTACACCAGCGCATAATGCAGTTATCAGAATAGCTAAAACAGTTTTTAAAATTATATCTTCTATTTTTTCTCTTCTTTTTTGTGCAGCTATTAGTGCTTCTTTTCTTTTCTTTCTAGCTTCAGCGCAAAATGCCAGGTAATCTGTATAAAGATTTGCTCTGCCGTAAAGCTGCATGAACTCACGAAGTTGATCTTGTTTCTTTCTTATTTGTTCTAATGCCATAAACTCTTCTAGATCTGAATCTTGTTTGCCTAGAAAGTTTGTCCAAATACTATTTTTTCTTTTGTGTAAATCTGCTCGTAATTGATCTTCAGCTGCACAAAAGCGTGAGATCGCCGCCCCAGCGTTTGCTATATCTCTCGAATTTTCTACTGTTTTTTTGATAACCGCAAAGGCCGCATTTGCTGCTGCAAGCATTTCCAACATTTTTTATTATCTCCATGATGGGCCTTCAAACCAGGCTACTAAGGAACGTCTTATACCCTTTGTCACCGGAAGTACTCTATGCACCAAATAACTTGGAAATATCAGTATTGATCCTTTTTTTTTCAAATCTATTGATGGTGATTCACATTCACTAAAACAAAATTCACCACCCACGTATTCACTTGGATCGGAAAGCTGTACTGTTACAGAAAGTTTTCTATCTAATCCATCATTCCTATTCCAATCAATATCATGATGCCAGTTATAGTGACCTCCTTCGGTTGCCAAATATTCTGTAAATTGTATATCTGCTTTCTTGTAAATTTGTATGCCAAATGTGTTTCTGTTAGCCATGTCTACATAGTCATAGAGCAAACTCAAAACTCTTTTATCCTTGAGCCAAGAAACACGACTTTTTCGTACATCATCTTTACTATCGTTAAAAGTATTGGCTTTTGTCGTATCACCAGCGACTTTTATAATATCATCGACTATGTATTCTGAAATTGCTGACGGATACATTTGCCAATTTTGTTTTATTTCTTTTGTTAACATTTATGACGGTTTAGTCGGAAAAGTTACATTATGTGGGAATCCTTTTTGCTGAGGAACATTTAATAATTCTGTTCTGTAATTTTTCCAAGCATCTTGTTGTTCAGTTGTTAGATCTGCCCAACGTAATGGATTTGTAACTATTGGATCTACATCATTAAATAATATTTGATTTCTTTGATCTCTAACTATAGCAGCTTCTCTTGCATCTAGTTCCTTTTGTGTAATTTTTGTGTAGTTATTTCCAATTAAAACTAATAAATCGTCATTATTAATTGTATTATCAGGATCATCAGGTCTTAATGCATATTCAATCCAACCGTATTGTGGGTGATTTATTTCTAAATCGAATATGGTGTTCTCTTTATTTTGAGATTTGACATTTCTTATTTCTGTAATTTTGATAGACATAATTTTTCCTTATGCAATTCTTACGTAAACTGAAGCATCTCTACCATTTTGATATAGACTAGATGCTTTTTGACCCATAATTCTCCAAGTTCCAGCAGCATAAGCACCATTGTTGAACGCCTCAGCATCACTAGCTCTTAAAACATTTGATCCACTTTTTGTGTTTCCAGCATACAAAACACCATAAAAAATTGCTTTTAATAATGCATATGAATTTACTGTGTTCCAAGAAGTGGCAGTTGGGCCAGCTGGTCCAGTAGGCCCTGTAGGTCCAGTTGGTCCTGTTGGTCCTGTTGGCCCAGTTGGCCCAGCACTTCCATCACTACCACTACTACCACTTGGTCCTGTAGGACCTGTAGGACCAGTTGGTCCGGTCGGACCTGTAGGTCCAGCTAAAGCTGCATTAGTAATAGTTCCTTTTTTCCAGGAAGAAGCAGAGGTATCATAAATAGCTAATAAATCTGCACCTTGAAAAGATGTTTCAGTAGACAATGCAGTTAATGCTGATCCAACATTAGTGCTATCGGTAACATCAGCGCTTGCTTCAATACCATCAAGTTTTGTTCCATCAGCTGCGACATCACGACCATCTATAGTACCACTAGCAGTAACATTGGCATTTAAGTTAATTTCACCGCTTCCATTAGGAGCAATGGTAATATCACCATTACTTGCAGATACAATAGAGTTACCATTTACATTAAGATTACCTCCTAGTGTTGGCGCGCTATCAACAACTAGTGAAGTCATAGCTCCAGCAACAACAGCTACAAAATTACTACCATTGTAATAATTAAGTGTATTTGTCGATGTATTAAAATATAAATCACCAGCATCAAGACTATCTGTAGGAGCAGAGCTTGCAACTCTATATCTAGCAGCAAAGCCATTAACTGCATCAAGATTGGCTACTACAGTTGCAATATCATTTGTGATTGTGGTTATTGTATTACCCATAGCATTACCATGTGTCGTACAATAATATCTTAATCCAGTAGCTGGAGCATCATCAGGAACGACAAACGTTACCTTTGCGCCAGCTTGTCCAGCAGTACCAGTTACTGTTACTCCAGTTGTATAAGCTGAAGATCCATTTTTAAATGCCAAAGGGTGTGTGGCATTTGATGAATCGCTTTGATCAAATATATAAGTGAAACCTCTAGTGAGTGTGATTGCTGGATTATTAACACCATCTAAACGAAATATGTTTACGCCACCAACATTTGCTACAGTTACTGTATATGTTTTTGATCCACCTACAGTAGCCGCCACAGAATTTATTGTAGATATATTTGTTGCAACAGTACCAATATTACTTGAATCACCAGCTACAGTATTAATAGAAGCTGAATCACTAGCTACTGTAGAAATATTATTTGTTGGACTGATTTGACCAGCAACAGTTGTTATGTTTCCTACTACACCAGTTGCACCCAGGGTTGCCATGTTTGCTACATTTGCATTTGTAGCAAGAATTGCCATATCATCTGTTATTGTAGTATTTGCTAAAATATCAAGATCATTAATAATCGTTGAATTAGCTAATTGGTCCATATCAGCTAGCACAGCAGTATCTGCAAGTGCAGCCATATCAGCTATTACTGCACTATCCCCAAGCGCTGCCATGTCTGCAACTACTGCGCTTTGAGCAAGAGTATTTATATTTGTTTGTTCTGACGAAGTTGGTTTTGCAGATACCCAGGCTGATCCAGTATAAACTCTTAATTCACCAGCTGACGTATTAAAATACAAATCTCCAGCATCTAAATTTGACGTTGGATTTGAAGAAGCAGCACCATGATATTGACCTTGAAAAGTTGTTAGTGTAGCAGCAGCTGCGCTCGCACTATTTGCCGCAGCATTTTCACTATTTGCCGCAGCAGCTTCACTATTACCAGCATTTGTTTCACTACTTGCCGCAGCATTTGCGCTGCTTGCAGCAGCAGCTGCAGAACTAGCTGCATTAGTTGCGCTTGTCGTTGCGCTTGCTGCATCAACTATCAATGAGTATTTAGCGCTGTTTGCGTTTGTTGTTAGTGGCTGTGATCCGCTAGATGTGTGAGCTTCAGTCACAATGAATATATTGTTGGTACTGGTATCTTTGACGATATCTCTTACAACATATGCTGTACTCGCTGCCCAATTACCCTTGAAAGTACCAAGCTCTTGAGAGACAGCAAGATCCCCTGATCCGTCAAAACTCAAAAGTTTGTTTGCTCTATCTGAAGCGCCAATTGTAAATTCTGAAGATGTTATACTATTTGTTCTTGAAACTTTGATAGATCTATCTATTGATTCTTGAAGCTCTTGGCTGATAAGTGTCAATCTATCAAGGGCCTCTTCATGACTTTCAGCTGGGAAAGGATCATTAGCTACATAATCGGTGGATTGTGTAATGTCTAAATTACGTCTTATAATTACAGTTTCGCCTGATTGTGGCCTTTTATCTGAACTTGAAAAATGTGCATCACTACTATTTCCAGTATTAAATTTAAATAAAACATTACCACCGCTATCATTACCAGCATTTGTGACAATGTAATCAGTATTAAGCTGCTTAACTGTTTCAGCACCAGTAGAGCTTCTGATAATTACATCTAAATCGCCATCAGCAAAAATTTTAAATCCGTAAGAGAATGAGTGTTGTGTGCCATTACCGCTTCCGGAACTTTTGATAATCTTAATATCTACTGTCATCTATTCACCTCAAATACATTTTCAAAATCAGGAGATCTTTTTGGTGTACGTTCACCAGGTTCCCACCAATAGTCTTGGCCATATTCTCTTGCATACCTTCTTCTTAAACTTCTAAATTTTCTATGTGCTTTTGGATCCGCCCATCTTTGCAGCTGCTGTATTACATTTCTCTCTAAAGCTAACCTGGTATACCAAAGGGAGCTTCCAGGAGTATATCGACCAGCAAATTTTATAAACTCACTTGCAAAGTTCGCATTATCACCTTTTGCTGCTTGCTGTACATTTCCTAAAGTGAGTTTTCTAATGTCATCAGCCAGGCCGACAACCGGACCAGCTATCGTTTGACTCAAGCCGCCATCAAATCTATTTACATCTGAAAACAAAAAGTCACCGAATATTCCAAGTCCACCGCCCTGGAGTAATGCAGCACCCCAAAATTCACCATCAGTCATTGGCCTTGGATCACGACCTTTTGACACCTCTTTCATCTGCAAAGCAAGAGCGCCCATAATAGTCGATGATATTAAAAAATCTGCTAGATAAGTTCCTTTTCTTTTAACACCAGTATCATACAAACCTCGAACAATATGTGTGTTTACAAGTGTTGCACCGAAGTTCTTATACATAGCAAAAGACCTGGTAAGTTCACCTGATATTGTTCCAGGTGCAGTATCACCAACCAAAGCAACACGACCTCTTAAAGATGTTGAAGGTACTGCAAAGTTAGTTTCAGTATTTACCATTTCCAGGACTCTTAGACCTAGATCCCTAGCAGTATTACTATCAATATCAGTCCTGGACATAAGATTTTCAGCGCTAAAAAACTGAGATCCCTCATGTTCATAGAGTTCAGTTGATCTTATGATATCCCATTTATTACCACCGATCCCATATCTTTTAAGTGTGTTTCGTAAAGGATCGTCAAGTTCAGCAAAAGATTTACCAGCTTGATCTCCAATGTGTCCTAAAAATTCTGTACCAAATGCCCAACGACCAGCTGTTGTCCAGGGAGATAAAAAACTGGCGCGCATCATAAAATCTGATATTCGCCTTGTTATTTCCGGACCTGATATATCTCCAAGATATCTCATTTGTGCAGCTGCCATTGTTGTCCAGCCTTCCGCGATCAAACCTAGTCTGACTGCAAGCTTACCTTTTTCAGTTGCACTTAATGGATTCAAAAATTTTAATACATCAGTTATTGTGCTGGCTTGTGGTATTCCAACAAAAGACCTGGTTAACCTTTGAAAGTTAAGATCAGTTACAGCTGATAAAGTTGCAGCACCTAATTGAGCAGATTGTAAAAGAGATCTTAGTCCAGCAAAAGTGTTTGCAATAAAGCCACTTACTGGAGCATTGGCCCTTCCAGTAACTGCATTATATAAAACTTCTATTTGTTTTACTTGTGTCCTGGCCTTATCTCTAAGTTTTGGATCACCTGATATAGCAGCTTCTTTGTTTATGGTTTCCTTTATATAATTTATTGTAGAAGTAGGATTCGGACCTAGTATCTCCATTTGAGCAATTTCTTTACTCATAGAGCTTATGTGAGAAAGCATTGTATCAAAAGCATTGGCATTACCAAATTTTTCTTGATACTCAATCCAGGTGTCTGCATTTTTAAAAACCAGGAACCTATGATCAGTTCTTCTATTGGCTACAGACTTTCCCATCCCAGATCTAGCACCAGGCATAATCTTGTTATAACCATTACTTACAATAGTTTCATATACTTCATTAAGAGCAAGTTCTAGTCTTTGTGGACTCATGGGCAAGCCAGTTCCTTCATCCACCATTTTTTCAAGATCTAATCGATCTCTAATAAAATCTACCCATTCTTTTTTTGAAACTTTACCAACAGCGATTTGATCATGGACCTGGGGCATACCCCAGCCCAGTCTTCTTGGTATAGATCCACCAGCACGATTAAATTGCAGCCTTAAAGCTTCTGCTGCTTCTGACCAGGCTTTTGCAAACTCCCTGGCACTTGCATCCCCGGTGTCTTCACCAAACACCTCGCGTATCATATTCTTAAGTTTTGCTTTGTTTCTTACTTCTCCGACCAGGTTTCTTTTAAATGTAGCCAGGACATTGTAAAGTTTTGCAGTTGCTGTTTGATGAATTGCATCGGTTCTTTGAGTAATACTACTGTATCTTGAGAAGTTATCTTGCTCTAGCAAAGCTTCAGCAGCTTTACCAAAGTTTGGCCTTCCTCTAAAATCTTTATAATCTCTTAAATTTTTATCAATTCGTTTGTAAGCCTGGACTTGCAGCAGTTTTTTTCTTTTCTTTTCAGCAGTTATTTGTTTCAAAGCATCAAATGTTTCCCGGCCAGCTTGCGCAGCTGCTTGACCTGGTGACATACGTTCTAAGTTTTCAGCTTCTAATTCATCAAATAAATCTTTTGCAAGTTTTGCCTGATCATCCGTAATTAGTCTTTTACCAGCTGCATCTACTTCTGTACTGCCATTTATAATACAATCTCGTAAACTCATACGACACAACCTTCAAGACGATCAAGCATCCTTTGATCTTGAGCAAATTCTTCTTCTAATTCTTTTATTGTTTGAGTTCTTGCTATAGACTCGCCAGCTTCATCTACAGTATCTGTAGGAAAACGAAATTCCGGATCATCAGTTAATCTTGCTTCTTCGGCTTCTTGCTCAAAGAGTTTACTATTTTCTGGAGATTCTTTGGCAACGGTTCTGTCATCACTCGATCCTCGATTTCGCTCAAGTTCAAATCCCTCGAAGATTTGGTCTGTGTCTTCTCGGATAATTTTAGGATCTGTTCTTGATCCGTTGTTGTCGATTTGGCCATATCCATCTACTTCTTTTTTTAAAATTTTATAGTTTTCGCTTGGCTTGTTACCAATAGATCTAACATATTTTGGACTTATAAGTCTACCTAAGTCTATAAATCTATTGAGCATCCTTAGTAAAGCTATCGGGTTTTGAACATCAACATCACCCAGGATAACTTTGTAACCAGCACTTTTAAGTTGTTGTATCTGTTGCCTTAACTTATCAACATTATCACCAACCTTTGGTATTACAAGGTTTGCATCCTCACTAATTAAGATATCCTGGACTGCTCTTGCAAGATAACTGCTTTCTTCATGAACAGCATTAGCTCCCAAACCACCGCGAAACTCCGGTAACGCTTTCTTCGCATCATCCGGATCAACAATAGCTGCACCTAGTTTTTTTGCAACCTGGTTAGCAATTGTTGACTTACCAGCGGCTGGTGGGCCAGTAAGAATAACAGCAGTTTTACCATTGGTGACTTTGTAATTTGATGGTGGTGTAAGCTTGCTATCCAAATAAGATAATATTTTTGCACGGGCAACAAGCGACTTTATACCTTCAGAGTAGCCTTTTAACGTCATTCCGTCAATAAAAAACTCACGATCCCTCAACCAGGTATCTGATAAATAACCTTCTTTTAAATTAGTTAATTCAATTTTATCAGCTTCATCTAAGGCCCTGATAACTGCTGGATGATTGTCAATCTCAGCATCAGTCATTCCTTTTTCTAATTTATTTTTAAGATCTTGTCTTAGTTCAATATCTTCAGTAAAACCTTCCCTTNTACTTTCTCCAAAGATATCTTGCTCTAACTGATCAGCTTGTTGTCTTGCTCCTGGTCCACTTGGTTTGTCAAAGTTTTCGAGTTTCGGGTCCGCTGCAACCCTACGCTCAAGGACTTCCGTTGTATCATTGATACCGCGTCTAACATCGCTAACTGCAACCCTGTTAAAATCGCCTTCTCTAACTGCGTTTCGGACAGCATTGACGAAGCCTCTAGAAGCTTGTTGATACCCTTCTTCCTTGGCGATTTTTGCTGCTTCTGTGAGCGCATCGCTGAGAGGTCCTTTTCTGTTGGCGACTGCCTTGATAAGTTCGATTGCTTGGCCATCTTGTCCAACCCTTTCTAAGTTTGCATCACGCGCAAGAACATTACCTTCAGCTTCTAATCGCGCAGCATTGTTAACAATATTTTGAAAAGCATTTTTGTCTTGTTTTATAAGTTTGACTGCATTGTCCAGGACTTTTGCTCGCTCCATAAAATAACTTTCCGGAATTAATTCTGCTCCAAAAAGTGTGTTTTGTTCAACCTTTGTAAATCCAGCATCTATTACCTGGCGGACTATACTTTCAGCCTGAAACTCATTCTCCGGCAATCTTTTTGCCAGGATACTCATTGCAGCTTCCTGGAGATCAGGATTTTCTGGAATTAGTCTACCAACAGCAGCTGCATATTTAGCTGGTACTACATCATTAATAACCATACTAAAAAGGTTGTTTGGTAAATTTACAAGTGCTTTTGCTTGCCTTACAAGGTTTGAATTGGGCGGAAGTTCTGAAATCCTGGCTGGATCTATTCTTAAAACTTTTGCAGAATCAATAGCAGTACCAGTTCCCTCTGCGATATTTCGTAAAGCAGCTGATACCATTGCCATTTCCGGAGTATTGCCATCGATTTCTTTCAGCAAAAAACCTCTCATGGTAACTTGCTGGCCTTGTTTTTTTAGTCTTTTTGCTAGACCTAATCTTTGGTGGCCATCAGCAATAAACTTTCTACCATCTGCATATTCAAAAACAACAACAACACCAGCTTTTATATCATCCCATTTTTTTACACCTCGCAACCGTTTAGTAACTCCGCTTTCGTCACCACCAGCTTTGAACTGAAAAGTTTCAGCATCGACCAATAATTCATCAGGATCAAAATCTTTTATTAATCCACTTTGTTTTTCGTTATCATAAACAGTCTTTGCTGATTTTTGATTGTTTTTTGGAAGATCAGATATATCAGGAAGTTCGTTTGTTTCTATCTTATCTTCAGCATTTTTTAATCTTGAAAAATGTTCTGTTTCTCCATCTTTTACAAGAGGATTGCTTTCGACAACCTCCTCTTGAAACTCACCAGCTTTTTTGAGTAAATCAGCAGTAGAGTTATTTTTTGGTGATAATGCCTGGATACCTTTCTTTACCTGGTTTGCAGTAAGACTTATAGTTTTACCGCCTATCCTAAAAGCTAGAGGGGATGCACCACCTATTATTCCACCAAAGGCAACAGCAGTCCAAAACTGCTCCCAGGTATAATCTACATCTAAAGTTTTATACCAATCTTTTACCTTAGTTTGTATTATAGCTTCAGTACCAGCACCAATTACTGCTTCTCGCAAAGATGCCCCAAGAAGATTTTGTGGTCCAAAACCAGTAAACATCAAACTAGATAAGAGTATTGGATCCTGGACATATGATGCAGCTTCTCCAGTAAACCTGGCGATAGCGCTGCTAGTTGCTGTATTTGATTCAGTTAATTCATTAAATTCTTTTCTTGCATCAAGCGCTCTTTTTTTTGCATTTTCATAAATTTTGTTTTCATCAATAACCAGGTCAGAAAATAAATCCTGGTTGTCTGCAACATGCTTTTTAATTCTCTTAACTGCATTTTCATAATCCTGGTATCGACTATCATCAAATAACTTCATACTCAAATGAACAGCTGGATTATACACACCATTTTTTTTAGACCGCTCATTTATAATATCCAGTATTGGCTGCCATTCTTCCTGGAGAACTATAGACTCGGATGTTGAAACATTATTATATTCTGTATAGTTGTAAGCTTTCCTAAAGTTCTCAAGAAAGCTTTCTTCTTTTTTGTCATTGACTGTAGGTAGTCTGTTAACAAAATTATCAGCTTCATTAGCTTCGTATAGAAAACCGCTCAAGAATCTTCATCCCCTGATAGGCCATAATAAGAAAGAGCATTGAGCTTAACTTTAATTCCATTCCTATCTGCAAGGATTCTTATGTCATCGCCTTCACCGATTGCAAGAAAGTAAACCCCATCTCCAGTTGCATACAAATCATACTTTTCATCATTTATATCTTTAATAACCCCTGGAGATAAATTCAAACCCGTAATTCTTGTGATATCCTCGCTGGTTATGTTATCCAGCATATTTTCAAGCTGATCGGCATTTAACTTTTCGGGAATGTATGTTGGCGTACCATTAACTTCTTCAACACCGCCAATAGTTCCGCCCTTAGTAATCTTTCCGCCCAGGGCAAGTTTGATTGCTTTTTCAAAATTATTTGCTCTAAAAAAAGATTGGCCTTCTTCACTTTGTATTGAATTGTAAATTAACTTTGATACCTCATAAGTTGCGCCTTGTACTTCTGAGGGAAAAAATCTAAGCGCAGTTTTAACAGTATCTTTGAAAGTTGCATTTAAATCTGTTTCAACAGAGTCATCAACCTTAATACCAGCATTTCTTAAATCTAATCCATCTAATGCTTTTGATGCAGCTGTAACGTTTCCTTTTAAAACAAGACCTCCAATATGCGCCAGGTTAGGTGATCCCTTTTGTGAAAGTTCTTTTAATACACTTGATGTATGCCTTCCAAAACCTTGTGAGATCCTGGATAACATTGCAAGTCTCTCAGGTTTTGTAATATTTTTATTACTAAAAAAACTTGTAAATATTTGAGTTTCAGCTTCTGTAAGATATGTAAGTTCCGTGCCATAGATGGTAGAAACATTTTGCGCTGCTTGTATTCTGTTTGACACTTCAGTTTCAAAGCTCGCACTTGTGAAATCTAGCTGATTGATCTTAATAATACCAGTTCCAGCTGCAAAATTAAGAGGATCCCTGGCAAGTTCTGTTCTCATGTTGTTTGCAATTTGGGTTGCTTCTTTTAAGATTTCAGTTTCCAGAGTTGTATCCAAACCTTCTTCACCAAAGTTTGGAACACCTCCGGTTTTAAAATCTCTCAAAAAGTCTTGAATCTGAGATGGATTTTGTCTTCGTAAATCATCATAAACAGTTTTTTTCACTTTTAAATTTCTTGCAAACTGCAAACCTTCAGCATCATTTAGTTGCTTTGATTTACCTTCCAGGGCCTCAATGACAGAAAGATCAACAGTACCGCCATCAGTTAAAATTTTATTAATTTGTTTATAATCCTTTAGTAGCTCAGAAATTTTTCCATCATTTATTTTTAGTTGATTATTAAGATCAGATTCAAACTTTTTTACAAGTTGTCTGTTTTTACCAGGACCAAGTGGCTTCAAAGGATTATCTTTGAGATTTTGTATAAATGCAGATTTACCTTGGATTGTGCTTTGATTATTAAACTCCTCGATAGTTTTTTCTTCTAATATATCTCTCTTTAGTTTAGCTGATTTTGTGGCAGCTTCAGTTTCAGTATAATATCCAAGCTCAACAAGCTTGTCATACAAGCCACCCTTACCAAATATTTTATTTTGTGCTTTGTTAGATTCAGCTTCATTTCCATAAATTACATCAGTTTTGTATTGATCTATTAATTGAACAGATGTTGCAGCTTGGGCATTTATCTTTCTATTCATTGCATCAGATTTAACTGATATCCTTTTGTGAATATAATCAGATTCAGAATCTACAATAAAATCTTGAAAAGCATTTTTACTTGTAAAATTTTTATTTAGGCTTTTGATTATATCTGCTTTTTTATTATCAAAAAATGTTACTGCTTTGTTTGCATCCATAGACTTTGCCTGGATTGCTGCATCAGCTATTTCTTTTTTGAATTGTAAAAGATTATTGTTTTTTTCTTGCTCGTAAGTTGTTTTTTTNTCTATTTCAAATTCTAATAAATCTTTTTCTTGCTGCTGTTCAAAAGCAAGTAGTTGTTCTTTTTGTGCATTTTGTAAAGCATTGAGTGATGCTCGTTGTGCTGTTTGTGAAAATGCAAGGCTTGCATCAGCTGCTTGAGAAAAAGCACCTGGGTTAGCACGAACAGATAATTGTTCTGCTCCTGATATATTAGACCGTCTTGTTTGTGATTTATATGTAGGAACTTTCATCAACCATACCTAGAGTTTATGATTTGTTTTTGTCTATTTATATTGCCCAGGATATTCTGCCTGGATAAAGAAGATGAAGCATTTAAGTTTGCAACACTTGTAAAACCAGCAAGCAAACTTTGCCCGGCCCTAATATTACCAGCGGCTCTTGCTTGTCTTCCATAAAGCCTGGATAAATCAGCTTGCATTTTATTTTGCAATGCGCTTTCTTTTAATCTTTGCTCACCGAGATCAGCATTGTATCTTCTAATTGCTATTTCATTGTCAGCTTCTTTTGCACTTGCCAGGGCCACTTTTAACGGTGTTCCTGATTCTGCAACAAAACCATTGAATCTAAATGCCTGGCTAGTTGCATCCTGGAGATTNTTGAATTCTTTTTGAAACTGAGCAATATCAAGTTCACTTTGTATTTTAAGTTGAACTGCATCTTGCTCATTTACTTTTGCATTACGTTCTGAAACAGCAGCATTATATTCATTTGCGACTTGTTGTGATTTACCTATCGCTCTTGCACTATTAGCGCCTGATATAGCTGATATTGCGGTTGCTGCTATTGCTGCTTCTACACCCATTAATATATCCTTGAATATCTATAATAGTCCGTACCATCAGGACCATATTTTCTCATTAGACCTTCTTTTTCCAGGCCCATAAAAGATGCAAACTTTTGTGCTTGAGGCCAATCGACTCGAACTGCGGTTTGCAATCTAATTAAATTATTATCTTCTACAATTTGTTTTAGTTTGGTTTTTGTAATTTTTATTATTTGTAGTTTGTGACTGTGAAAATCTTGTGAAGCAAGAAACCAAACCTCTGCAACACCATCCCACAACGGTTTGAATCCAGCACTTGCAATAACTTTGTCCTGGTGTATAGCTGTAAAACTTAATCCAGGAACAACCAAAGAATCTGCAAAATCTATAAATTTAGTTATCTTTTCGGGCGCACCCTTATTCATTTTATTAGCTAATATTTTTTGTCCATGTGAACCTTTATAATCTACAATATTCATTGATCGAAAGTTTGCAGCCTAGGGAATATTGCCAGCACCGTAGCTGGTAAAGGTTGATTTTGTTTTATGACTATAAATCCATCATTATCGAATCCACCACGAAACTCGACCTCTTTGTCACCAGTAAATAATGGCAATGCTGTATCCATCGCATCAGCGCTGCTTCTAAAAGGTATTCTATCTAATTCACTATCTTGACTTCCGACCTGTATACCTACTGTTCTAAATAAACGTAATGTAATTTCGTGTATTCTTTTTATTTTGCCCTGGGCAGTACCTTCAGTACCGCCAGCATCTATTCGCATAGTTTGTAATGTTGAATCATATGACAATCCAACATGTGCTTTTGTAACTGATCGATCAAGTGTAATAGATCCTGAAGAAACTACTTTGTCAGGATGTGTTGATCCATTAGCCAAAATTGATACAGTTTGACCTTCCAGGTGATCTAATCCTGATATGCTTGTTGCTGCGGATCCGGAATAGGTAAGACCGCTATCTACAAAAAAAGCATCTTCAACATTAGATCCAAAATCAAAGTTTGAGAAAAATTCAACATATCTTTTTGTTGCACCGCCAATAGTTCTTTTGACCACCAGGTAAACTTGATCTTCGTTTAAATCTCCTGGAATAACAGCAACAGATTCAACAACAGAATTTCCGGATCCAAAAGAACCTCCTATAATTTGTTCATGCCATCCAACTACATTTTCTTCTCTTCTATATGTCATTCCAACAAACTTGCCATTTGTAAGCACACACCAAACAACATTGTCAGGCTCTTGTTGAAAAGCAATTTCAGTAATTCCGGTCTCAGTAATATGTTCTGCAAGTATAGTTAAATCAGGAGCCTGGTAACTATCTTCGTCAAAATTGTATACAAGCTCTCTCATTTTTCTTGATGCTCTTTGAACAAACATAGTAACATTACCGACCTGAATCGGTTGTATGTTTGCTGATCCATAATTTGCCTGGCGCTTTATTTGAGCATTAGTAGGACTGATAGGTTCAGTAGTGCCACTTGCACTCACCGCAAATTCACCGCCAGAAGTTCCAACAATCAAAACACGACCGGAAGCAAGATAACGAATAACATTTACCTGGTTAGATCCTATCGTATAAATCAAAGCATCAGTAGGATTTGCACCATCAGCAAAATCTTCAAAACTACCAGCCACAGAAAAGAAAATTGTTTGTGGTTGTAAAGTTGTATTTGCGAATACCAAGCGCTGTTCATAAAAAGTAACAGCTGCTGGTTGCCCAGTTGTTGCACTAAATGCGCCTAGTGAAAAGTTTTTATCAGCAACGAGATCTCCATTAAGTGTAACTGATTGTCCAGCTGCTTCATCGACAAGATCTACTGAAGGTGAGAATAATATTGTATCTGCTGTAACCTGGACAATCAATGCACCACTTTGATTATTGCCACCGTTAGTTGCACCGCTGATTGTAACTTTTTGTCCTACCTTAAAACCCTGGACAATAAATTCACCAGCAGTATCAGTTATACGATCATTATGTTCAAGGCCAGTAGCGCTTGGATCACCTTCATAAAATCTGATTGTACTTGCTGTATAACTTGGCATGAGTTCAGTTCGGCCATCTGCATTTTCTTGAACAGTTGCAGTCACAGAAGTTGCGCTTGAAAAATTTGTTATTTTAGCAAAGCCATCGTGCAGCCTTACTAATCTACCTACATCAGTTGACACAAAGGTCGATGCACTAGCAGTAATGGTTACTGATCCGGTCCTTCCATTTGCAGTAAGTGTAGTGCTGGTTGTATTGGGATCTTGCATTGGACCACGAAGAAAATTAACCTCCGTTATTGTCCAGGCTGTATGACTTGTCCTGGTTATTTTTTGAACTGGATGGGATGGATGCACCAGGTACATGACATCAGCTGATTGTGTAAATTTTATCTCAGCGACCTGGGCGCTTGTGTAAACAGTTGTTACCTCAACCGGACTTCCACCTGATACAACAGTACCGCCATCTTTGTGAACTCTAAAATAGTTTTCACCAAACTCCAGGATATAAGATTGTGTAATATTAAATTCAAAAGGTATTATCCTGGTAAAGTTACTGCTTGTTTTTACCTCTCTTACAAACTTTGTACCTGGCCTTCGACTTGCACCGCCATGAGGATGGATAATAAAATTTTGTAAAGTTTTGCAGCCATTAAAATATTTATTTACATCAGTCCTTCCATCTAACCTGGGCGAAAGTTCTCCGGCTGTAAAGTTATTAAAGGGAAAGGATGCCTTTGCCATTACAATCTCGCATTAATAAATGTATTTGCTGCAATAACTTCACTATCATCAATGCTTGATGTATTGACTGTATTTCCTTCTGTTGCATCTACAAACCTCGCTTCTTTGAGTTTATCTCTATAAAGAAGGTTGAATTGTTGTGCCAGGCTAATACTACCAGCTAAAGGATAGGCGATATCTGCTGCAAGAGCAGCTGTAATCGTTTCAAGAAGCATAGTGTCATAGTTATTTGGATCAAGATCCAGGCCAACAAACACAAGTTCTATTGTTGATTCATCGCAAAGAAGCTTCCTTCCCTCGATAACAAACTTTATATTTGGATCACTTAATTTTAAAACTCGTAAACAAAAAGGATCTACTGGCAATGAAAACTTTTTACCAAAAGTAAAAGCTGGGGTATCTGCATCGGGAGAAATAGTTTGTCTATTAATTAAACTATTCCAGGGGTGAGATCTAAAGACATTGTTTCTAACAAACTCATACCGNTGGTTACAAATCCTGGCAGCCTTACTATCTTCGGTCAACGATATGATATTCGATGCACCTATTTGATTCAAAGCTGAATTACATATATCTACTACTGAAGCCATAATAAAAAGGGCAGCGCTAGGCTGCCCCCTCTTTTAGTTGATAACAAATTGAATTTGAAAACTAAGATCGCCAGCACTATTACCAGCTGCATCAAATGTTAATGCAATATAATAATATGTACTTGGATCAGTTGATTGCCCGGCATCTTCAAAGACTCGTTGTCCACATTTATTAATGTCACGAGCTTCAAAGGCAACCTCTGTTCCAGTTGTTACTGCACCTCTTAGATCAGTAATAGCTGAAGCATAACAGTCATCATCGACCGCCACACCAGCTGTTGTGTATAAACCAACATCACAAGTATTTGTTGTTCCTGAGTCCAGGTCATCGTTAAATAACTTGATACTCAAGACACTTGCATTTGTTGGAATAGGTGCAAGCATTACGATATCGCCAGCTTCAAGGTCAGTTGTTGCTAGTGCTACTGTTCCCTGGATTGTTCTCACCACACCATTTAATTGATGNGCTGGAGACATTACCATTGGATCAGCTTCGAAGTTAGTCACAAGACTAGTATTTTTTGTAGTCATTCTAATCCTCCTTTAAGCTGATTCATCGCAAACGATGGAAACTACTTTTTCTTCTTCCATTCGTGTTGCACCGAAAGTTGCACAATAAAACACCTGAGTTGAATAGGCTTTATCGGGCCGCTCGTCTATGCGACTCATTATATCCTTCCCAACAGCAAGTTTGATTCCGTCTTCTGCCCAGGCAAAACAAGTTCTATCATTACCGGACTTTGTAAGTCGGTTAGATAATATAAACCGAAAGCCGAGGAACGAATCTATATCGCCAGTTGAAAGAGCTTTTACAGTATTAAAATCGCTAGANGTGATCTGAGTTGTACCAAGCAAAGCCTCTATCTGCGCTGGTCCTACTGCAATGTATCTGGCAATCGATGGATCGACAGAATTTTCATCCAGTATTTTCTTTGCTTCAATTAACTTTGCAATAGTCAAATCAGCAGAACCACCAGCAATCTGCTGGCCACTTGGCAAAGCAGTTGATGTTGATCCACTTGCACCAGTACTTGCAGTACCAGTTGCAGCTTCAATGATTGCATCATCCATTGATCTTCCTATGGCACTAGCAGCTGCTTGAGCATAAGTTGATGTTGGATCGATTAACAAACGAACTTTGTCGGCATCATCTATTAGATCTGCCCATTCGTATGTATCCATAGTAACCATACGTCTACTATGTGGAGTGTCGAGGATTTGTGTATCAGCATGTCTGCTAGTTCGCTTGACCGCTGCTACAGAACCCACTTGTTCGAAAAATGCTTTTTCTCCAGTTACAGATTCTTCCGAAACTGATCCTCTCAACAAAGATCCTCTTTGCTGCGATAGCAGCTGGACATTCGCTGAGAATTGCTGGACAAAAGCGGTTGTGATTTGTGAAGCCATTAGCTTTCTCCAATGTTAAAAGTTAACGCGCTACCCGGAGGATCCGGACACAAGGTTAGGTTTTGTGGGGCCTTACGGTTATCCCTTTTTTGCTTTGGATCTTTTACCAGGGGCCGGAAATTCCATAACAGTCTTTTCCGGCTTGTCCTCGTGTAAACACCAGTTCAAAAACTTGTCTGCGGTTTGTAAAGGATCAGCCTGGACTCTTGCGGATCCAGTTTCGAGTGTCATCCTTAAAACCTCTAATTTAAATTCTTTTGTAGTCATGATATCATCTCCCTATATCTTAGACCCTCTTGAACATAAAATGTATGCTCCGGGTGCTTATTATCCCAATAAGGACTATTCGGTGCAGTTATTTCAGCGAGCTTTGCTCTTACTTCATCAGGACCCATACCACCTGATGTTTTCACACCTTCAAGTTTATCCTCGCCAATATTATCAACAATGTATTTACCAACATTATTTATAAATTTTATAAAATCAGGATGATCACCAACTCTAGTTCCATCATTTAGCATTTGATCAGCAAAACCTAAATCAGAATGTGTTTGCAAAACTGCCTTNCCAATATTCATGCGATCATCAAAAGATTGTCCATATTCTCTTTTAAGTTCGTTTATTGTCTGATCTAATCGCTGCTGTATTTTACTTTCATCCAGGGCAAGATTCTGATCTGATTGAGCATTATATTCATTCATTAAAATTTTTGCCTGGTTTGGTGTAAGGCCAGCTTTATGTGCTATACCTTGAAACCAACCAATCATGGATGTATCAGGCTCAACTCCTTCGGGTAGTTGACTTGCCAGTTGATAATCTTCAGCTTTGGCTGGCCTTCCCAGCTTTGTGTAAAACTCGCCAATCTCTTCTTCGGTTGCATGTTTACCTGGTAAAACAATCTTATCTGCTCCTATCATTTTTTGAGCATTGATATGTGATTTTGCCAAACCATTTACGTCATTGTAATGTTGTAAACTAGGATGATCCCTATAAGATTCATCTATTTGTGATCGCCAATCCTGAACAGGTATTTCTTGTTTAACTTGTTCTTGGGTCGGCTGTTCAGACGGAACTTGTCCAGTTTCTACTGGGGCATCCGCTACCTGGGTTTCTTCACTCATGTTTCAATTTCTTCCTCTAATTTTGGTTGTTCTCGCAGCATTGATTGAATAAAAAGCACCACAGTTCGCTGCCCTTCTCTGTAGGCTGTTTCGGTTGGATCAGGNGAAAANGTGGTCCCATTGATGCTGTATCTTGCTTCAAGATCAGTTAGGATCCTCCTACCATCCACAGTATTAAAAATATTTTTATACATCACTCTAAGTTCATTCATTGTACTGCCTTAACAAAGGGTGCTGCATTACCAGCTGCTTCTGCGGTTTGTTGCAGTTGTTGCTGTTGTTGTGCTGCTGCTTGTTGTTCTGCTCGTTGCGATCTTATTTCTTCGACTTCTTCCTGGCTTCTAATTACTTTTGCTGGAACTGATAAAGAAGAAATCAATTCTTTAATTAGATTATCACTATCTAAATAATCGATCGTACCAGGATCAATATTCGCTAAAGGCTGCGATAGTTCAATAAATTGTAGTATTGATTGCACATCACTTGCTCTTTGTGCTTTTGCCAGGGGTGATACATATTCAATATCAAAACCCTCACCCTGGATTGATTCCGGTGCTTCATTGAAAACATTGTTTCTTGCCAGGATATTATATGTCCTGGATATCAATGGCTGCAACAATTCAGCCTGGAGTCTACCAAGTAAAGGACCCATGACTCTCATTTTCTCTTCAGTCATTTGAATAATTTGTGTTGCAGTCATTGTTGGACTTTGACCAGTTGTAAGCTGGTCAACGTAGAAAGCTGATTGAATTGCTTTTCTACGTTGTTCTTCCATATTCAAGCCTACTGGATTATTCGCACCTATGTTCAAAGGCTCAAGTCTATCCCTTGATCCGGCGCGGTAAAAATTCAGGCCACCTGGAACAGTTCTAATGGGGAGAATAAAACCATCATCCGGAACAAGTAATGGAGGGTCTACTTGTTTTTGGGCGGCCCTTATCGAAACTTCGGACATGGCATTTATCATTTTGACATCAGCGAGCGCTGTCATAGCTGGTGAACGACCATATCCGATTTCGAAACTTGCTTTGAAAAACCTGGGAGTTAAATAAGGAAATTCATCAAAGCCGCTTTCAGATAATACAGTTCGCTCTTGTGGCTCTATGTAAACAGAAGCTATCGGTTTATTTTGTGAATCGACCTTAGTAACATCTCTGTCATCTCTTTTGTAAACTGCATGAAGTAAAGTAATGTTTTCGTAAGGCTTTTCTTTTTCAAGCTTCAACATCTTTGATGTAAAATTTTCTTCACCAAAACGATTGATTGCTGCCCTGGCTGGCATTTTAAATTTTCGGTATACAGTATCTATCCGGCCCTTTTCATCTTCTGTTACATAACATTCTGATATATGCCTGGTTGAAAAATTTAATGAGAACTCGTCATCTTGTTCAACAAACATGATAGCAGTTCCGAAAGTAACCAAGTCATGATACAATTCATGTATCTGCTCATTAAAATTAGATCTCTGGAAAGCTGCATACATTTTACGTTCAGCATCACCCAGCCATTCTCTTGCAGTATCATCCATATTTAATTCATCGTTTTGATACTGTAATGAAAACCATTTAGTCGACATGTTTGTTAACATGCCGTGTAAAGATGATGAAAGAAGCTGCGCTGCCATATCAGCAGTTCCGTCAAATATTTGTTCAGTTCTTTTATCACCAGAAGAACGGACCTTGGTAATATCAGCTTTTCTTGGGATAATAAAATCACCAATCTCTTGCCAATGAGTTTCCCATGTTTGTCTTTGTGTCTCCAGGACACCAAACCTTTTCATTATGTCTATTGCTAAATCATCAGCCATGTTAACTTCCTAGCAAAGTTTTTCTTTGAACTGGCGCTGATCCCAACACACCTTGTCTACTTGTTTGAATACCTGAGTATCCTCCCCTGGATCTAAGTCGTGGGGCAAGACTCGGTGCGCCAGTTCCTCTAATAGTTGTCCTGGGCAAAACTCTTGGTTTTGGTCTTGCATCATTAGACACACCTCTATTAACAGTTCGTCTTGTTCTTCTTACTGGCCCGGAGTCATTATCATTACCAGTTGTTGGATCATTAGGATTACCTTCAGGCGCACCAGTATAAGTTGTTTGACCAAACCTACCTCTTGACATAGCACCAACAACAGTTCCCCTAGATCCATAAACTGGGGTAGCACCGCGCTGCAATGCAGATTGTGTCTGTTGCGCGCTGATAGAACTAATAACATTCAATGCACCGATACCAGGAATAAAAGCATCAGCAAATCTACTGCCAGTTAAACTTGATCGTTGCTGATTTGCCAGGGCAGTACTGCCAGCAAAATCATCAAATGAGGGATCACTAGCCGCACCAGCAATAGCTGCATCACTTTGAGCTTGTGTCATGCCAGCCATTAAGTTTTCTTCTTCTGCAATGTCAGGATTAATGTTTGCCCCTGGACTACCAGGATCGCTTGTTTCTCCAGCCACTTAGGATCTCCCTATTAAAGATTTATATTCTACGGGTGCTTCAGTTAACAATCCCCTAGATCCAGTAACGATTGTTGCCTGGCGATTTACTCTTCTTCTATTCTTTCTACGTCTTTGAACATCACCTTCAGCTGATACTGCACTATCAGGAACTACTGGATCCGGAACAGCTGGCGCTGGCGGTGGTGGTTCTACTGGCGGTGGTGCTGGTACTTTTGGTGTTAAAAATCCCATTACATTGCTACTCCTAACGGATTATAATTATTATCTGCTACTGCTTGCGGCGGCGCTTGGTAACCTTGGTTTTCTTTGATGCCGACCGCGCAGTANCTCCAGGCATCCGCTGAGTGCGAGGACCAGTCGTGGACCGGACTCGCCCGGAAGGTCCTGAGTCTTTCATTGTAGGCCCTATGATATTGGCGCAAAGCTTCAAGACCGGATTTACAATTCGACTTATCAAACCAGCATCTTGCAATAAGTAACTGCGCAGCATGGATGCCATCCTCAACCGGAAGCTTCGGGACCACGCGGAAATTGATACCCAGGTCCCAAGCAATTTCCCGCCTACTTTTGCCCGAACCAAGTTCGCGTACTTCAATATCGTGTGGCGCATTGTGTGTCCCATAAATATAATTTTTACTCGATAAGAGTTTTGCATAGTGCGGTAACCCCTCGTTACGCGCTTCATAAAAATCGATAACATGTACTGCTCTCCCAACATTTTGAGTAAACCAAACAGCTGTTGAATCCCCTATACCAAGGTCCCACCAGGTATCTACTTTCTTAGATAGATCGTAGGGAACATTCGTGATGCGCCCCTTTTCCTGGGCCTCTTGTAACTCTTTTCCATAAATAGATCCTGGAACATTAGCTACCCAGGAACATTCAAACTCTTGATCGAATTGATCTTTTGTCATGATCGCTTTTGCAGCTTCTAGTTCTTCGTCATCTACGATGCCAGTATCACTAGCCTTATAAATCATAGTAAACCAATCCGGGTTGGTCCTAGCAGCTTCATACAGTTCGAAGAAACTATTATGACCTCTTGGTGTACCTATAAAAAATGCCCACCCTTTACGATCAGATAAAGCCGGTCTAATGACCTCCGGAAACAAACTCTCCGGCATGTCTGCCATCTCATCCAAGACCGCACCATCTAAATAGATTCCTCTGAGGCTATCAAAATTTTCTGCTCCAAGAAGCTGGATCCTGGACCCGTTAGGTAGATCACATCTCAGTTCAGTTTCGTGAAACCTTACCATCGGTACTGCTCCAGCAAACTGCTTGAGATAATCCCAGGCTACCGCCTTAGCCTGGCGATAGGTCGGCGCTATGTAAGCATACCTCGGATTCGTTTTGTCGTTTAGTATCGCATCCCTCAGCAAGTGATTGATGGCCATAACTGTTTTACCGAATCTTCTGTGGCATACAATAACTCCCCAGCGCTTCTTTTCCAGCTGATCGTGTATGCTGGCCTGGAGTGTCCTTGGTGAATAAGGGATTTCAATGTTCATTCGTAACTATCTTGCTAAAAGGTATATGATGACATTACAGCATGGCGCGTTGTCTTGGGGGGATAGGGCCTGGCATTTTGCAAAAAAAGCCAGGTTACCGGTACATAACCCGTAGATATTGTACTGCTATCCTAGATTACAAGCTGTTCAGTTGCATTTCAGTTGCATTGACGATGCGATTCCTAC
>FUFK010040081.1_pt1 | contig 39115 bp, 40 predicted proteins | sample 1021851 | NCBI WGS metagenome assembly FUFK01 (sample SAMEA51879418, study PRJEB19060) | metagenome
CTGATAGATTCAAGATTACCAAACACAGCACTTACTGACTTGATGGAGTGTGACAGTTAACGTACTGCACACTATCGGTTGCATATGACCCTATAGTCACTTATAGTATATTCATACAACAGATTTTTATTATGTCAACAAATGCAAGAATCGCACTCAAACTTTCCGATAAAACTTTTGTTTCAGTTTATCATCATTGGGACGGTTATCCTGAGTGGTTGGGTGTAGTCCTAACTGAACAGTATAACAAACTAGAGTCTGTTATCGAACTTCTCTCAGGTGGAGACATGAGTTCATGTTGGTCAGATAATGAGTATGATTTCGAGAAAAAGGAATTTGTAAAACGTGACCCTAAACCTACTTACTACTCAGAGAGAGGAGAGTCAGCACCCCCTAGAATCGCACACTCAATTACAGAGTTTCTAGATCATTGTGACCAGTGTGGTGGAGAATTTGGTTATGTCTATGATAAGGGAGAGTGGTTCGCTTATGAGACTACAGACCGCACTCTAGTTGACATTCCACAGGAGATAGAAGAATGAAGTTTATAGTAAAAGACATTGAACTCTATTTAAGTGAAGTTGGAGACGGAGACCCCGATTTACAATTCACAGATCAAGAAGAGTATGTAATGCACCAAAGATGTCTAGGTAGATGGACAGCAAGAAATGAAAAACATTTAAAAGAAAGGATTTTTGATTTCATAGGTTATCATGTAGAGTTTATTGACTACGAGGTAAAAGCATGAAAACCTACCCACTTCCGAAGGTGCTACAGAGACATGGTATTGAAATCATGTTGATGAATGAACAGCAAAGAAAAATCTGGATAGAGGACGTTAAAAAGATACACCCAGATTTTCCGTTTGACAGCATGGTGTATGACACTCACACTAGTGGCACATAGTTCCCCCATTCCCCTCTATCATACCCTATACTAAGAATAGTTAAAGAAACAAATGCAAAACATTCCATTCTACGACTTCCCCAAATCCCCTATTCTCATTCTAGGGTTTTTTGGAATTGTAGTCGCACTCGTCACACTTTACGTTGTTAATGTAAAGTATTTCAATAGTCCATTCAACGAGGATAACAACTAATGCTAGATTTTTTATCAGATGTCTTAGAGGATTTTTGCTCTAAGAATAATCTACCACTCATGAGTGCAGATGACCTATTATATGCACCTGCATGGTCAGAAATCAATCTTTCTCAACCTCAAAAAAATTGGTTAACCAATTATATTGAAGTGTGGGATATTATCCAAGAAAATTCTTAAGGAGAACTTTATCATGACAACTCAAGAACGTGACAATGCAATTACTCAAATGTCTAAGCACTTGTTTAGTGTGATGCAGACCAGAGTCAAAGAGGACAGGCATCTAGATGCCCTATCAATTTGCGAGGAGTGGGTAGTAAATGGCAAAGACCCTCAGGACGAGGATACAGAGTTCATTTTTATTCCTAACACAACTTTTGGCGATTGGACATGGGAGGTGTGACAGTACGTTTAGTGTCACATAGTTTCCCTATTCATATCCATTACTCACTATAATAAAGACATGAACAAAACAACACCAAGAGAAAAAACCATTATCAAACTTATGGAAATGGTTATTGACACACTTAAGTATTGTGATGACCTATCTGACCCTGCATTTGATATGTATTGTGTTATGAAACACGCAGTTGACACAGAAGTCATCTATCCAATGGAAAAAGACCTTAGTAAATTTTTAGAGGACAGGGATTACATCTAATGAACGCAACACAACTCACAAAAGANCAACTNGCNGANCTCAAAAGAGANTTTGCNCATCTNATNATCGGAGANATGTCTCCTAAAGAANTGTTTGAGTTCGCAATTCACAGAGTCACATGTGATGTGGCANTGATGAGACAGGAAGAACTCAAGGAGCATATTGATGAATATGATGAATATGCCTATGAANTCTTGGAGGACTATGTGACCGATACAGTCGGTTCATATGAAATCTATCAAGAGTTCATACATGAGAGACACGCTAACGATTGGGAGAGAGATTAATGAGTTACGATTCAGAACACTACTACGCAGTTCAAACATTCTTAGATGATGATGAACTTTGCAAGATATGGAACATTATCGAAATTGCAATGAACAGAGAAGGTTANGATGTAGAAAACTCAGAACTTTCGATGAGACTATACGATGATGAACTAACAGAAAATGTTGAATATGACATGGGTATAACATAATGGCATTAAAGATGGACAAAGACCTTAAAAAGTTGATGAAAAAGTATGATTTCAAACTTGAAAAGGTTGGCAAACACTATACTTGGCATGGGGCAAATGGTGCTATAATAGTAACATCCAAAACACCAGGAAAAGCAAGATATCTCAAGGAGATAGAATGCAACATTCGTAAACAACTCAGCAATTAATCTCATGAACAAAAAGCAATTTTTCCCATCACATTCTGAATCTATCGATGTAGGATATATGACCTACCTTGATTTACTAACAGANTTACAAAATTTAGATGAAGATAGACTTTTAGATGTTGTTACGGTCTATGATACACTAGACGATGTATTTTTACCAGTTGGTAGGATTATAACAAATAATCATAATGAGAAGATCGGAAGCACATGTTTAGAGGTATGACAGTTTAATTAGTGTCTACAAATGCATGTTTTTGGTCAGATCATTTATTATAATAGATGTATAGGACAGAGGAAAGGTTTACGCCCCAACCGAGATAATTTCAAAGGAAAGGTTACCGCCCCAACCGAGTCCTAAAATCTATTCAATTTAATTCAAAAACTATGCGAAAAGGATTAAACATCGAAGTCACTAACTCTCAATATGACTTCCTTTATGACCTCGTGATGATGGCATATGAGTTAGATATCCCAGAGCAAAAAGGTTGGGATATGCAAACTTTCGACAATCTTGTTGATAATGTATGCCAAGCAACAGAGACTAATTTATCAAACAATGTAAGAGGAGTTTAAAATGAATTACAGAATGACTAAAAAACAAGCAGTTCAGCAATTTAGATGGGATTGGTCAGATTTTGTACAAAGCAATCCATCATATAGAGGAGACAGTATTGCTAAACGATGTGCATTTAACGATTATGTTGACTCACTCAATAAAGACGGATTAGTAACAGATTATCAAGCATACAACTGGAGCAACCCATTCTAATGAACATTCAAGAAGAAATCTTTGACCAAATCGAAGAACTAAACACTAGTTTAAGAGAATTAAATGATGGCGATTTAGTAGAATGTAGATCAGCATTAATTGATCGCACTAACATAATCATGCAACTATTAGAGGAACTTTCATGAAATTCTATAATGTACAATCTAGAATAACCAAGGATAACCCAGTTCAATCAGAACATTTTGGTAGGCATTTTTGGTTAGATGATGAGCAAGAATTGATGAGTTGCCCATCATTCAACGATGATACAGCAGATTTTAACAATGCTGATTATGTATCAGAGTGGACAGACCTCGAAGGTTTAGACCTAGGAAAATTGTTAGAAGTTTATAAAACTCTCATCAATCATGATAATTATATTGATGAACTAAGCAATGTGTAAACAATTTATTAACCCTAAAATCATGAAACTAAAACCAAAAACAATTAAAGTAGAATTCACATTTGATGAATTATATCAAATGAACAAATTGTATGAGACAATGTTAGATATGGATATGACAGAAGACCTACCCAAGGAAATTGAAACTAGTTTTGATAAAATTCGAGAGGCAAAGTAGACAGTTTAATTAGTGTCTACTCATGCCTGTTTTTGGTATCATTATCCATTATAATAGTAGTATAAACAAAGGAAATCGAAATTATGAACAAAACTCAAACAGTTATGAACCGAATCGTACAAGTTGACAACTTTCAGAATATGGCATGTTGTTGTGCAAACTGGGCAGAGTTCGTACAAGAATTAGCAGAGTGGGGTGTTGACGGTTGTGCTAAGATAGATTTTGATGATGCTGACCTAGATGTTGCTAGACTAGATGCTTTCATACATGCAGAAAACGGATATGTAAGGGAGGTTGCATAATGCCATTTGACCATACATCACCCTATACAGAGTATAATGATCTAATGAGAAAAGCAAAGCAATTAGAACTAGAAAGTCAACTAAAGGAACTAAAAGCAATCCAACTTGACAATTTCAAAAGAGAACCGAATCATCCTAGAAACAAATTTGATTATGCTATCATAGTTCCAAATCATCCCCTAGGATATCATGAACACTATTGTATGGACTTAGAAGTTGCAAAGCAATCGGCAAGAGAGTGGTCAGCAGATTATGGTCGAGTATCTGTAGAAGACAAAAATCTAAACACAGTTTACGCTATTTTTTAATCATGACAGAACAACAATCACTAGAGTGGGATGCCAAAATAGTTATGGAACAAATACACATGGCAGAGTCTAGGCATATGCAGATGGGGGCATTATGTTCCTATCTACTTCAATATCCTGATATGACAATCAGAGACTTTTTTACAATGTCAGCAAAAGAGATCAGAGAAGAAGAGGAGGAACTAGGTTATTATGAGTAATATACAAAACGAGATCATACTTGAAAATCTATATGATGAAGTATGGATAGANTATAGAGACAANAATAATTTAACTGATGACCAGTTATATGCACTTGAGCAAAATTCTATTAATGGTATTATACCAGAGATAGAAGCAGAAACTACCAGAAGATTTGATGATATGTGCCAATAATATTAGTGTCACAACAAAACCCCATTCGGGGTTTTTTATTGGTTATAATAAGAGTAACAAACAAACACAGGTAACACACATGAGAAAAATTGAAAGACAAATGAATCAAGCAATCAGGTCAGGCAATAACTTCTCATCATCCAATACTACAGTTAAGCACTTCGATGGCGATGCTGAAGTTTACCTACATGGCAATCATATCGCAACAGTAATGAGCAATTCAATCATCATCAAAGATGGCGGTTGGCAATCCAATACAACTAAATCTAGACTCAATGCACTATTAGATGAGTTTTCATACGGTATGAGAGTTTTTCAGAAAAACTTTGAGTGGTTCGTATCTTACAAAAATGTAAGCGAGGACTTCGTAAGCGGTATGGAACTAGCAATAGATTAATGAAATCAACCGCTTACTTCTTTCTTTCAATCATCCTTTATCATTCTTTAAATTATGTCAGCATACAGCAAACTTTTTGATTTCGTAGATTATGTTTGGTCATTCTACGGTAATGAAGACCCATTATATCCTATCAAGGGATTAACAAAAAAGCACATCTTTGACGCTATTTTTATATACAGAGACAAAATAATTGAAGCAGAGAAAACTGGCAATCCTTATTACAGTTGGGGCGATGGCGATTCACTAGACAGAGAGAGAGTAAGGGATATCATTCTAGATGAGTTCAAACTTGAGTGGGTGGGTTAATATGAATTACGAAACATACAAAGAGATCTTAAAACTCTATGAATCAGGCGATGGGTTCGAGTTTTTCGATCTCAAATCTGAGTACTACTATCTACTATTCAACCAAGAGGAGGATTTTTAAATGAAAAGAGAACCACAGTTGCCCGAATTCAACAAAAAGAAGAAAACACAGATCGAAAGAGATATTGCTTACTGTATAGACATACTAGGATTAAATAATGGTCAGATCGGCGAAATGTTTAGAGCATGTGAAGAGTTAGGTAATATCTCAGTTCAGTATTTTTGTGAAGAGTTTATATTTCTTGCCGAAATGGATGAATTAGAGAGGTATCACGATAATAACTATCTAACAATTAAGTGGGGGTTATTATAATGCCTAGAAAGAGTAAATTAAGTATGGATAAATTATCATCTGGAATTGAGTATTTCACAGGGGTAAGTGCTACTTTAGTAGTCATATTTGCCGATAGTTATAATCAATATACCTTAGTCAATTTCCTATCTAAATATGAAGATGAGTTGGGAATCGCCCTAAAAAATGATACTTACCAGGATGAATACGATGGTTGGTTATTACATACCGAGCAAAGTTCAGAAAAAGATATTAATAGAATATGTGCTATAATAGAGGAAGATATAGACATTGACGAGTGTTATGTTCTATCACTAACTAATAACAATTAAATACAATTATGTTATACAATGTACAACTTAGTCATGAACAGTTAAGTATACTTAGAGTGCTACTTGGTAATTATAAAAGTAAGTGGGCAAAAAATAATGTGCCTTTACCTTTACATATAACAGACCTAATTGATTCAACTGATTATCAACTAAGATGCAATTTAACAAAGGAAACTATGTAGAATTCCCCGATAAAATGCGTGGAATTGTTGACTTTATAAGTGAACAATACATAACCGTTTGTGTTAGTGTAAAGAAAAATGTGTGTGGTCATTCTTTACAACCAATGACTAAGTGTTGCCTGTTAGTTTATCCTAATGAACAGAAACAGTTAGTGTTAATTAAGGAAGAAAGTACACTAGAAGATATATACAAACCACACACAGATTAAACCCGTCTGAGTGTCATTTAAGGGGCATACATAAGTGTTTGTGAGTATATACGGAAAGTTATTAAATACCTTTTTAAATATACATGAGTGTTTTATTCTTCTCTCAGTAAATGTTAATTAATGTGTGTAAATGTACGGAGTTGTTGTAAGTTAAGCGAGTGTACTATGGATTCAAGTAAATGTCAAGTATCAGATTATAATATTACACAGAGGTCACAATTTCCTCACAGTTCTTGTTAATTAGGCAGGGTAATTTGACATCTGCCAGTTACTTTGCTATAATACAGTTATTAACACTGAGGTATTGCAATCGTATGGCAGAGTATTACTTAACCTTTGAAGATTATGGAGAAAGTAATAACAATTCCGATGATAATGATGACCTTGATTATTACTCTCGCACAGACTATTATGAATCACTAAGTAATAATTATTATTGTAATTATGGACACTAAGTAACACAAATTGACAGTGTATTTCGTGCCTTAAATGTTATCGTGGTTTTGTGATGCGGTTTAAATCGAAGGAACCTTTGTAAGCTATAAACGACCCAATTCGACCTTGCTATATCTCTCTAGAAAAAAAATATCCAATATATAAAAACGAACATCAGGATTCGTTTTGTGAAAAAAAATATCCAGAATATAAAAATTGCTATAAGGTTCGATCCTGTAGAGGACAAGTTAGTATTAGATTTGCCTGAGAGCATATGCAACCAGTTTGATTGGTATGAAGATACTGAGGTTAGTATGACCGTAGAAAGTGACGGAGTGTTTCTAGAATGAAATAGGGGGTCGTTGACTGTGCCTATATAATCTGTTATAATATATGAAGTACATTATTCATTATGGCTAAAGGATTTACTGTTAAGGCGAAAACACCAAAAAAGACTAAAGAACCCGAATGGGATTATGATAAAGCATGGGAGATGTTAAAGGGCAAGGCAATTGTCTTTTGTATGCCTGGTCGTGGATGCTCATTTCAGTTCTTAAAGAGTTTCGTTCAACTTTGTTTTGACTTAGTTCAGCATGGGGCGAGTATACAGATATCTCAAGACTACAGTAGTATGGTTAACTTTGCTCGCTGTAAATGTCTAGGGGCGAATGTTCTCAGAGGACCTGATCAGATACCTTGGGATGGCAAACTAAACTACGACTACCAATTATGGATTGATAGTGATATCGTCTACGGAACAGAGAAGTTCTTACAACTCGTTCTTATGGACAAGGACATTGCTGCAGGTTGGTATATGACAGAAGATGGTCGTACTACTAGCGTTGCTCACTGGTTAGATGAGGGCGACTTCCGTAATAATGGTGGAGTTATGAATCACGAAACAGGTGAGACCATGACTAAGCGTAAGAAACCATTTACTGTCGATTACACTGGTTTTGGTTGGTGTCTGATTAAGAAGGGAGTATTTGAACATGAAGGTATGAAGTATCCTTGGTTTGCTCCTAAGATGCAGGTATTTGAATCGGGCGATGTTCAAGATATGTGTGGGGAAGATGTGAGTTTCTGTCTTGATGCAATAGAATCAGGATTTGAGATATGGTGTGATCCTCGTATAAGAGTGGGTCATGAGAAGATGAGAGTTATATAATGTCAAAGACAGTTTACACAATCTATATCGGTGGAGTTGAGAAGCACACCGATATAAGTGAAACTGAATTTCTGGATCTCTTAGAGGACTATGCTTATTCCTATTATACAAAGAACTATCCAGACCCATCGACAATATCACATACTATGAAAGAAATTAATGGCTAAAACATTTACAAACTTATCAGGTGGTCAGTGGATTGAAAGAATCCCTAAAAAGACTCGACAAGGACAAGGAAAACACTCAAAATTTTCTAGCACCGCCCGAAACGCTGCTCGTAAACCATATAGAGGACAAGGTAAAAAATGAACTTCTGGGAATTTTTACAATGGGCATGGGAGACTCTAGGATGGGTTGAGGGTGTCCTTATTCACAGTATGGTTGTATGGAATGTACTGGGGAAAGAAAAGAATTGACGAACACTTCAGACGCAGAAGGAACAAAGAATGACTGAAAAGAAAAAAAGACACCTACACTTAGTTGGTGATGATACACAATATAAGGACTATGCTATGGCTGCATTAGATGAAGCAATCTATGATGCCATTACTTCTGAAGCAGATGAGTATGACATATACAATACTATAATGAATAGTATTAGGAAAAGAGGTAATGATCATGAAATTGCAGCAGAGAGATGTAAGAAGTTATCAGATCTATTAGATGGAGTAGATATAAAGGAAAAAAAGAAGACTAATTATAATGAACCAAATCCACCATATAACTCTGAAGAATGGGACTAATCTAAAATCTCACGGAAACTGGTATAAATAATCGAGATACCTAGAGCCGCTGCATGGCATGGCAAATTCCAAGGCATTTAAAGACATAGATCTTTCTTTTATGCCACACCCTGTTTCTGGAGATATACGAGTCCTTAAAAATGAGGACGCGATTAAGAGAGCTGTAAGGAATTTAGTCCAAACTATAGATGGAGAAAGACCTTTTCAATCTAATCTTGGTACAGATGTGACTAGATCTCTATTCGATTTTGTTGATTATGGTACTGCAAGTGTCATAACTCAGCAAATTTTTGATGTTTTAAGAGGATTTGAGGGTCGTATAGCAAATACTCTTGTAAGAGTAGACCCCAAACCAGATATGAATACATTTGAAGTGTTTATTTCATATGATATTGTAGGTCAAAGCTTTCCAAGTCAAGAATTTGACTTTATGTTGGAATCAACTAGGTAATAAAGAATGCCATTTACTAAATTTACTAACTTAAATTTCGATCAAATTAAGGAATCTGTCAAAGATTACCTAAGAGCTAACTCTGATTTTAAAGATTTTGACTTTGAAGGGTCAAATATGGCGATTATAATTGATATTTTAGCGTATAATTCGTATATAACTGCATTTAATAGCAATATGGTTGCTAATGAATCCTTTTTGGACTCAGCAACACTAAGAGAAAATGTCGTTTCTTTAGCTAGAAACATAGGATATGTGCCAAGATCACGAAAATCTGCTGAAGCAGTGGTTGATTTTGAGTATAAATTCAACGGAGACAGTAATACTATCACTTTAAAGAAAGGTTTAGCGTTAGTTGGTGCTGTAAATAACACAAGTTATACTTTTTCTATTCCAGAAGATGTCACAGTTAACAGTCCTTTGGATTCTGGAGGAGTAGGTGGTAATAATTCTCCTAGAACTGGAAAATTTTCTGGGTTAACAGTGTATCAAGGCACACTTTTAACTAAAAAATTCATTGTAAATGGTAGTTCTGACCAAAGATTTATTCTTGACAACTCATTTATTGACTTAGATTCTCTTAGAGTCGAGGTTAGGAAGTCTGGATCGTCTGGAGGACTGTCATTTTCTAGAGTTGACAATATTATTGAGGTTACTCCTGTCTCAAATGTCTTTTTAATACAAGAAATTAAGAATGAAACCTATGAATTGCTCTTTGGAGATGGTCTTTTTGGTAAAAAACTAGAAATTGGAGATGTAATTGATATTTCTTACATTGTAACTGATGGTAAAGACGGAAATGAAGGTAAATTCTTCACTTTTTCTGGAAATATGGTAAATGATGCAGGAACTTCTATTGCATCTACAAATAATGTACAAGTAATTGCCACTCAAACCGCTAGAAATGGTACTGATATCGAACCAATTGACTCTATACGATATTTTGCACCTAGAATGTACTCCGCACAGAACAGAGCAGTTACACCAAGGGACTATGAAGCAATAATTCAGTCAATTTATCCAAATACGGAGTCTGTTTCTGTTGTTGGAGGTGAAGAATTAGATCCTCCTGAGTTTGGAACTGTAGTTTTGAGTATAAAACCTAAAAATGGTACATTCTTATCTGATTTTACCAAACAAAACATACTAAACAAACTAAAACAGTATGCAATCGCTGGAATTAATCAACGAATTGAAGATTTGAAGATTTTGTATGTAGAATTAGAGTCTTATGTCTATTATAACAATAGTATTACTGATGATCAAGACCAACTTAAGGCAGAAGTCATTACATCTCTCACTGAATATGGAAAATCTACTAATTTAAACGCATTTGGTGGTAGATTTAAGTATTCTGAGTCTCAACGAATTATTGATCAAACAGATCCAGCAATTACTTCCAATATTACGAAGGTTACTATCCGCAGAGACCTAAAAGCACTTATAGATCAGTCTGCTCAGTATGAATTATGCTTTGGTAACCAATTTAATGTAAAACCAGGCGGTGGAACTATCAAATCTACTGGATTTAGTATTAGTGGTATTGAGGGTGAGGTATATTTGACCGATATACCAAGACCTAATAATCTAATAGGTGATATTGCTGTATTTAAACCTGCTGTATCAGCAACAGAGGATCCAGTAGTTGTTGTTGGGTCAGCTGGTATTGTAGATTATATAAAAGGTGAAGTAATACTCAATACTATCAAAATTTCATCAACAGTTAAAGATAATAACATAGTTGAAATACAAGCGTTCCCAGAATCTAATGATATTATAGGATTAAAGGACATTTACCTTAATTTGGACATATCAAATACAGAAATAAATATTGTTAGAGACACAATATCTTCTGGACAGCAAATTTCAGGTATAGGATACAAAGTTACCTCTAGTTACTCTAATGGATCGCTAATCAGACAGTAGAATGATCGAAACATACTCTCCCTTAAGTCCTAGGGTAAAAACTTATCAAGTCGTTAGCGAAATAATACCAGAATTTGCTAAATCAGAGAATCCTCTGTTTGAAAAATTCCTAAGACAGTATTATATCTCTCAAGACTTCCAAGGAGGACCTGCAGACATTGCGGAGAATATTGATGCGTATATTCAAGTTGATAATTTAACTACTGATGTAATAAGAGGTTCAACTACTCTTGTTGGCACTATTTCAAGTACAGATACTACTGTAACTGTTGATAGTACTGATGGATATCCGCAAAAATACGGTCTTTTTAAGATTGATGATGAAATATTCAGTTATGCTGGTATAACTACAAATAGTTTTACTGATGTTTGGCGTGGTTTTAGTGGAATCTCTACATTTACCAAACAAAACGACCCTGAGGAGTTAGTATGGGAAAATACTGTTGCTGGAGTTCATACTAGTGGTGCAAATGTTCAAAATCTTAGTTCTTTATTCTTAAAAGAATTTTATAGGAACTTAAAAGCAATGTATGCTCCTGGTTTAGAAGGAGTAACGCTTTCACCTCAATTAGATGTTAGTAATTTTATAAAAGAGGCAAGAAGTTTATATGAATCAAAGGGAACTAACGCATCATTCAAAATTCTCTTCAAAGCACTCTTTGGAGTTGATCCTAAAATCAATGATTTAGAAAAATTCCTAATAAAACCTTCTTTTGCAAATTATTTGCGTAGAAAAACAGTTTCTGTAGAATTAATATCTGGAAATCCTCAAGCATTAGTTGGTCAGACACTTTTTCAAGATAATGACCCAACAAACCCCGAATTAAACGCAGCATCAGGTCCTATTTCTGAAGTATCACTAATCAGAGACGATTATTTCAAACTTTCTCTATTTACAGGTTTTGATGAACGAGGTTTGACTGATGGTACCTTCTATGTGCCTGGTAGAAGTCAAAATATCGGAACAATTGGTATTGGTGCGTCTGTTATTACTGTAGACTCTACAATTGGGTTTTCTAGCATTGGTACAATCAAAGTTGGTGAGATAGGAACCTCTTTTTATCAAACATTTGACTATGATGCAAAAAGTATCAATCAATTCTTTAATGTTAGTCCTCCAGTAAGTGTACCAATACCAAATAACAGTACAGTATCTACTTTTAACATTGTTTACGGATATGAGGAAGGAGATCCTACTAGAAAGGTAGAAATGCGTCTAACTGGCGTACTTTCTGAATTTAATACTGCTAGACCTCTCCGAAATTTAAAATCTACCTCGGATATTAAAGTAAAAAACTTAGGAAGGTATGTTGCCAATCCAAATATCAATAAAAGTTACGAAGAGGTATTTTTTAATAGTTGGGTTTACAATACTTCTACCAGATACCAAATTTCCAATTTTTCAGGATCTACTTTTATACTTTTGGGGGATATTCAAAAAAGTAGTTTAAAAGTTGGTGATAAAGTTGAATTATTGCGTAGAAATAGTGAATTAGTTGTTGCTCCTCTATTAACAGTCGTTAGTATTGATGCAACTGCTAAATCTGTTGGTGTTGATGGTACTCTTGGTACTCTTGACCCTCTTTTGTTCTATGACTTCCGAAGATTACAAAATAAAGTCAAATCTTCTATTGTTCCAGTAAGAGGTGGACAAGATCAGTTATTAACAGATATTAATAACACATATATTGTAGATGAGTCTAAATCAGCGTCAAGTAAGCGAGAGGGTTTTGTTGCTTCTAGTTCTCTTCCTAGTTACACTATAATTTCCGATAAAATTCATGCGGAGTTGATAAATCCTTCTTTTGCTGGTGGAAACTGGGAAGGATATGATAGTGTAGAAAACAGATACAGTATTATTGCATTTCCTACAAATGTTCCATTTGAAACTGGAGATGAGATCATATATGCTCCAGCACCAGGAACTGAAGTTATTGGTGCGTTAGATGCACCAACTTACTTTGTAGAAGTGCTAAGTGCAAAAAATAAAATAAAATTATATCGATCTCGTTCGTTTATTAAAGCAAATTTACCATCATTCTTTACTGCACCCACTTCTGCTACAGGTACACATGATTTTATACTTGCTAGTCAAGGAAAGAGAGAAATATTCCCTGCGAGACCTATAAGACGATTTATTTTAGAGCAGCAACTTAAGAGTGGTAAAGAAGGTCAAACTACTTCCGAACTTACTGTAGATGGTAATACTGCAATGCTTGTAAATGGTATTGAGGTATTAAATTATAAAGGTGCGGACTCACTCTTCTACGGTCCTGTCAAAACTTTAAATGTTCTAAACAGTGGTTTTGATTATGATGTTCAAGCACCTCCAAACATTAATATTAGTGATGAAACTGTTAGTGTAGCAAATACTGCAGGTGCAGTTCCAGTTTTAAGCGGAATTGTAACAAGTGTCGTTATTGATCCATTTGATTATGATCTTGAAAAAGTTATTAGTGTAGAAATATACGGTGGTAATGGTAGCGGTGCTGTTGGTAGAGCATTATTAGAAGAAAGATTTAGGCAAGTATATTTTAACGGTATTAGCACCAGTCTACAAGGTAATGTTAGTGGAACTTATAATTCATTCAATCTTGATAAAGCACATAATTTTATAACTGGAGATAGACTTGTATATGATAATAATGGTGGTGATAACCTTGGTATTGCTACAACAGGAGGAATTGCTGATTCATTAACATTATTCAGTGGTCAGGATTATTATATTAATGTTATTAACGAAACAGATTTTACTCTTCATAATAATAAGCAAGATTCTATTGTTGGTGTTAATACAATTTTAATTGATGAGAATGCTGCTTTACTTAACGGAGGTCTTCATATTTTCCGTACTTTTGATAAAAGACTTACTATTAGTAGAATTAGTTTAGAAAATTCTGGTTCAGGTTACGCAAATAGAACTTTGCTTATTAAACCAGTTGGAATTAATACTTTTAATGATTCTATTGAGTTTGTTGATCATGGACTTACTGATGGAGAAGTGGTTGAATATGAGAATGGTGCGAATGCCATCGTAACAGGTCTCAGTACAACAAAACAGTATAAAGTACTAAAGATAGACAAAGATAAGTTTAGACTTGCTGAGGCAGGTAATAAGGGTGATAGAGAAACATTAGACACAAACTATAATAACCGTCAGAATGTGTATCTAGATTCTGTTGGTGCTGGAAGCGGATACCACACTATTAAATATCCTCCAATTGTATGTAAAGTTAAAGTATTAACTAAAAATCAACAACAAGAAGAACCTACCGCAACTCCAGTTGTTAGAGGTCAGATTGATGATATTTTGATATACGATCATGGTGCAAACTATGGATCTAAAATCTTAAATTTTCCAAATCCACCTATTGTTAATATTCCTACAGGACAATTAGGTCAAATTGGTCTTGTTGTTTCAAATGGTANTATTACTGATGCATTTGTTGCAAACGGAGGAAGTGGTTATGTAGGACCTCCTGATCTTACCGTTGTTAGTGCAGCAACAACAGCAACTGGTGCTATTTTAAGATCTATTGTTAATGATGCTGGAAAAATTACAGATGTAAAAGTAATATCTGGTGGTATTGGATATGCAGCAACTAATACAAGTGTTAATGTTACACCTGTTGGTCAGGAGTTTAAGGCAGAAGCGACTGTAAGATCTCTTACTGTTAATAAGGCGTATCGCTTAGATTCACCTGAATTAGACTTCTTACAACCGATTGGAGAGGGTTTAGCGGTTAATGTTGTTGGATATGGTAACTCTATTAGGAACTTCTTCGATGATGATGGAACAGGTCACTCTCCTATCATCGGTTGGGCATATGATGGGAATCCAATTTACGGTGCTTATGGATTAGTTGAAATTGATAATATTCAGTCTGATGTTAAGAAGATGGAATCTAGTTATGAGATATCAGCAACTAATATTTCAAATAGACCTCCTTCAGCAGAATATCCATATGGATATTTTGTAGATGATTATGTTTATACTGGAAACGGAGATTTAGACGAACATAACGGAAGATTTACTAAAACTCCTGATTTTCCAGAAGGATGCTATGCGTATTTTTCTACAATAGATAATTTAAACAATCCACAGTTCCCATTCTTTGTTGGAAACACATATAGATCTTTTGCTATTGAGGAAAACACTATAAATGGTAAATTACTTGATCAAACCACTTTTGAGTTTTCTACTTCAGATCTTATAAGAAATACGCAACCATATAACCTATTTGGTGATAATGTTAGTTACGACTATGTGTTCCAACCATATAGAGTTAATAATCAGGTTTCAAATCCAAGTAGTTTATTACAAGGTCCTGTAGAATCTATCAATATTGTAAATAAGGGTTCTGGTTATAGTATTGGTGAAAAATTAGTATTTGACACTACAGGAACTGGTGGTGTTGGATTAGATGCGGAAGTTTCAAAACTTCATGGAAAACCAATTGATAATATTAGTAGTTCTGTTACTACATTATCAAATCTTCCTATTGAACACACTAGAGATGGAGTTGTATTCAAAGTAACTCCGTATCATGAATTTGATGCTGAAAATACTGTAAATGTACTTGGTATATCAACTTATATTAAAAACTTAGAAGGATTTAAAAAGATTGCAGTTGCAGGTTATGGTGCATCTTTGACAGATGACGGTTATACTGGTATTATTACAGATATAAGAGTTAACTTTATTGCTCCTAATGTTGCAGTAGGTGACTCTATTGGTATTGGCACAGAAACTGCTAGAATTCTTGATTTCTTCCCTAGTGAAAAAATTCTTAGAATAGAAAGATACGCTGGTTTTACCACTGCTGCAGTAGGAGCTGCTGTTACATATTTTACTAGTGAGTTTACAGTTCCTGTAGAAACAGATCCTTTTAATTCTAAATTCCAGAGTTTAATATATTTCAACCCTAAAGAAGCAGTAGGTGTTGGAACAACTGTTGGAATCTCAACTACTGTTAATGTATCTCTTAACGGAGTTACTAAACAAAGATCTATTCTTGCACAAACTCTACATCTACCTAATCATGGTCTTAAAACTAATGTTAAGGTCACCTTCGACAAACGAGGTAATACTGACCTTTTTGTTACTGATTCCATAAGTCCGTATACTGCTCCAAGTGCTTTGAGTGGTGATTTCTATGTTATCAATAACACACCCAATACAATTGGTCTTAAAACTAATACAGAAGGTCCTGCTTTATTCTTTACTACAACAGGTGATGATAAGGCAAATTATTCCCTAGTAACTAACTATAAACAAGAAACTGCAACTGTTAGAAGAAGTCAAGTAACTATTCAAACAACTGTGGATCATGGTTTAGAAGAAAATGATAGATTTGATCTAATCGTTAAAACAGGATTAACCACTGGTATTGGTACTTCTACAAGAGCAACAGTCAAATTAATTGACGGTTACACAGTTATTAATCCTTTAGATATTCCTACAAGCGGAGTTAATACTACAACTGGTATATTTACTATTGAGGATCATGCTTTAGAAACAGGATTTAAAGTTTTAATGTATGGTGCTGGTGGTATTCCGTCTCAACTTCCTAGTGGATTAGAACAAAGAACATATTTTGTTTTAAAAATTGATGCAGATACATTCCAATTAGCAAATACAGAAAAACAACTTCGTGCAGATCCACCTGAACTTGTTTCATTTGTATCTGTAGGACATACTGGACAAAGTATTAATCCTATTAATCCACCAGTTACAGTATTCCGTGAAAATAATATTGTATTTGATCTTAACGATACTAGTTTACTTGGGTCAAAACTTAAGTTATTCTATGATAGAAATTATTTTAATGAATATGTTGGAACTGGATCTACTTCTAACTTAGAAGTTGTTGGATTTGGTACTGTTGGTATTGGAACTACAAATCCTGATACCATGCCATATAAGCAGGTTAATTTCAGTGATAGTCTTAAAGATACTATTTACTATGCAATAGAAAAAGGTGGGTATATTACAACTAGCGAAACTGATGTAGTAAATGGAAATGAAATTAAATATAAAGATAGTGGATTTAATGGAAAAGGATATATTGCGACTGGAGTAGCTGGAACTGTATTTACCGCTAACATTGGTGCAGAACCAGAAAAAGATCATTATACTCAAGATGACTGTGCGGAATTATATTATAGTCATACAGGTGCTGCTGCAACTGGTGGTGTATCAAAAATAAAAATTATTAATGGTGGATTTGGATTCCAGAGACTCCCTGCTGTAACTTCTATTGGATCTAGCGGAATTAGTGCGGAATTAGAATTATTTGGAAGTAATATTAACCTATTAGATGAGGTTAGTGTTCCTACAGATGTTTTTGGATATCCCTCTGATAATACATTAAAACCAGATGCATTCTTACCTAGAATTTTGTTAATTAAGAATGCTAATAAAGTTCTCTCTGCAAAGGTAACATTTGGAGGAAGATCATATCTTAATGCACCTTCTCTTGTTGTATTTGATCAAACAACTGGAGAAATTATCACTAATGGTCTTCTTGTTGCAGAATTAAGTGATACTGCAGTAAACAGGGTAAATGTTGTTGTTGAACCTAGAGGTTTGACTGGTAATGATTATGGTATTGCACCTCTAAGAAATAGTAATGGTATTAGCGTTCTTGAGGCAGTTTCAGATGTAGGAATTCTTACTTGTAAAATTACCACTCCTGTTCTTGGATATGATGTAGAACCATTCCAAACTGGTGATATTGTTTATCTTGAGGGAATAGATTACACTCCTGGATCGGGAGATGGATTTAACTCTGGAGATTACAAATTTATTGATTTTGCGATTGCTGATTATAATAGTGCAACTAATCCAAGAGAAGTTACATTCACTTATACAGGATTAACTACTAATCCTGGAATTGGTGCAACCGTGGTTCCTGGTTTTGGTCAAATTGTAAAATCTGAAGATCTTGCAAGATTTGAAGCAACTAAGTCATTCTCAGAGTTTAGAAGCAATGAACCATTAAGAAGAAACAATGATTTATTTACAGATTTGATAATGACCGATATTGATGTCAATGCTGGCATCATGGTTGTTAGTGGATCTTTAAATCTACAGGTTGACGACAAATTGCTCGGAACCAATAGTGGTGATGTATGCGAAGTACAAGCTATAACAGAATTTGATGGATATTTTGAAATTTCACCTACAATTGATACAAATGTTGGTTGGTCAGATAATATTGGTTTAATTGGAGATAACAATCAATTTTTACCAGATAATGATTATTATCAGAATATGTCTTACGCTATTGAAAGTGAAAAGACATATGAAGAGTTAGTTACCTATGTTAACGATATTGTACACCCTGCAGGATTTAAAAACTTTGCAAATACTCAAATTTTAGCAACAGGTAACGCTGGTGAAACATTTATCCCTGCTAAAGATGCTGGTGGATTAGTTCTTGACTTTATTAATGATCCTCTTAGAGTAGATGCTATTTACAATTTTGATGTTGCTAGAGATGCGAACTCTGCTGATAATTTATCTAAATTCATAGAAATTGAACAAACAAGACTTGCAGACTTTATTTTATGTAAAACAAATAGAGTTCTTTTACATGATGATATTAGTCCTCAATTTATTAGTAATGAATCTAATGATTTGAGTGATAGTAGAGTTATTGCTGCTACTGTTGCTGGTAGATATTTCTCAAGATATCTTGTTCAAACAATACATGATGCACAAGATCCACTTAAAAATCATTATCAATTAAATGAATTGATTCTTATTACATGTAATGAGGATACCTACTTAGTTCAAAAGAGTGCTCTTAACAATACAAACCAAGTTGGTTTAGCAACTGGATATGGTGAGTTCTTTGCTCAGTTTAATGTTAATAATGGACAAACACAAGTAAGAATTAAACCTTACGAACCATTTGATACAAACTACGATATTAAGGCATTCCAGCAAGGTTTTGCTGATAGTGTTGGTACTGGTCAAACTGAACTAGGTAATGCAGAAGTTAGAAGCGTTAATGCTAGTGTAGGAACAGGTACAACAACTGAGATTGTAGGAATTAATACAGTTAATTTAGCAGGTTATCATGCACATATTGTAGTTGTTAATAAAAATGATAATAAAGTAGATTATCATGAATTAGTCGGACAACATGATGGTGTTGATACTTATTTGACTGAGGTTGGATCATTTAACACTAGGCAAAGTCTTGGTGGATTATCCTCTCCACAGTTTATGGGTACATTTACTTCTGCTATTGAAAGTGGAGTTGTTAAACTTAAGTATGTTCATAGTGAGGCACAAGCTGTAGATGTTAAATGTAAGTTTTTATCTTTCAATCCTGTTGGATACGGAACTACATCAGTTAAACACTTTAACATCCCATTTACACCCGAAGGATCGGAAAGAAGTGGAAGAATAGTTGTTGGTTCTTCTGCAACAACAGGAATTGCAACTGTATGCGGAATTACATCATTTACTGATCTATCTTTTAAATCTACAGTTTCTGTAAGTTATGGAAGTACTCAAACATTCCATCAAATATATGTTCTATCAGATCCTAATAAAGCAGATACATTCTTATCTCAAGGACCTATTGCTGCAGTAGGAACTACTACTGGTATTGGTACATTTGGTGCTGAGTTTAGTGGTAGTAATGTTAATTTAGAATTCTATCCAGATTCAGGAGTTACTGGAATTGTTAGCATCTTCTCTTACAATGAGATTATATACAAACAAAATGATCCTAATGGACTTCTTGCTGGTATTGGTTCATTTAATTATGGTCAAGTATTTGAGAATCAAACTCAAAATACTTACTTAGGTATAAACAATAGAAATATTAGAAAATTTGGATTAAAGTATCAAAACACTCCAATTTACCAAAGAGCAATTAATCCAGAAAATGTTAATGACATTGATAAAGGAACAGGTCTTATTACTGTAAAACATTTCTTCTCTAATACAGAAAAAGTAAGTTACCTTCCCGATTCTAATATTGTTGGACTTGCTGCAAGTGCTTTAGAATATTCTACTGGATATGGATCAACTGTTCTTCCAAGTGAGTGTTTTATTGTTAAGTCTAATAACAACCAATTCTTTATCTCTACATCAATTCAAGATGCTAGAATTGGTAAGGGAGTTACCTTTGCACAAGATAAGGGTCAAGGTAACCTTCACAAGTTTACAATGGACAAGAGAGATTCTAAGTCTATAATTTCTCTCAACGGATTAGTACAAAAACCACTTTCTCATACATCTATTACATATGAATTAGATACTGCTGTTAATGGTTTTGTTACTTGTTTTGCCTTAAGTGGTTTAAGCACAATTACCTCTGGTGATTTGTTAAGAATTGATGATGAGTATAGTATTGTTCAAACAGTTGGTTTTGGTAGTACACCTGCAGGACCTATAACTGGTATTGGAACTTGGAGTCTTGTTGAAGTTGAAAGAGGTACAGTTGGTAGTGCAGCAACAGTTCATTCTGCTGGATCAACTGCAAGAATTTATAGAGGTGCTTTCCAGATAGTCGATAGTGATGTATATTTCACTAATGCTCCTCTTGGTGGCGACTTAGGTTTGATTGATCCAAGTAATCTTCCTTATCCTAGAGCATCATTTGGTGGAAGAACTTACTTAAGACAAGACTATAGCACTAACCAAATATTCGATGATAACTCAGATCAGTTTGATGGTTTAGAAAATATATTCCCATTAACTTCTACAGGTGTTGCTGTAACTGGTATTGGTTCAACTGGTGGTAATGGAGTTCTGTTTATTAACAGTATGTTCCAAGCACCATTTGGTGAGAACAATGAAGGTGTTGCAAACTTTAAGATTATTGAACAAAGTCTTGGTGGTATTGCTAGTGTTAACTATACAGGTATTACTTCGTTTGGATTCACGGATCTAATAATTGATGAGGGAGATGTTAACCAAAATCAACTACCTAGAGGTGGCATCATAGTTTCTGTTGCATCTACACCAGGTCAAGGTTATGCTCCATTTAAAGGTGCTAAGGTTAGGGTAACTACTGGAAAAGATGGTGCTATCACAGGCATTACTGGTATATCAACAACTAGAGAGTTTATAGATGTTGAAAGTGTAGATTATGATAAGATAACTGGACTTGCAACTGTATCTACTACAAAAGTACATAGATTTGGAGTTGAAGATTTTGCTAAGTTAGTTGGTTTAGAATTTACTTGTCCTACTTCTGGTTACCCATCAGGAATAACGACCCTTGGCATTACATCATTTGTATATGATCATCTTGTTGGTATTGCTACAATAATTACAGACTCTACACATGGATTTACTGATCCAAACTTAGTAGGTATAGTAACTGATGGATTGACATTTACTTGTGATATGGATGGTTATAGAACAAATCATACATATCCAAGATCTACTGATCCTGCAAATAATAAGTTCTTAGAAATTAGGAATGTAACTAGAGATGAATTTGATGTAAATGTAGGTATATCAACTCAAGTAAGATATACTCCAGTGGATGCTGTTTATGATGCTGTTGCTGGTATTATGACAGTGACTATTGGATCACACAATATAATGTCTGGAACCAGTATTAAGATTGATCAAGAATCAATTAATTTCCAGTGTGCAATGGATGGTCTTTCTACAACTAAGTCATATCCTAGAACAACTGATCCATATTTTGATAGAGCAATCTCAGTTGCATCTACTACTGCAACAGGTATTGCTATAACTGTAGGAACTTCTCCTATCGTTAATTACAGTATTACTACTGCAACTTACAATCCATCAACAGGTATTGTAACTGCTACTATTGGACAACATCCTCTTAAAGATGGAACCTCTATTAAGTTAAAAGAGGGTTCTCTAATCTTTAGATGTGAAACTGACAATTATATTTCAACTCATACATATCCACGCAATATTATTGATACTCAAACCATTAACGGTGCTGAATATGATGCAACTGCTGGTATTATGACAGTTACTGTTGTACCTGGTGGTCGTCTAATACATGATGGAGATTTTGTAAGATTTGATAATGATTCTATTAGATTTACTTGTGATATGGATGGTGGAACATCTACTAAGTCTTATCCAAGATCTACCGATCCTTATAGTGGAAAGTGGGTACCAATCACAGGAATAGGAACTACTTCATTTGCTGTTAATGTAGGTAAGTCACCCATACAACCTTTTGCTATTTCTAGTGCTATCTACGATCCTACTGCTGGTATTGTAACGGTCAGCATACCTGATCATGAATTTATGACTGGTACTAGCATAAGAATCTCTCCTTATTCATTAGCATTTAGATGTGGTCTTGATACTTATCAAAGTATTCATAGGTATCCTAGAACAACTGATACTGTTGGTTATAATACTGCAGTCTCTATTGCTTCTACAACGGTAGATACTATTTCATTCCAGATACTTCCAAGTCAACCATCAAGTAATGTATCAACTCACCATCATGTTCCAAATGATAAATTAACACCAATTAATGCATCATATGATCCTGTTGTAGGAATCATGACTGTTACATCTAATAATCATGGACTCTATAATGGTGATTATGTGAAGTTTGATGATGGGTCTGTCAACTTTACATGCACTAGAGATAATAATCAAAAAGTTTGTGGATATCCTAGACCAAAAGATCCTTATCACAATACATGGGTTAAAGTATCTAATGTAACAACTAATACTTTCAGAGTCAATGTTGGAAAGTCATATGATACTGCTACACATACTTTTGTATCGGGAACAACTGATAGTATTACTAGATCTGTAATAGTAGGTGGTGGTGCATATAATCATACTTTTGTTAGTGCTGGTGTCGGTAGTATGGATCAAAAGCGTGATAGAACATTTGATCAACCAGTTAAGATTACTGCTGGATATACTTTAGATACTGCAGAAGATATCGTTTATGATCCTGTTGCTGGTATCATGACAGTAACTGCTGCTGCTCATGGAATGATGAACGGCGACTATGTTCTTATCGAAAATAATTCAATTAAACTTGAGTGTTCACAAGATAACTATGTTACACCTCATCTATATCCAAGAATTACTGATCCAATTAGCGGTGATTGGGTATCAGTCGCAAGTACAACAGTCAATACATTTGCAATAGATGTTGGTAAAACTAATACTGGTGATCAATATGTTCATAGATTTGCTGGTGCAGTGCCCAATGGCATTAGAAAACAAAATGGAACTATTACTTTCCAAGCAGGTATTTCAACTGATACAAGTGAACATCGTTATGATATCATGGCAGGTCATGAAGCATCTAACGCAATAATTAGCGGTGGAAACTATGCTCATACTTTTGCTAGTGCATCAACTGGAGCAATTAGAACTGGTGGTGGATTTGAACATAGATTTGTAAGTGCTGCTTCTAGCACTCTCTATGTTGATTCTTGGACAGGTGCTGCTCTAACTGTATCAAATGCAGTGTACAATCCTGAGACAGGTATTGTTAGGTTTACTGCTAAGAATCATGGATTGGTTGCTCCAGAAAGTTTAAAACTAAGAGGCATTGGTGTTACTTGTGCATATGGTGCTAAAACATATCCAAATGATAAAACTGGTTTCTTCTTCAAGGTTAGATCTGTTGGAACTACAACATCATTTGAAACATTCGTTGGAGTTTCTACCTTACAGCATGATTATACTGGTGGTGGAGTGGTACAGGTTGGTGTTACAAGTAATCTATTCCCAAGTTTTGACGAAGCATATCCTATTGCAGGTATTGTTTCTGCTCGTACATTTGAGGTAAATGTTGGACCTAACACAATTGGACATACTTATGTTCAAGGTGGTACGGTTGCTGAATGGTATCCTCTATCTTATGGTTCTGGATATAGAACTGGATTAGGAACTATTGGTATTGGAATATCATCTCCAACTAAAGGAGTCAATGCTGAACTAACTGCAATAGTTGGTGCTGGTGGATCTTTGATATTCAGTATTGGTGCTGGTGGAACTGGATACACTGGTGAGTATGATCAAGTCTTTGCTCCAGAACCAAACGGAGAAAACTTACCTATTGTTGGAATATCTAGAATCGGTGGTGGAACAGAAACTGGTGTTGGTTGTTCTGTTAGTGTTGAAATTTCTGGTATTAGTACAACTACTGGTATTGGATCAACTTTAGCTGAAGTTTCTGGATGGGAGTTTAGTAAGAAAGGATATGGATTTAAGAGAGGAGATGTATTTACTGTTGCTGGTCTTTCTACAGATCCTAATGCAGGTGATAACTTTAGAAACTTTGAGTTAGAAGTTGTAGAAGTATTTACTGATGATGTTGCTTCTTGGCAGTTTGGTAATATTGATTATATTGACAATATAAAACCAAATCAAAATGGAAGCAATAAGAGATTCCCATTATATTATCAATCACAGTTAGTTAGTTTTGAGATTGATAGAAACGATCAAGATTCTAGTGAAATTGATTTATCTACTGTTTTATTAGTATTCATTAACGGAGTAGTTCAAGAACCAAATGTTAATTACATATTTACTGGTGGTTCAGTAATTGAATTCTCTAGTGCTCCAACTAAAACTGATGATGTTGTCATATTCTTCTATAGAGGAACAATAGGTCAAGACAGTTTCATTTTTGATATTAATGAAACTATTAAAACTGGTGATACCTTAAGATTAGATAAGAGTGCTGAACTACAATTTAATAGGGTAGATAAAGATCAGTCAAACTTTACTCAACTTGAAGATAGAATTATCAAGAGGATTGATAGTGCTTCTACAGTAGAAACTCCATTCTATCAAGGTCCAGGTGTCAGCAATGATAATTTTAAACCTATGACATGGACTAAGCAAAAGGGAGATAGAGTTATTGACGGTACTGTAGTTTCTAAAGCAAGAGATTCATATGTATCTCAAATAAATCCTACTGCAAATATTATTGGAGTTCTTACTTCAACAGATAATTTTGTATTTGTTGACACTGTTGGTAACTTTAGAGATACTGATAATCAATTAACAGAATCATTTGGATTACTTGCTATTGCTCCTGTTGGATTTGGTACAACAGCATCTACTGGAATTAACTTTGAGAATATATCTGGTGTTGAACCATTAGTTGCTGATGTTGCTGGATATATAGGTGTGGTTACTGGTATAGGAACTACTGCTGGTATTGGTACTGACTTAGCACTTGAGGTTTTATTTGATAATCAAGAATATGTTAATGCAGGTAATGATGCAACAGGATTCTCAACAAATTATCCATTCAAATTATATGGAACAGGTATCAATACAGCAGGAATTGCAATAACGAGTATTGATACACATGATACTGATATAGTTTCTATCAGCACACATTATGGAGATAATATTTACTATGCGAGTGCCATTAGTTATCGTAATGGTGGTCGTCAGGGTATTATCACTGCTAACATAGCATCATATACTGACACAAGTGATATGGTTGGTGTAGGATCCACAGGATTTGCTTACGCTCACTTTACTTGGGGAAGATTTGGTAATGTAACCAGAGCTGCTAATGCTATTGAATTAGATGTTAAAGGATCTACCTTTNTGCATAGTCAACTTAGCAACTTCCCTCTAGTTATTAGAAGGGGCGTAGGGCATAGAGGAACTGGATCTCTGCCCAAACTTCTATAAATACAAAAAAGTTAGACCTTTAGTGCTACAGATGTAATGGCCGCAATTATCACAGATCAATTTAGAATAATAAATGCTAATAATTTCGTTGACTCCGTAATTAGTGGTGATAACTCCTATTATACTTTTTTAGGTCTGGCTAATCCAACAGAAACTGGATACGGAAGAACGAGTACATGGAACAGTACAACTGTTGAACCACCATCACCAACAGATAGTGTTAGTTACATAAATCATGTATATGATACTATGATGTTTGGTAGAAAAGTTTTACCTGGTGATGTTCGTAGATTAGTAAGAAAAACTCAATGGACAAAAGGTACATCATATGATATGTACCGTCATGATTATGATGTAACTAATAGGTCACTAGTTTCTAACTCTAGTAGACTATATTCTGCAAACTATTATGTAATCAATAAAGACTTCAGAGTTTATATTTGTATTGATAATGGATCTGCAGGTATTACATCTACCGCAGGTGCATCACTTGATGAACCTACATTTACTGATCTTGAACCATCTGCTGCTGGTGTTAGTGGTGATGGTTATTTGTGGAAGTATCTATTTACAGTTCCTCCTGCTGATATTGTTAAGTTTGACTCTACTGAGTATGTTGCTGTTCCTAATGAATGGTCAACAAGCACTGAGAATGAGATTAAAGTGGTTCGAGATAATGGAGACTCTACAGTAAATAATAATCAAATTAAAGTTGTTTCTATTGATGCTCAAGGTGAAGGTTATTCTTTCCTTGCATCTCCGATAGAAGTTGATATACTAGGTGATGGAACTGGGGGTAAAGTCCGAGTTCAGACGAATACCAATGGTCAAATAATTTACGCAAAAGTTACTGCAGGAGGGCAAGGTTACAGTTTTGGTAGGGTTGATCTTTCTTCTATTAATGGTAGTGCTACAAAGTTTGCTAAATTAACACCTATTATTCCTCCTTCTAGAGGTCATGGATTTGATCTTTATAAAGAATTAGGAACTGATAAAGTTTTAATTTACACTAGATTTGATAACTCTACATATGATTTTATTTCTGATACAATATTCTCTCAAGTAGGAGTTGTTAAAAATCCTGTTGCTTCAGGTGCTGGATCTACTTCAGTTCTTAATACATCAGAATTTTCCGCAGCTAATTCTATGAAATTTACAGGAGATCTAACACAGACTCTTGTAGTTGGTGCAGAGATAACACAAAACATACCTGGCATTGGAACTGCCAGAGGTTATGTTGCTTCATATGATGTGACTACAGCTGTAATCAAATATTTCCAAGATAGAAATCTTTATCTTCATCCTTCGTTATATGATCAAACTGATAACATAGGTGTTGGTGGAGATGCAAAAGTTCTTGATTTTACTGCTGCTGGAGATGCTATCACCTCTGGTGCATTTAGTGTAAACATAGATGGAGGTTTTTCAGGAATCTCAACAACTACACCATCTGGTAAAGTTGTAGATCTCGGTGTACAGTTTACAAGTGGTCTCGCTGGACCTGAGATAAATAAAAGAACAGGTGAGATTATTTACCTTGATAATAGACCATCTATTACAAGAAATGAACGCCAAAAAGAAGACATCAAAATCGTATTAGAATTCTAAGAAGATGCCACAACAGACCAATCTTAATGTAAGTCCCTATTACGACGATTTTGATCCTAGTAAAGGTTATCATCGTGTCTTGTTTAAACCTGGTTTTCCAGTCCAAGCTAGGGAACTATCTACTTTGCAATCTATTCTGCAAAATCAGATAGAAACTTATGGTAGTCATATATTTAAAGAAGGTGCGTTAGTAATACCTGGTTCAACAACATTTGATGGAAATTATTTTGCTGTTCAAGTTAATCCAACACATTTAGGTACTGATGTTTCTGTATATGCTAATAATGTAATAGGAAAAAGATTTAAAGGACAAAATAGTGGAGTTACTGCAAAGGTAATTAATTATATTACTGCTACTGAATCCGATAGAGATTACGATACTTTTTATGTAAAATATATTGATTCATCTAGTGATGGAGATTTTTCATTCTTCCAAGATGGTGAAGTCCTTGTTGCAGAAGAACCAATAACTTATGGTAATACAACAATCAATATTGGTGGAACTCTTGCATCTACAATTGCATTAAACGCATGTACTACAGGTTCTGCCTGTTCTATTGATGAGGGTGTATACTTTATCAGAGGAAATTTTGTAAGAGTAAATAAGCAAACAATTATATTAGACCAATATAATCAATCTCCATCTTATAGAATTGGACTTCAAGTTTTAGAAAGCACTGTTAGTGCAAAAGGAGATGAAAGTTTATATGATAACGCTAAAGGATTTTCTAACTTTGCTGCACCAGGTGCAGATAGATTACAAATAACACTTGTCTTATCAAAGAAAAATATTAATGATTTTGATGATACTGATTTTGTAGAAGTATTAAGAATTAAAGAAGGTCAAGTATTTTCATTAAACAGAGATAATGAATATAATAGAATAAGAGATTATTTTGCTAAAAGGACTTATGATGAGTCTGGAAATTATACTGTTAATCCATTTGGTATTAATGTTGCTGAGTCTCTTAATGATCGTCTTGGAAATGATGGTGTATATTTTAAAGGACAAACTACATTTGATAGCAATGAACCAGATGATGATCTTGCATGTTTAAAGGTAACTGCTGGTAAAGCGTACATTTATGGATATGATGTTGATGTAACTACTCCACAAATAATTGATTTTGAGAAACCAAGATCATTTGAAAGAGTTGAAAATCAATCATTTAATTTTGAAATGGGGAATAGATTCCTCGTTAATAATGTAAGTGGTATTACTACACTTACCGAAAGAATAGATTTAATGGGAGGTCCTATTGGTGGAAGTCTAAATGTTGCTGGTACTTCTCAAAAAATTGGTGATGCAAAAGTATATGGATTTTCTTTAAGAGATGCTGCATATGAAAATAACGGAACTGATTGGAACTTATATCTTTATGATATTCAAACATATACATCATTACAATTAAATGATAATGTAAGTTCAGATGAACTTAACCAATCTGGATTTATTGTTGGTAAAGAAAGTGGTGCTGAAGGATATGCAGTTTCTGCAGGTGCTGGATCTAGTAGTATACAAGTTACTCAGACTGCAGGAACATTTAGGAGAGGAGAAAAAATTAGTATTAATGGTGACGAAACAATATCAAGAACTATTGAAAAAGTAACTACCTTTGGTATTAATGATGTATATGAATTTGCACAAAGTGGAAATAGTTTCACTGCTAGTAAAAAATTAAATCAAGTAATTCCAGTTGGTTTTGGTGCTGGTCAATTTAAAATTGCTGCTGATGGTACAGTTACTTCACCAAGAGCAGATAGTTTCTTAATTTTCAAACCTGGCGATATATTTTCTTACGGTGCTGCTAATGATACTGCTGGTGCCTCTCTTAATGTTCCTACTCGTAATGTAGTTCTAACAGTTGCTGCTGACGGACAACAGATGAAAGTCGGTACAATGACAACTGTTACTGATGTGTTTGATGGAGGAGTAAAAGCATTTGAGGGTATTGGATATAGAGGTGTACAAGATGTTTCCTTACAAAATTCATCTTTAATTTCTAGAATTCCAGACATAGGAGTCAATAATGTAGATTTCAGTGATTCTACTTTATTCCTTAGTTCTCAAGTAACAAACGAAAGTAGTAATGCATTAGGTCAATTAGTTCTTCCAGTAACTTCAGTTGATCTTGACGATGTAACTTTTGTTGCTTTTGATCAAGAAAGATATTCTGTTGCATATTCAAATGGAACTATACAATCTATTACTGAAGATCAAATCATAATAACTGGAAGTAGTATTACAATATTTGGACTAACTCCAAATCAAACTAATATTAGGGTAAATGTAACTGTTCAAAAATCAAATATAAAAAACAAAGTCAAAGAATTTAAGAGATGTCAACAAACAGAAATTACTAGATCTGTAAATCGAAGATCTGGAACTAATCCTGGTACTAGTATTAATGATGGATTAAATCATAGTGCTCTATATGGAATTAGAGTTCAGGATAGAGAAATATGTTTAAATCATCCAGATGCTACTGATATTATTGCAGTCCTAGAATCATTAGACACTAACACACCTGTTCTTGATAAATTAACATTTACATCTACTGATGATATTTTTACCGAAGCAATTATTGGTGAAAAAATTACAGGATCAGATAGTAAAGCAATTGCTAGAGTAATTTCTATTGATTCTGGTAATAATCAAATTAGTATAGTTTATCTTACTGATAATAAATTTACATTACTAGAAACACTAGATTTTGAAGAATCAAGTGCTACTGCTACAGTTCAAGCAACAACACCTGGTAAGTATAATGATATTACTAGCAGTTATTTGCTAGACAAAGGACAGAAAGATCAGTATTATGATTATTCTAAAATTGTTAGAAATGCTGGAGCATTTGTTCCTCATAGAAAACTATTAATTATCTACAACAGATATGATGTTCCTAGTGGTGACACTGGAGATATATTTACTGTTAATAGTTACGATGCAGAAAGATATAAAAATGATATACCAGCAATAGGACCATCAAGAACTCCTGCACATGATGTATTAGATTTTAGACCACAAGTTCCTGTATATGATCCAGCATCTGCTACAGTATCTCCATTCTTCTTTACTGCTAGAGATTTTACTGGAAAACCTGATAGACTTTTAACACCTAATGAGTCAGTTGTATTTGACTATGATTTCTATCTTCCTAGAATAGACAAGTTAGTTTTACACCAAAATGGTGAATTCATCTTATTACAAGGTACACCTTCTAGACAACCAATACCTCCAGAATCACAAGATAAAACACTTGAACTTGCTACAATTCTTCTTCCTGCATATCTTAAAAATGTAGAAGATGCAAGAGTATATCTAAAACAAAATCGTAGATATACCATGAAAGATATTGGTAAAATTGACGATAGAGTTAAAAATTTAGAAGAAATAACTACCTTAAATCTTTTAGAAAAAAGTGCAGAATCTCTTCAAATTAGAGATGCACAAGGTTTTGATAGATTCAAATCTGGATTCTTTGTAGATGCATTTAACTCATTTAATTTTATGGCACCGAGTTCTCCTGCCGATATTGATACAGAACTTCAAGAACTCAGACCAATAAGAGAATTTGATTCTATTGCTTTACAAGTTGCTCCTAAAACAGATGTATCAGTACAACAGTTAGATCTTAGTACTGACTTTCCATTACTTGATGATGAAAATACACAAAAGACAGGTACTCTTCTTACACTAAAATATGAAGATGAACTTTATATTGAGCAGAATTTTGCGACTAAAACAAACAATATCAACCCATTTCATGTTGTATCATATACTGGAGAAGTTAAACTAAATCCAGCTGTTGATAATTGGATCAATACTCAAAGAACACAAAATGTTATTAGAAATACCATTGGTATTACTGTTTTCAACAATCAAGTTGCTGCTAACTTTAATGTAACCACAGCAGGAAATGGTGGTGGATCTGCAACAGTAACAACCAATGAGGTTGGTAGAACTACACAGAGAGATGATATTAGATCTGAGAACACATTTATTGCTGAAGAAAACTTTGATCCATTCTGTCGTTCTAGAAATGTTGAGTTTACCGCATTAGGTTTAAAACCATTTACTAATTTCTATGCATTCTTTGATAATATTGGTGGTATAGACATCGTACCAAAACTTTTAGAAGTTTATGATGTTACAGGATCATTCCAAGTTGGAGAAACAATAAGAGGAACTATTGGTGGAACTGCATTTGAGTTTAGATTAGCTGCTCCAAATCATAAGAAAGGACCGTTTGCTAACCCCACAGAAACATATACTGTAAATCCATATGACCAAAGTTCTACATTACCAGATGGATACTCACAGGCATCAACTATATTAAACATTGATACTGTTGCACTTTGTGCTCAAGCACAAGGAGCATTCTTTGGATTTGCACCAACTAATATGGTTCTTAGAGGATTAACTAGTGGTGCTCAAGCAAGGGTAGCAAGAGTAAGATTAGTCTCTGATAACTTTGGTGATCTAACTGGTGCTATGTGGATTAGAGATCCTAATGCAACTCCTACTCCTCAAGTAAGAATTAGATCTGGTAATAGAACCTTTAAGTTAACATCTAGTGAAATAGATGCTGAACCCATACCAGGCAGCACATTAATTTCTAGTGGTATTGCTAGATATACAGCAACTGGTACAACAAGACTTGTTCAAACTGATGTTAGAATTACAACCTTAGAAACTACTACGGTTACAAATCTATCAACAATTGATATACAAAGATCAGATCCACCCCCTCCTCCACCTCCACCACCACCACCTCCTGTTATTATTAACAATACTGTGGTTATTGATAGAACTAGAACTATAATTAATAACTTATTAACTGTAGGAACTAGAAGAGGCGGTACTAATCAGAGAAGGGCAAGAAGGAGAAGAAGAAGAACTCGTAGTAGAAGAAGAGACCCTTTAGCACAGTCATTTGTAACAGGACCTGAGGGTGTATATTTAACTAAGGTTGAAGTTTTCTTCGCAACAGTTAACTCTGGAACAACACCAGTAAATCTTCAGATAAGAACAGTTGAGTTAGGTTTACCTACACTTGACATTGTATCTCCTGATGCAATAGTAACCTTGCGTCCATCTGACATAACAACATCTACTGATGGTAGTGTACCAACTACATTCACATTTCCATCACCTGTTTACTTAGATCCTAACGAAGCTTTCTGTGTAGTTCTGCTATCAGATAGTGATGAGTATACGGTATTCTGTGGAGAAATGGGTCAGAAAGCCATTAATCAACAGACTCTTCCTTCTGCTCAAGGTAAGATTTACTCACAGCAATTTGCTATGGGTTCACTCTTTAAATCTCAAAACGGATCTACTTGGACTCCAGCTCAGTTTGAAGATATGACTTTCAAACTTTATAGAGCAAAGTTCACCTCACAAAGAGGATTGATAACATTCTTCAATCCACCTATTGAACCTAACAATAGTCAGGTTCCTCGTCTAAACTTCAACCCTATTAAAGGTCTTCCTAAGAAAGCTAAAATTGGTATTACTACCACAACTAATGCTGGATTAATTGGAACGGTATTTACTCAGGGAAGAAAAATTGGTGAGAGTAATCAAACTCATCGCTACGCATTTGTTGATGACAAAGGCGGACCTGTCGATGGTACTGTTGGTATCTTAACTGGTGGTAAAGGATACGGAACTCCTACAAACCCAGTAAGCACTTACAATATTACTGGAGATGGTTCTGGATTAACTTTAAATGTTACTGTTTCAGCTGGACTGTCTGCTATTACTGGTGCTACTGTAGTAAATGATGGTAATGGATATAAGGTAGGTGATATTGTTGGACTTACAACTGCAGATACTGGTAATGCTGGTTCTGGTGTTCGTCTTGGTATTAGTTCTATAGCAGGACTTGATACTCTGTATCTAACAAATGTTCAGGCACAGGAATTTGAGGTAACCTCTAATGATTTAACCTATACTCATAGTTCAGGTCAAGTTATAGATTCTGGACTTGATATATGGCAATATGATGAAACAGGTGGACAGTACACAGGTGAATACTTTAAAGTAGATCACAGAAATCATGGAATGTATGGATCTGGTAATAAGGTTCTTATTTCTGATGCAGCATCTGATGTTCTTCCTACAGAATTAAGTGTTGACATTGCTTCTAATGAAACTAGCATTTCAGTTGCATCAACCAGTCAGTTTACTGAGTTTGAAGGTGCTGTAGTTAGTGCTGCTAATACTGGATATGCTTTCTTGAATAGTGAGATTATATCTTACACTAGTGTTGGTATTTCTAGTCTCGGTGGTGTTACTAGAGGAACCAATGGAACCAATGCACTAAATCATCTTCAAGGTGATGCTATTACCAAATATGAATTGAATGGTGTTTCTCTTGGAAAAATTAATACAGAGCATTCTGTAGAAACTTCTCTAGTTGGTATTGATGAATATTACATCAGGATTAATAGAGGATCTAGCAGAGGTTCTGATGATAACACTAATAATATTCCACAACTATCATTTGCTGAAGAAGCTTCTGGAGGTGGTAATTCAGTTTACGCATCTAAGAACATTCAGTATGATGCTATAAGGACTAATATTGATGCAACAACTTTTGGACCTACAGATTTTGTTTCTCTCACATTGAGGAGTGTTACAGGTACATCTGTTGACGGTAATGAATCATCATTTGTAGATGTTGGTTTTGAGAACATAGAACTCAATAGAGATAATCAGTTGTCATCAACAAGAATTATCGCTTCTAGAGTTAATGAACAGAATCAATTAGGTTCTTTGGATAGGAACAAATCACATACAATTACTGTTGAATTTGATAATGGTGGAGATGATTTCAACTCACCTACTATTAGTCTCGAAGGTGCTTCTTCTTTACTCTATGAGAATAGACTTAATGCACCAATAACTAATTATCTAACTGATCCTAGGGTTAAGCAGAGATTTAATGATCCGCATTCTGCATACTATATGTCGAATCCAATCTATATTAAGAATCCTGCAACATCTATAAGAGTTATATTTGAAGCTCGTAGACCACCTACAACTGATTTTAGAGTTCTACATAGTACTTTAAGAGCAGATTCTAGTGAAGTTACACCTGGCTTTGAACTATTTCCTGGTTATTCAAACCTTCTAGATATAGATGGAGATGGTATTGGTGATCAAATTATTGATCCTAATAATAATAGCGGTTTACCCGACCAATTTATTCCACCTGACGCTACTACATACCGTGAGTACCAATACACGGTAGACAACCTCCCTAGTTTTACTGGATTCCAGATTAAGATAGTCTTTACAGGGACTGATCAATCTAAACATCCTGTAATTAAAAACCTTAGAGCAATAGCAGTAGCATGACAAAATCATCTTTAATCCCAGTTGACGGACATCCTAATTTTTGTAGAGATAAAAACACAGGAGCTATCGTTAATACTGATAGTTCCTCTTTCGCTGCTTACCACCAAAGGAACTCCCAAAAAAAGATGGAAAGATTAGAGATAGAAGAGATGAAGAACGACATCTCTGAGATGAAAGAAATGATGAGGAAACTAATGGCAAAGTTGTGAAATTCTATCTTCCCAAGAAAAAACCGTTTTACGCTGCCCTAAAGATTAATCGTTGGCCAGTGAATTGGTTTGATGACAAAAAAAAGTTAAGGGAAGAGAAAGAAAGAAAAAGACAAGAAAAAATTAAAAAATTATATCCAAAAACATGAGTAGAAATCCACACTCTGAATTCTTGAAATACCACGGTTTTACTGAGGTTGATGCACCAAGAAAAGAAGAAACTGACATGGCAGCATTAAAATCTGAAATGGCAGAAATAAAAATTACTATGCTTCAAGTGCTGCAGGAGTTGAGGAAACTAAATACATAATAGGATAATCCGAGTGTTGTTAACAGATGGCCGTCTACATTGCAAATCTACAAATAGATGCTGGTGTGGACTTTCAGCATGGTTTCAGCCTAGGTGATAGTGATACAGGAACATATTTGAACCTGAACAACTATACCGTTACTTCTCAAATGAGAAAATGGGCTGGATCAACTACATCTGTTTCCTTCGCAGCTACAGTTACCGACCCTGATCAAGGTCAACTCGAAGTTTCTTTGGGTTCGACTCAAACAGTTAATATTAAACCTGGCCGTTATGTTTATGATGTTATATTGAGTGACGCATCTGGTTACAAATATAAGGTCGTTGAGGGTATGATCCTAGTTAGAGTAGGAGTCACAAGGTAACCATGCCATCTCTCAGAATAGGTACAGGCAATCAAGTAAAAGTAATCGCCAGTGGATCTCTTGGTGGAGGTTCTGGTGGTCGCTTGTCTTTACTGTCTGATGTTAACTCAAGTAATCTTCAAGACGGAAGTTTGCTTGTATATGATGCTGCGACAAGTAATTTCGTAGCGACTAAGAATTTCCCTGCAGCAATCATTGATGGAGGTATCTACTAGTGTCAGCTACCCTATTACTAAAACGAACTCTAGGAACTTCACCTCCTAATATTGCACCAGTCGGTACAGGTGTATCTTTTGGTGAACTTGTTTATACTTACGATACCAGTGATGTTGGTGCTGGTAAATCCTATAAGAAATTATATATTGGTAATCCTGCTGGTCCTACAGCAACTCCGATTGTAATCGGTGGTGAATATTATACTAGTCTAATACCAGAAAGTCCTGCCAATTATGGTAATAGGGAGGCAAACAAAGCACTTATCTTAGATTCAAATGCTAAGGTAAAATCTTGGTCTGTAGTAACTGATTTTCATAACGCTGGTGTTGGTACTAACCAAGGAGATTTTTATGTCGGTGGTAACTTAAATGTTACTGGAGATTTAGTATATGATGAAGTAACTGGTAGAAATATTAATATAACAGGTATTGGCACGATTGCCACTATCTTCAATACTAAAGCAACCATTGCTGATGGTTCAATTAATAATCTGTTTACTGTATCAGGACTTGTTACCACTCTGACAGGTACAAGTGCTAATTACACTCAGGTTAATGTAGGACATGCTCTTACTGCTAATAATGTAGAAATTACTGGTATAACTACACTTACCAATAATCTTGATTTCTCTAGAAATTTAATTAAGATTGGTCGTGAGACTGCATCTGGTATTAGTAGTGCTGATGGATCAATATTCATTGGTGACTATGCTGCCACTGGTATGGGTCAATCGACTTCTAATAGAAGAAACATAGCGATTGGTGCCAGTGCATTACAATATGGTGGTGTTGGAAATAATGCTGATGAATTAGAATCTAATATTGTTATGGGTAACTTTGCAGGTTATAGACTGCAAGGTACTAAAAACTTAATGGTTGGTGATAAAGTAGGTTTTGCTTTATCATCTAGTGGTAACGATGAAAACATTGCTTTGGGTAATCAGGCAATGTATGGTGACACTTTCCCTGTTGTGGATGGTGTTACTTTAAGTATTTCAGTTGGTCAACAAACTGCTATTGCTAATCACGACGAGTCTACTGATGTAACAGAAACAAGTGGATCTGGTCAAGGTTTGATAGTAAGACTTCAAACTGGTGGTACTGGTTTAGTTACATTAATTGATGTAATATCACCAGGCGACGGATATGTTTTAGGTGACACATTTACCATACCATTTGGATTCCAAACTCTTACTGGTTCTGTTACTAGTATCAATGGTCGTTTCCTAAGTGGTGGTACTGGTGCTAGACAACAAAGTAAAAACATTGCCATAGGTCCATATTCATTATACAGTGTAGATGGTAGTAGAAATATTGCGATTGGTTATTCTGCAGGAGATACTACAACTGGTAGTGGTAATATTATAATTGGATATGAACGAGATGTTGCGATTGCTAATAGTGATAATCAACTTACTATTGGTAGTTCACTTATCAACTGGATTGATGGTAATCAACTAGGTTATGTTGGAATAGGAACTACAAGACCATTCGGATTACTCGATGCTGGTGGTGTATTCATTGTAGATAAAGGAACAGGTAATACTGTTATTTCTGGTGTTACAACTGTACCAACTCTTGATGTAGATAATCTTGGTATAGAGGATATCAAAGTCACTGCTGGTTTAGCAACTGACTTTGCAATTACAAATGCTAAGATTCAGTCTGGTATCATTACAGATACTGTTGGTACTGCTGCGACAATTACTAATGTAGATTTTGTAAATGCAGATATTTTAGCAGCTAAGATAACCGCAGGTATCGTAACAGATATAGTTGGTACTGCTGCTACAATCACAACTTTTGATACTGAAACTGCTGATCTTAAAGATGTTAAAATTACAACTGGATTAGTAACATCCTTAGTTGGCACATACGCAACTATCACTACATTCGATGCTGATGATGCAGATATTAATGTAATAAAAACTGTAACTGGTGTTGTAACATCTCTTACTGGTTTTGGTGTAACTTACAATACAGCAGACTTTGAGTTTGTTGATGCTTCTGATATTAAGATTACAACTGGTCTAGTAACATCTTTAGTTGGTACATATGTAACCTTCCAAGATGCTGATTTCCAAGATGATGTTCGTGTTGGTGGTGCTCTTACTGTTGTAGGAGATCTTACTGTTCAGGGTAATACTAGTTTTGTTCAAAGTACTGTAATTCAGGTTACTGACAAGAATATTGAACTAGGTTTTAGTTCAACAGGTAGTCATGCTAACGCTACTGCAGATAATGGTGGTGTAATTCTTAAAGGAACTACAGATAAAACTATACTTTACAATCAAGCAAGAGAAGCATGGGAATCAAATCTTAAGTGGAATCCAGATGTTGATGATANTCTTGATATTGGTGAACCAGATGTACAGTGGAGAGATATTTACATTGATGGTACTGCACACTTAGATGCTGCAGACATTTTAGATGCTAAGATTACTGCTGGTATTATTACAAGTCAGGTTGGTACCTATGCAACTATTGGCACCGTTGACATTGAGACTCTCGATGCTAAAGATGTAAACATCACTGGTCTTGCTGTAACAGATATAGTTGGTACTGCTGCAACAATTACCACAATCGATGCAACAGATGGAGATATAGTTAATGCTAAAATTACTGCTGGTGTTGTTACATCATTAGTCGGTACTTACTCTACAATTGGTGATGTAGATGTTACTTATGATATTAGAGTTGGTGGAGCACTAACAATTACTGGTGATATTGATGCAAACGGAGACTTAGATGTAGACGGACATGCAGAGTTAGATCAATTAAGAGTATCAGGTGTTGGTACAATACCAACTTTTGACACAGAGACTGCAGATCTTAAAAATGTTAAAATTACTGCTGGTATCATTACTGATATCGTTGGTACTGCTGCTACAATTACTACAATTGATGCAACAGAAGGTGACATAGTTAATGCTAAGGTCACTGCTGGTGTTGTAACTTCACTGGTTGGTACTTACGCTACTATTACAACAGCACATGTTTCTAACTTAAGTGCTGATAGTTTATCCTTGACTGGGTTAGCAGTTACCGATGTTGTTGTTGCTACTGCAGCAACCTTCACAGGTGTTATTGATGTTAATGATGCTGATGTTGTAAATGCT
>FUFK010045894.1_pt1 | contig 39065 bp, 31 predicted proteins | sample 1021851 | NCBI WGS metagenome assembly FUFK01 (sample SAMEA51879418, study PRJEB19060) | metagenome
TAAGATAATGTTTACATCTGCAGGTTTTGTAGATTGACGTATGATGCTTAACTTTCGTTCAGCTTCTCGTAATCTCAACACTGCTGATTTTTCTACAAGTTTGAGTTCGTGATTAACTTCTACAACTGCAAACTTTTTAGGATCTTTATGTCCCATAAGTAGCAATCGGGCATCATCACTATCAGTTACAATAAAAGGATTTTTTATAAAATCTTTTTCTTTGTTTGTGACAGTTACAACATCACCTGACTCATGTTCATAATAAACACACCACTTTAATGGAGGTTTATCTTTTTTGAATTCTTTCAGTAAAACTATCTCTGAAGACATCTATTACTTCATCCGTTAAAAATGTTTCATCACTGTAATGAATAATTCCATTGTTGATGACACTGTTTTCTATCTGGATTTTTCTTGCACCAGTAACCCAAACATTCAACATATCTGTCCAATGTTTAGGCATTTCTTCTAAACTATGAAAAACACCATGACTAAAATTGTGTAAGTCATAATGATTGTTTAATTGTACACCAATGTATTCAGTATGATCTACAAAATGTGTGATTAAATTACCTAACAAATTTTTGGCAAATGTATCAGGTTTTCTATCAGTAAAAGTATTATTGTATACATTACGCCAATTTTGGAATACAGGATCTGCCATTTTAAACCATTCAATAGCAGACTTAGTATCTTGCCTCCAATATATCATATTGTAAAATAATCTAGGTAGTTTGTATTGATTCTCAAAATCAAATCTAAAATGTCCTACAATAGGAAAATTTCTATAGCTAGTTGCGTTTTGTGGTACACTAATATCATTAACACCCATAACTTTCCAAAGGTCATTGATATCAACATTTAAAAATAGTGTATCATAATCTAAGTATATTGTTTCTTTATAAGGAGTTGCATGATAAACTTGCCATATGTTCATGCCATGAAATCCATCACTGTAAGCACTGTTACCAAATGGAAGTTCTACAATATAATCAAAAGGGTCTGTGTAATAGCTAGGTACGTTTTCCGATTTGTCTTTGTCTACAATCAATGTAACGCTAGAATCAGGATCGCATGTTTTTATACTACAAGCTAATGCATAACAATATCTTACATTGTCTTCTGCTGTATCAATACCAATTATCACAAATCCTTTATCTGGATATTCTTGTTTATTATTTTCAGTCACTTTGTACTTCCGTTACTTTTAACAATTCTTGATAGTTTCTATCCATAGCACGTTTATTCATAAGATGTAAATTTGTATTTTCATACCTGCACAAAATATTTTTCCATTGTTCTTTTCTGTTGTGTTTTAAAAATACATAATCGTTGAGCTTGTTAACTGCTACAAGATCATCTTTCTGATCCATATTTAATAACCCTACACTTCCAAAATCATGTATAAAAGTTTCGTCATTATTCAATCCAGACATCATATGACATGCTATACTAACACAAAAGTCAGTTCTAAACAATGCTTTTGGAAACTGATACAATAAACTATAGTATTCCCAATTATCCTTCACATGGTTCCATATATTAAAAAATAACTTGCTTTCGTCACTTTGGTCAAAATATACAACTGTACTCCACCAATGATTGATACCAGCATCATTGAGTGTAATTTCATTCCTATATGGAATTTCGTTACCAATGTATTGTGCATATCTGTGTAGTCCAATTGGAATATCTGAAGTGAACAGATACTTTAGGTAATCATTACAAATCAGATAATCTGTATCAATTAGTAAGGTGCGTTTGTAAGGTGTAAGATTAATAACGTCATGTTTGTTTGTATTTGTAAATTGTGCATTAAATTCATGCCAAGGACTATCATGATGTCTCCTTGGATTTGATTCATATTCAATATTTGCAATTACAAAACTATCAAACGCATCTTCAATAAGTTTTTCATCTTGTGATTCGTACATCCAGCCTTTGGTTCCATCATCAGTAATTAATGATACAGGAATACCTGGCATGTTCCGTTTCACATGTCTAGCCGCAATGATGGCAAATTTAGTATAATCGAGTTGATCGTTGTTATAGCAAAACATAACAACTCCGTTACCCAGTTTATCAGACATATATCACCAATCCATCAAGCTCTTAATATTACGAGATTTTGTAATTTTATCTGATTGTACTTTATATTCATTCATTGCTTCAGAATAAGCACTCAATAATATTTCTAAAAATTCTGGCAAGTCTTCTATTTCAATTGGATTGTGTTTAGAATCTACTAAAATACTGGATTTCTTACCAGCGTCTACAAGTGCTTTTACAAAACCAATAGTAATCGCATCAGCGTAAAATACGCCTTTTGATTGATGTACTGTTTGTAATACTTGTATACGTTGTTTGAGAGTTCTTTTTTGATTACCTAATGTTATTCTATAGTTTGCAAACTCTAATGCTTTTTCGAGTCTCTCGTCCATACTGAGTTTCTCCTTTAATTATATGCTACTATAACTTATTTATGTGGGTTTTGTCAACTGTTTTTTTAACTGTCATTGTGACTTGTAAAGTCATCTACTACTGCAAAAGTTGGTGCAGGAGTAACATCAAAGCTAGTTGTTCCTATTGTCAATGTATCAGGCATAAGATAACTAATCGTAGGTGTAATTGTACCGTCAATAAAGTTAGCATGAAGTGTATCATCTAAAACTAATTTAAAACGCACACCCGCTCCATTGTTAATGTATTTTCCGTACAATCTAAATTTTAAAGATTGATATGTTGCGTACTTACTGTATGAACTTACATAAATGCCACTGTATCCGTAACCATATCCGTATCCGTATCCGTATCCATAACCACCGCGTTTTGCAGGATCAGTAAATTGTGGGAAGTTACCTCTNCCAGTGATATAACCATATCCATACCCGTATGAACCACCGCCATATCCATAACCGTATCCATAGCCGTAACCATAACCATATCCATATGTTCCAACTTTTCTTCCAATAGTAACACCGCTTGATGAAAAAAGTAATCCTTCATCAGTACTTGCACCATCACTACCATCACCATATTTGTCAGTGAGATCATAAAATCCTCTACCTTCACTGGTTCCACTAGTAATAGCTGAACTTTGGGTTACAGTATCAAAATTAAAGTTAAGCACACCCATTTCGTTGATTACATCACTCCAGTTGTAATAACCTGCCGTGCTACCGCCTGACATGTTAAGTGCTACTCTAAGTTGTCCACCGCCATTGAAAAAATATCTTGCTTTGTTATAGCTTCCCCAATTAAATTCATGTTCACCTTGTAGCTGATAATCCCATTGTGTACTTCTACCATAACCTCCAGAATTGACAACAATAGCACTAGCATTTCCAGGATCTATTGATGCATGTTTGTTATTAACAAGTATCTGTCCAAATTTGTTACGAATTAAATTTAAATCTTCTGCTCTAACTAATGTTCCTGCCGCAATATTAGTTCTGTTGGCAGGAATAGCAAAAACTAAAACAGTATCGGTGATCTCTGTGTGATCAATACTAATATTTGTTCTTGTTACGAGATCTTGTAACCTAACGGCTGTAATCAATGTTCCATCAGCAAGTGCATCAGCAATATTTGTTGCACCCCAACCAAATTTATGAGTGTTAATTCTATTAGGATCTGTAACAGCCGCGGTTGGATATTTGTCTCCAAACACTTTGTTTACGTCAACTGCTACGAGATTATAATCCTCATTGGTTGCTAAATCACCGATGGACTGGGCCATTTACTTTGCCCCCACAACTACTTCGATTACACCAGCTTCTTCTGTATCTTTAGATTCTAATGCCCTGCCNATAATTGCATAGCCATAGTCAGCTGGTGCAGACATCGCCATTGCGTGTCCTGGTGTGTTACTAGAAACTATTCTTTGTCCTTTAACTACTTTGCCAATTACTTTGCAAGGTACTCGACCTGCTAGTGCTACAAAAGGATGCGTAGCATCTGAACCAGCACTTGCGTTCATTTCAAAGCCTGGTGAAGTACTTACTATACCAAACACATCAGTGTCATGTGCTTGCATTGTCTGTGTAATTTCGTGTGTTCCGCCTAATCTTACCACTGTACCTGCTTCGTATTCTTCATCTGCTTCATATCTTTCAGCAAGGTCGGCGTATTCTGCACTAGTGGCTGTGCCTCTAAACTTGTAATGTGTGGTATTGTTCATTGTAATACCAGCTTGTATACTAGGAAACTGAGTATTCAACGCAGTAACTCCATCTTCTAACTTTTCATCGTTGTGTGGTGTCCAAGCTGTAGTATCATCTGTTGTTATATGGACAATGTTTGCATCAACTATAAGTTCAATTGTTTTATGGTAATTACCACCTGTGTCTTTTCTATTGCGGAATTCAATCTTTGTTGTTCCAGCACCACTTAAAATTACACTCCATACACCGTTATCGTAAATTTTTAGTTGACTGTTTGCTGTATCATACCAAAGTTGACCTTCAGTTGGATTGGTTGGTGCATTTGTATTAGCAAAATTCTCTAATAAATGCAACATATTTTCATTTAATGTTTCTCCAAAGCGAGTATAGTTTTTACCAATTAATCCAATACTAGTACTGGTATCAATGGTTCCATCGTTAACAACTATTGCTGTCTTACTGCTTTGACTATAATCTATTGTGTATGGCATGTCTTTTCCTTATTATAAGTCTGCAAAACTTGATCTAATCCTTAGTGTATATATTACTTGTATTTTTCTATTCTTGCTCTTTTGAACTGGGTGAAAGATAACATGTGTCAACAAATCGTTGTTACCACTATAAATCGCCAATTCATCAAAAACATATGTACCGTTCATATTTGTAGCGGTGTCGAGATTATCTTCTCCAGTTACGCTATCAAAGTCTAATGTACATGTTGTAATTACGTCTGTATATGTATTTGGTGATGTGTGACTAATTTCAGTTCCGTTATCAGCACTTCCGCTTACTGCTTCGTCTACTATTTTACTGAATGTTTGATTATATAAGGCTCCGCTTGCACTATTTGTGTTGGTTGCTTTATATGTGACTGCTCCAAGTCCGTCAATAGTTGTACCACCATTTCCAAATCTCATTGTAGCTATCTGATGAGTTCCTGTGTTTCCAGCCTCATTCGCAAGCAAACTTGCGATAGCAATACTCATATTTTCATAATTAATTGCATTCCTTCTACGAACCAATACTTCGCCAGATTCTGGATCCCATATTTTAATGTGTCCTTCAATGCCAATTAATGATGTATCGTTAATCTTATCTAAACTCATCGCTCTTTCCATTTAATGTATTTATATCGTTCCTTTGCCTGCGTTTCTAATGAATCTATGTTCAGGCGTTTGTGGAACTGCAACATGCTCTGTTAGGCTCATTCCACTGTCATTGTATGCTAACCTTAATCCATCACCATAATGTGAAAATTTAGCAACTGTTGGAATCCTTGTACTTGGACCAGTATTAATTACTGTATCACCACTTGTATGTGCTTTTGCACTTGTACCTAATGTTCCTCTTACACAGAACAGTAAGTTATTTCCATTTATAGCATTATATTCTATTCTTTCACATCCAATATAAATTACTCCAGGTTTTGCACTTAAATTGTCTGGATTATCTAATACTGTAGTATCTACAACAGGAATTACTGTATCAAAAGCTGTTATATTAGATGTTATTGTTGTTTTTTCTGCATCTACAATTACATGACTTTGTTGAATATCCATTGGTTGATAATGCATCATTCTAAATGATCTTGTATGTCCACTGTCTAAAGTTGGAGTCAACATTGTTTGTACTGCAATACTAATATTTTCAGTAAAGTCAGTTGGAACCAATTCACTTCCGAATCCTTCTAGAGCAGATTGTACAAATACATTACCATTGTAATAATATTCTAAATCAGCTTGTTGTGTTGTAAATGAACTGTAGTCAACATTTGCTCCAAAAACAGTGTTGAAATTTCCGCCGTTAAGAACTACATCACCCGCCCATGTTCTTCCATCTAAACTATGATCTTCGTATTTCATTGTAACAGTAGTTTTTCTTTCTATATCTCTAACTTCAATATTTGTTGCTTCGCTGTGCGTATTACTTTCAATACTGCTCAGTAACTTAGTGTGAAATGGCTTGATGCTGTTAACAAACTTTTCAACTGTTTCAATATTATGTTCTTGATATGTTGATTTGTCAATTAGCAATGGTCTCTTAACTCCTAAGTGTGTGTATGTTGTTTTAAATGCAAAGTCATCTGCTGTGTTTTGAAGTATAGCTGTAAACAACATTTTAAACCACATCTTGTTGTATTTTATATGATGCCTACCTGTAAATATTTCACTTCTTAATAGATCCATAAGTTGACTGATAACATTATCACTACATGCATCAAAAGGTGTTACATCAAATCCAATAGCATCAAAACCATGTCCAAACTTGCTTTGATTCCACATCTCTTCACTAATTTGGACTGTGGCTTTTTCTTTGTATACAAGTTTATCTATACCATTTTCAAATAATAACATTTCACTTCTGTCTATATCCGAACCTGGACTTGTGCTTTTAATGTAAATGTAGCTACCATTAAACTGAGGTTCACCTGCATTCAAGTAATCCTGTCTTGTGTTGTACACTAAGTCAGCTACTGTATTAGGATTAAACCTGAAAGTTTCTACACCATCATTATTTCTTTCAACTAGATGCCAATCTACTAAGTTTATGTAATCTTTAACTCTATAAGTTACTGTTCCTTCCACAAAAGTTTTGGAAAATGCATTTTCCCAATTATTGATTTCATCAATAACATTTACTTCACTTAACAATGAGTTTACACTATGAACAAAGTTTTGTCTAGCTTCTTTTACATCTCTATACAAACTTTGTCTCGGTCTAACCTGATGACCGTATCTATTGAATCTATGTAACTTGAGATCAGGAACTGGTTGTCCTCTCCAAATTCTGATATTATCTGTTTGATCTGTTTCAATGAATGAGAAATCATAAATTCTTCTCCAGTGTGACATATCGCTATCTGCACTAGGTTGATTGTTTGAGTTATTGTTAACTAAGCTAAGATAGTAATTCGATCCTTCTTTTGCAACTGAGTCTTTGGCAAATACTGTGCTACTGCTCCAAGTTGTAAATGTTTTATCAACACTGAATCTATTGAATCCTGCTAAACTGTCACGCACTTTAATATGCAAGTATTCAGGTATAGTAATATTAGGATCATTTTCAGCAAACATTATCCAATCTTGATTTGCAAGAGCTTTAGATTGACTTATTTGATTAAGTTGTGCTACTGTATCATTGTTAACAAATCCAACAATATTAGAAAGTAGTAAACTGTCATTACCTGNTTGAGCCGCCCAACTTAAATTGAATGCAGATGGATTACTAAGAATTTGACTTAGCTGTAGTACATTGTAATTATTTTTTCCTACGCTGTTGGTTTTATTCTTTACCCAAAAATAGTAAACTGTTTCTGTTTGTTTAGAAAGTTCATTGTAATAACTTTCTTCAGTCCAGTTATATACAGTCTGTCCATTTATTAATACGCTGTAGGCTTCACCACTTGCTTGTTTTCCGTCAATTATTACTTTACGAGAAACCATATCTGACCATTGCTCAGGAAGAACAGGACTGGATGTCCATTCATAAATGTCTATGCTTGCACCATCAAATAAACGACCCCAGTTGTTTTGCATGTAATCTATTGTACTTTGTTCATAATCTAAATATACTGCGGTACTTGTGTTCCACCAACGTACACCTAAGTATTCTCTTCCCCATGCTTCTACTTCTTTTATTGCTCCGTCGATATTGCTAAAATTATAGTTTGCAATATCATTTGTAAGTTTGTAATCAATTTCATTATCAACAAAACCAAAGATTATACCTTTTGCTGGATCATATGTTTCTAGCTTTGTAATGGTAGATTGTTTTTGTGCATCATACAAAGTAATATTTTCCAGTAAATCGTTTCTTGCTTGTGCGTTTCCAGTCCTTACAACTTTCCATTCACCGACATGACCATTTGTATCGCTCCATGTACCTTCCCATTTATAAACAGCACTTTGTCCTGACCCATCGTCATCCACAAAAGCTAAAATAGGAGCACTTGTATTTGTTTGTCTAATATCAGCAAAATTATATTTGAATACATTATTAATTTTTACTTGTCTATTGGCTTCAAGATCTACAAATGTTGGAAAACGCATTTTTCTCAATGGATAGATATTACCAGTATTACCATTGATTTCAATGAATTCATCAATAAAGAATTTGTCTGTCCTATCTGCGGCAACTTTTGTAATTTTATGTATTCCATCAATTTTTGGAACACTATTACTTCCTCTTATGAAAATGTAATCTCCAACTGATAGGTTATGTGCTTGCACATCACCAGTTTGTCTTTTAATTTTGATTTCAGCCTCGTCTGCACTTTCTTGTCCACCACAAATATCATAAGTGTACATACCAAAATCCATTGTTTGATATACTTGATATCCTAGATTATAACTGCCAAATTCACTATCATCTGCTACCCAAATACTAAAAATATTTGGATCGTTTGCATCTTCTTTGAAAACAGGATTTCCATTTGCATCAACNAATGCATTAAAAACTGCGGCAGTAGTTGATTTTGTAGCACTTAAAGTCTGACTTACAAATCCTAATGTACTGTTAGCTGTACCTGATCCTATTACAAGAGTTGCATTTGTACTTGTTAATCTCACTCTGTTACTTGAATTATCTGCAGAAACTCCACTAATATTTGCACTGTTTATTTGTTCTACAATATCAGTAATGTTAAGTCCAATGGCACTTGTTTGTGTTGTAGTTGTTGCTGGAATAAGCCCTGTTGGTAATCCTATACTTGTATTAGCTGTACCATTACCTATAAACAAATTATCTAATGTTGCATTTAATTGTAGTAAATTACTGTTTGTTGCACCAGCTTGAGCACTTACACCTGTAATACCTGCACCATTAATTTGGTCTATGACCTGTTGTTGTGATAGGTTAGGTGTAGTAGTAACACTTGAACTTGTACTGTTAATTGTTTCAGTTGCTGTGTTAAATCCTACATTGTTATTTTCTGTGCCTACACTTATTGTCATGCTAAAACTATTTGATGGAGTGTTTGTAGTTTTTGTAATTACAAGCTGGCTACTAGGACCAGCACTAGCTGTTACATTGCTTATGCTTGCATCATTTATTTCTTGTATAATTTGGCTAAGCGAATATGTTATAAAGCCAGTATTACTTTGATTAGCAACCACAGTATTAGTTTGAAAAGTTGTTGAAAGTCCTGCAGAACTTTTCAAGTAAGTTGCAATATCATCAGTAAATGTTCCGTTATTAAGTGCGGCTTGAGAATCTGTAATATCACTTGGTGCTACAGTTTGTTGTCCTGCAACTACCTGAGTGCCAACGTAGTTGGTTTGTTTTATATTATTAATTAGTATCAAGTCTTGATCCAACATAAATTCTGCGACTTGTTGTGTAGAACCACCTGCGGCAATAAGTGTCAACAAATGATTGATATTTAAACCAGCATTGTTTGTAAAGTAAGTGTTGATCCAAGTGCTCCACAGTGCTTGTGAATTGGCGGCTATATAAGATGCTCGTAATGCCTCTATTCTTGCAATTCTTGTTGTTGCTGTTGAACTAATTGTGCCTTGATTTGTTGTCCAGCTAGAATTAAATGTGTTTTCAAAAGCCTGCTGAGCAGTTATATTAGAAGTTGTTGAGCTTGTGTCATTAAAATTAACTGTAGTACCATCAATAATCAATGTTGCATTACTACTGCCTTGTATAGTAGGATTTGAAACTGTTCCTGTTTTGACTATATCATTGAAAGTAGTAGTTGTTTGACTGTTTAAAAATGTTACAGTAGTTGTAAGTGTACTGCTTTGTCCAATAATTAAAGTAGAACCATGTGGCACTACACTGCTACTAATATTTTCAGTGCCTGTTACTTTAATTGTGTTCTTAGTTGAACTGGTTGCAGTTTTACTAAGTGTAATAGTATTCCCATCAATTACTAGGGTTTGTCCAGCACTAGGAATAACTGGCAACTGATTTGTTCCTAAAAGATTTATTGGATTATTAGCTAAATTAAATCCACTGCTTCCATCTTCATCTAACATGCTCCAAGTTCTGCCATTATACAATACTTGCTCATTGAATTTATAGCTACGTGAACTATCCCATTGTCCAATATCTTTCCAGTCGCCACTGTGGTCATAAATGTCTTTCACTTCTTCAGGAAACTGTGTAAAATCCTCTTTGTTTACTGTTCGATAATCAGTTTCAGTCAACAAAGGCAATCCACTTGTTGAGAAATCTTTAGCATAAAGCTCGTCACTAGAATCTTTGTATGTGTTTACTGGTCTTGTCTGAAAATTATCATTTGTGCTTTCATGCACTTTTAACGGACTTGTCTTGTCAATATCAATAACAAGGTCACTGAGTACATCAAATTTATAATCATCACTTATTCTCACTGGCTGTGGACTTGTTACAATTAGCTCTGGCGTAAGTTGGAATTCCAAAGTTCTTCTGCTTGATGTATCACCAAAATCAGCTAATCTAACTGCCCACTGTTCTAATAATTCAGCACTAGCTTCGCCATCAAACAGTCCTTGGTTACGCATGAAAGCAGAAAGTGCCTTGTGCGTTCCTTTGTACTTGTAGCTTCCTTTGGTAAACTCATACAAGCTATCATCGTCTATATCTAAACCTTCACTCCAAGCAGGTTTGTTATATCCTGCATTGAATCTTGCTACATCACTTAGTTGCGGATTGCTTAATTGATTTGTTCTTCCATAGTATTGATCAACTTCTCTAGCAGTTGTATCAAAGTTAGGAATAACAGTATCAGATTGAATTATATAACCTGGACTATACAATTTACCATTCCAATTCTTGGTCCTTGAACCTCTCCATATAATTCTTTTATGATTAAGTCCAAGTGCAAGATCATGTATGACATCATCAAAGTTTGTTAAATTATCAAATATGAAAACATGCTCTAATTGTACTTTATATAATCTGATACCAAACAATTGAGTAGCTGTATCCTTAACTTGAAATACAGTTTCAGCATCTGGATCCATAGATTTTCTATCAATAATCAAATCTGTACTGCTAATTTGTTTGCCATCTTCATTTACAATATTGTAGACTCCATCATATTTTTTATTGATGTTATCAAAGTATCCATCAATACCGTCCTTGACAGTAATTTTACTTTGGTCAGGTATTACAGTAAGTGGAATAGTGCTTGAGCCTACAGCCCATGTAACAAAATTTGCCGCCGCTGTTCTCCACTGTTGAGTAAATCCTAAACTGTTCAAATAATGTCCATACCCGTTGATAAAATCATAAACTTCTTGTATTGTTCTCAGTTCTGTATTGTAATCAAGTTTACTTGTTGTATCTTCAAATACAGTATATCTTAGGACATCTATATTAGTTGTACCTGTAAATTTTGTTGTTATGCCTCCAGTTGCAGTATTTGGTTTGTTGTAATTAAAATATGCAAGACTGTTATCAAAACCTTTGATTACATATCCATTTGTTGATTTAGTAATTCTAATTCCGCCATAAAAATATTCTACATCTGGTTTGTTTGTGTAAGTCACTGTAGCAATATTTTCTTCTGGTATAAACACTCTACCTTTATCTTGACTGCTTTCTAGAATAAATTGATTATTTTTGTTTACAAATCCTCCTGCTTTTACCAAGCCTTGAAAACTAATATTCTCTAATCGTCTTCTAAGCACATCTGCACTAGTACCATACAAATTACTGTATTCAATGATAGCATTGCTTAATCCGTTGTAATAATGCACAGCATTTTCAGCCAATATTGGATCAAGAATTGCTGTACCAGTGTCTACACTTAACAATGGTCTGTTATAATATTGAGCACCTTGATTAGTTACTCTAGCTCCGGTTATAGCTCCATTACTAATTTTAACTTCTATCGCACCATTGATGCCAAAGTTATCGTTGATTGTTATTGCAGGAGCACTTGTATATCCAGAACCTCCATCAACTATGTTTACACTTTCAATAATTTTACCGGTGATACTACTTCCGCTTATTACAGTATTTTTCCAACTTTTTAACTTTCCTACATCAGTATCTAATTCTTGTGGTCCATTGTAACCTGCAAGATTCTTGATTGTTCTTCTTGCTGTGCGGAAATAATTGTTCAATGCAATCAAAGGTCTTGTGCGTAAGAAAGCTAGAGACGTTGCAATTTTACCTGCACTGCTTCTACGCCATTCTGCTTCTACAGGACCCCAATCTCCAAATACAAAATCCTTTTGTCTATCTGCAAGACTTGGTGTAACTACAACACCTGCTGTATCTGGGTCATTTAGTACGCCAGTGAGAGTTACCAATGTCTTGTTTTGCCAATCATAGTTTCTATAACTGTAGTTAATGTCATAAATTTGTTTGTTGTTACCCAATGCAGGATCACTTACTTGTCCAAACTCTAGTGCTAATAATAACGCTGAACGTTTAGTAGCGTCTGTCCAACTGTAATTTGTGTCCCACCAACCTGGTTTTTTATTGTGTCCTAGCATTTCCCAAGGATGAGTGTGTGGTCTATCTGTATTAAAATAATAATGATACAAGCCTCTCCAACCTCCAATGTTAGGAGATACACTACTGTAGTTCCATGTAAACTTGTCACTTCCATCATAATATGTTGAACTGTTTAGTTCAGTAATGTTATTGTTGTCTTTGTACTTGTTGAATTCACCTCTAATTGTATTGTTAAGTTCTGTCCAACTATGCACAGATGGTCTATGAGCATTGGGGGCATAAGCTGTTGAATTAATTGTGCCGTCTAAGTCTTTTCCTAAGTTGTTGTATATTCTTAGTTCTAGATCCCAAAGTCCAGCATCTATTGGATCATACCCGGGCTGTTGCCTTTGAAAAATTTCAGTTCCATTGCGTACATGCACACTGCCGTCATGTCCAATAATTACACTGTCTGTGGTAGTACCTGTACTATCTTTGCTGTAATCATTTCTTAACTCAGGTACAAAAGGTTTTAGTACTCCTAGCTTTGCAATACTAGGAGGTACATAACTCACGCTGTTTCTTTCGTACCATCTTATGTGTATGTTGTTTGCACCGGTGCTAGGAAATGTAATTCCTGTAAGTGTTACTGTAACAGAATAATTATCAGTTGAAAACTCCCAATCTTTTTGTAGTTGTCTCCAAGTGTGATTTCCGTTTGCATCTGGTATTTGTACAAACACCTGTATATGATTAATTGTATCATCATATTTGTTAGATGGTCTTGGTAAATCAAATGTTGGCGTCTGATTAATTACCCAACTAGAGTCTATGCTTCTATAATCTCTATACATTGCCATCTGACTGTTAGCAAATACACCATCTTTGTTTTTACCTAAATTTAGTGCTTCTAGTGTGCGGTCTACTAAGATGTATGTTGGTAATGTAATATCTAAACTTTCGTGTAGCTGTGTAATTTTCTTTTTAAACTTCTCTTTGAACAAACTATAGTTTGCACTAGTAAATTGCATAGCACTGTATGGATTTGTATTAATATCTGCAAGTAGTTGGTTTAACAATTCTGTACTATATGGTTGTTGTCTAATTGTTCCGCCCATATCAGTGGTATGCACAATATTTCTATAATTGTTTGTACCATACCAATCTCCAGTAAACAATGGATTGCTTGTCATTTGAGATTGTAAATGCTGTATTATATCTCCATAACTAACTTTATCAAATTCTAAATTTTGTGGATTAAGAGCTTGTGTTTTAGCAACTTCAAATTGTCCTTCACCAGATTCATCATAATCATTATATGTATAGAATTCAAATTCAAATAAATCATCTAAAAATAAATTACTGTTGACAGATATAATGTTTCCAGTATGAGAAAATGTCGTAAACGGTTTTCCGTTTTTTCTAACTTTTACATTTGTTTCATTTACATTTGCACTGAAAAATATTACACCAAATTTAGCAGGATCAGATACAAGTCTATATTTTATGCTGTTTACAGTTGGTGTACCAATTGCCAGAGAAAATGTATTCAGCGTACCTGCTGTTCTGGTGATTCCAGTTCCAACTGGAGATCCATCCATGTCTACAAATTCAATTTCAGCTTGCGGAAATTGTGTGCGAATATGATATGTATTATTGTTGTGGAAAAATAATGAAGGGAACTTTCCGCCTACTCTGTTGGTTCTGCCAACTGTACAATCTAACACTGGCTGACTTGTCATTGCCAAATGATCAAATTCTTTAAAAATGTTGTAGCATCTGTCACCTACAAAACTTGCATGACCCAAATCAACTTTCAGTGGATTACCTGTATCTTTTACAACCTTTTTGATTTTCTTCAATACAGGCTGTCCGCCTCTTATATTAGACCAACCGTTGTGGTATAAATTTGAATCAAAATATTTGTAGTAGTAATAACCTGATATCTCTAATTGATTGCTCTTTGTAAAATCACTGCTTTGTTTTACATAAGTGAATCTCTTTTTAAGGAATTCCATGTTAAAATTAAGTCCAGGATTATTTCCATAATCAACATATTCAGGTCTAAATCCTAGTGCGTCATCATAATCATTGTTGTCGTTGTGTACGAAATCAAAAATTGTAGCACCAGCAAAATCATTGTCTGGATAAATTTCTGGCACGTTTAATTTTATAAGATTTACATCATAAAGCTCAACAGGCATACCTTGACTTCTATGTTCCTTTTGTCTACTGTATTTCCAGCCTGTTTGTGTATCGGTTTGTACATGAAGTTCAGCACCACTCTTAGGAGCATCTCTTTCACCTTGTCCAAAGCCACCTAGTGTTCCAAACTCAAAAGTATTAAAGCCGTTTAACAATAAAATTTTATCACCATTTTGAAGTTGTGTAGCACTATTGCTACCATCAAAATTGTACATTTCAGTAAGTGTTATGCTTGTGCCTACTCCGCCTACTTTCCATATTTTATTTTTATATGTTGCATTAGATGAACCAAAGAAAATAATCAAGTCGTCGTTTTCAACTTCAACAGGAACAATTTGTTCCCAATACTTTCTATTTTCACCATATGTTGGCTTTAGTGGTTCTGCATGTGCTTCCTGACATTCCCAAAATGTAACAACAAAGTTAGGTGTTACACCTTCACTTACTCTTACACGATCACCTCTTTCATATCCTTTAACATTAGACCAATCATCTGTAATACCACTTGTTATAACACTGTATGCAGTTTGACCTACAATAGTAGTGGCTGGATCATCAGATGATTCTAAGTAATGATCAACATTAGCTATATGGCGTGTTCCAAATCTGTGCTTTTCAATATTCTTTTTGTACTCAATAATTGGTCTTACGCCTCTGTATCTATCAAGTGTATAGATATCATCAGTGATGCCTTGATATATTAAACTGTTTGCAATGGTTTGTTCATGTACCCATAAATTACTTCTGCTCCATGCACTTGAATCTATGCTGTGTCTTTGTTCACAAGTATAATCTCTTGTGGTCATTCTGTGTTCTCTTAAATCAAAAGGTCTAGCATCAAAACTGGCTGTATCAGCATCAAATCCACTAGGCTCTTGATTGTTGTAAACTGTAACATTTACCCATGTACGTTTTCCATGTTTACCTTCATATTGTCCTTGATCAAAATGTTGTGTTAATCTAATACCTCCAGGTTCACCTACACCATCAACAATATAAATTGCATCATTTTTATATTCGTTTGTCAAACTATGTGTATAATAAGAATGTATTTCAATTTCACTGTTTAGTGCTGGAGCATTTACAAATGTAACAGTACCTGTTGCTTTATTGACAGTATAATCAGTTGTAAGTGCTTGTAATTCATTGTTTAGAAACACTCTGATACTTGCCGCTCCTGTCACACTAGCGTAGAAAACTTTATTGCCGACTACTGTTTGTGCTCGTCTATTCAATGTGTTAGGAATGAATCTAATACGCATGCCATTTTCAAAAGTTAATTGTCTACCATTGACCATTGTTGGAGTTGTATATGTAGTTTCTCCAATAATTGTATCTATGTCTAGTAAATCTGGTTCTAGGTATGCTAATTCATTTGGTGGTAAAACATCAAGCACCCAGTAATATCTATGATGATTAATAAACATATCATGATTAATAGGCAAGTCAAGTGTGTAACCTGGCTCATTTAAAATTTTGTTATGATTGTTAGTATCAACTTCATTGTACTTCAAACTTCTAATTAAATCGTCATACGCAAGAGCTTGGTCAATAGTTCCATCTTCATTTTTATTAATCAATGCAGGAGCAAATTGATAAGCATCATTGCTTCTGTCATCTATTAAGTAATTGTCAGTTACTTTTGGTTTAAAGGTACCATTGCCAATATTGTCACCTACAAAATGTTTGATAGGTTCCAAACTACCTGTTGACATTAATTGTTCAAATGTGCTATCAAAAAATTGCTTGTTTACTGTGGTTTGTAAAATATCAGGTAAAAGATCAGTAACATTTCTGCTACCGGTCTTTCTTAGGCTTCCACCTGGTACAGTATTGTTGCTTACTTTAACTGGAGATGGTTTACGTTCATCACTCATGAGTAGCCTCCGCCACCGCCGCCACCGCCGGATCCACCTCCGCCGCCGGATCCACCACTGCTAGTAACTGTACCTGTTGATGAAGATAAGTTACCTCCTGTGTTTTCTCCTATTGTGGTTAAATTTCCTATTGTTGTTCCTGTGACACTAATGTTATTCGACTTTACTATTGGTAAGAATAATTCATCACTATCACTTCCTATTTGAAATAATGATGTGCTATTTGTTGGATCAGCAACACTACTAATCGTAATTTGACTTATTTCACCAATCATATTGTTGTGTATAAAAGCCGCCATTTCTGTAAAGTAAAAGTCTTCACCAAAGTCCCAATTATCAATATTAAAATATACATCAATCAAGTTTATTACTCTTTGTTTAATTTCTGTATCACTCAGCGTAGTATTTGATGTTTTTGTTACATTGAATTTTGCTTGTAGTTCTCCGCTTGCTAAATCTCCAAATAGTATTTTGTATTTCACAGGTCTGTATATCACCTGATCACTTATAGATTTTTTACTTTCTAAACTAGTAAACATATCAGTCAACTCACTAATAGTAGGAGCGTTAGGTCTTGTCTCAGGTCTATTATCATACAATGCCCAATTTCTAAAACTAGAATTATAGCTGGCAAGCAATACATATGTATCAATAATATTTGTTGTACTTGGATCAATAACTTGATTTATATCAGCAACTCTATTGTATTGAGTATGTAAACTACCAATTCCAGATACTACTGTAGTACCGTCTGTTTCGTCTTGTACTGTATAATCAAANCCATCTACTGTCTTAGTTCCAAGTTTTATTGTAGAAGAACCTACAATATTAGCAAAAGATTCTGGATTGTTTGGATAACCATCATTATCCGGATCAGCTAAAGTCACTCTTAAATTATGTGGATCTGTATATCCGTCTGCATATGTAAAATAACCATAAGCATTAAACTGATAATCTACACCCAACGGGTTTGGATCTGTTTCACTTTTTGGATTTATGCTTAGTATTTTTACATTGTCTCTCAGAGGTTTTAAAGTTTCACTACTAAAAGATTCTGCAAAATTTAAATTTGTAAACTTCAATTGATTTGGGCTTCCTACAACAAACTGTGTTTTCCTTGTAAGCATTTCCCATTGATTAGCACCGTGATTTAATCTAATAATCCAGCTATTGTCAATGCCCGTACTACTACCATCGCCTGCATGTTCCAAACTCCAGTTGTCTACACTGTTAAGAGTTTCACTGTTCAGTGGCAGATTAGCACTATCAATTATAATCCATTTTTGACTGCTACTATTATATCTTAGTGCCACTGTGTTTTTATTATCAATTTTGTTAATAAGATTTGTTCTTGTAGTTTCGTCTAAGTCTGTGCTTAATCTTGGAACAAGTCTTCTTACTCTTGCTCCACTACCAACTACACCATTTACAACAACTGCACCTTTTCCTGTATTATCAATACCAGTTGGTGTACCAGCACTGTCATCATCTCCTAGCCCATCTTTATACAATCTATCAACTTTTACCCATTGTGTTTTTGCATCAACAATAGTGCCTCTGACAGTAGCACCTGATCCGCCTCCGCCAGTAATTGATATATTAGTAGTTTGATCATATCCATAACCACTGTTTGTAATTGCTACAGTTGTGACTTGACCATTTGAAATTGTACATGTTGCTGTTGCATTTTGACCTTTTCCTGTGATTGTAACTGTTGGTGTACTGGTATATCCACTTCCACCTTTTGTTACTGTAGCTTGGCTTATATATCCAAACTTATATGGAGCATCAATAAATTCAACAAGTCCGTTAAGGTCTGCTTTGTTTAAGCTACTGGTAGTTGTTAAACCCATTCTTTGCACAATACTGTTTTGTGAAATAAAACCACTACAACTATTACTACCTTTTGTAATTTGATTCCATCTATACACATTGCTTTCAGAACCATCATTGTTTATAAATGTAATACCACTTGTGGTATCAGTATAGTCAAATTTTGCATCATGTGTTGTTGTGCTATAGCCTTGTCTATTATAATAAAAATTAAAAACTTCAGGATCACTCAACATAGGTTTAATATACTTGTCATATATTTGCGTTCCTGTCAAAGCACTTGGCAAACTAATTACATTTCTTTTTACTGCACCGTTTTCATATAGATATATGTCATCTGCATACTGTTTTGCATCACTATAGGTTGCAGTTGGATCATACAAGTCTCTAAATCTACTATGACCACTGTGTACTCTGTTTACACTTTTAATTTTCCTAATATTTTCACTAGCAGTTAAGGGTGTAATTGCATAATCATCTGCTGTAACCATTCTATCCTGTGTTGTAAAAAATCTTGGAGCATTAGCTTTAATACTTGCAACACTTTCTCTTTCACTTGCATTATTGACTACAGATTTTAAACTTGCTACAAAACTTGCTTTTTGCACATTACCACTTGCACTAAGATAGTCAATACTAAAACTGACTTTTCTAAAAGAATCTGGTGTTAATGTATATGTTCTGTTNAGTCCTGTTCTATAATAAACTCTGATTATGCCACGCGGAACATTACCAAAATTTCCGTCTGAAAATAAAATGCTAATCTGATCATTTTCTCTGCTAGTAATACTGTAGATATCTCTTATAGCATTTTGTTTTGCATTGAATAATGTATTTGCTCCAAACAATCTATCAACTCTTGTCCAATTCTTTTGTACTTGTCCTAGTTCATCTATTGTTTGCACCCAAACTTCACCATTGGCTACGTTGTCTGCATTAATATCAAGAGCAAGGTTTGGTAAACCATTATCAATTTCAAAATCTTGAAAGTTAAGTGTGCCTTGCTTGAATCCTATAAAAAATCCTGTATTGGGTGATCCAAATCCACTGTTATCGTTTTTGTAAAGCAAATCAACAACTCCGTAAGGATTAGGAGTTTTTTCTGTAATTAAATTTGTAGCACTGTCTACACTTACACTGTGAAAACTAAATGTTGCATTTGCATTATTAATTTTATTTGAAAATTCTCTTTGAATTGTATTATTGGTGCTGTTTGTTCTATATACTTCATTAATAACACCATTAACGGTCGTACTGCTGAAAGGTGCACCAAACTGACTACTTGCTTGAAATATTGAATTCATGATTGTCAAAAAGTTTTGATAACTTGAAGGATTTGTTACATCTTCAAACTGTGTTACAATATTTGCTAAACTATTTCCGTTAGCATCAAATACATTCTCATCAGTTTGTACGCTTTCAATCTTTAGATATCCTTTAGATACAACGTTTCTAGTGGGCGTATATCCTAAAAATTCAGCAATACGCAAGGCGCTTTCTCTTCGTTCTGCTGTACTTAGATAATTTTCTCTCTGACCAAGATCGGCTCTAAATGCTAGGTTATGTCCTAAAAATGCAATTAATTCTATTAGTGCAATAAATTCACTTGAATTAATGTAATCATTAAAATTTTCTGGATAGTTTGTACTGATATAATCAACCATAGCAGAGCGTATGGTTTCAAAATCATAGGCTTTTAAATTTGCTTGTGCAAAACTTTCATATGCTACGGTAAAATCTTCCGCGGCAAATAAACTAGCCTGTCGAGCGCCTTGTGCCATTATTCCTCACCTGTAAAGTTCAAAAACAGTTCTTCTGCTGTTCCTGTATCTATATATTCTAACCTAACTTTAACTTCTAAACTGTGTTCTGTTGGCTTGCTTAGTAGTGTTTCTAGCACATTCCATCTAGGATCATTATTAACAATTCTAGACACATCATCTAATGCATCTCTTTCAGTTGCGCCATCTAAAGGTTCAAATACTAAATCTGGCAATATACTTCCAAAAGTAGGATTTGCAACTCTTTCGCCACGTCTTGTGTAAAAATGATTAAGTAAATCACGTTTAGCAAGGTCAACGTCTGTTAACGTCTTGCTTCCGCTGATACTATCTATTGTGCTATATCCGATGTAGGTTACCATACTATTATTTATGGTAAAATTAAATACTCAGTTTATATTTTAATTGTTGTTTTTATAATATCTCCAGCATTCATGCTCTTTTTAATTGTTAGTGTTGTGCCTTCAACTAAAAAGTCATAAAAGGTTTGTTGTATATTTTCATTAATCAAAACTTCTAATTTTTGACTTGGACTCATACTTGGTGCTTTCTCTAGTGTAAACACAGTATTTGTACCATCAAAAACAAAATTTTGTATTATCAGAGTGCTTTCGTACTCTTTTACCAGTTGTCTTTTTCTACCTTCAGGTGTAAATGGTAAAAATTTAAGTGTTTCGGCATAATAGGCATATCTAGCTCTACTAATCTGATCATTACTCATTGTGCCTCGCTGATTGTAATCTCGCATTTTGAAAATACCATTACTCCTATACCAACTACGAGGTTTAGGTTTTCCATAATCAGCTAAACGCAACAAACTGGATAATTGTACACAAATTTGAGGATTAATAGAACTGTTACTGATCATATCTGCACTGGTGTCATGATCTGAGTCTTGTAATGCAGTTAATAAATTATAGGTTATATTACCACTAACTACTTCAAATAATTTTCCTGTGGCCCAATGATATAAAATAATTGCATCATAAACACACTGAGGCAATGAACCTACTCCGTTTGACATCATTTGTTTTTTTGCTAGGCCTTCTTGTCTGTTGTATTCTTCTTGCCAATTATCAAATGCTTGTTGTTCCGTTAATCCTATATTGTACTCACCTTCTCCGTATGCTGTTCCGTCATAACCACTGTAATTTGCAAAAAAACTCAAAGCAATAATTTTTGCAGTGTCACTCGAGGTTGTAGTTGATACACTTAAACTTGTTAGATAGTTGTCTGTGTCTTTGACTGTAAAGTCGTCCCAAACCCTTTTAAATCTATCTTCTACATGACTGGTCATAGTTGCGGCTTTCTCGGATTAGTAGTGGGTTTCTTTTCAACACTTATGTTATCTGCATTTGGTTGTTGTCTATTTGTAATCTGTGACATATCTATATCTTGAGCTGTAAATTGATCGTCTGCACTTGCTACTTGACATAAATTTTCTTGTTCTTCTGCATGTCCTCCCCAAGGTTCAGCTTCAGGTACTCTTGGATTAATACTTTCTTTTACAGTTCTATTTGTTGGATGACTCTTGGCAACTGTTTTTGTAGCCGCAGTGGCTTGTGGACCGTTTAGATCAATTAATCCATCTGTGCTAATCCTAATATTTCCTACTGCTTTGATGTGTCCGTTCAAATCTGTAGTAAGTTTGATATCTTTTGCACTGTGCAAATTGAATTCACCGCTACTGCTTTCCATACTAATACCATCTGATCCTCTTGCCTTCATATTGATGTTATCAGCATCCATGTTGATGTCTCCACCACAATATAGATTGAAATCTGTTTCTGTATGCATACTAATTTGATCTCCTGAATATATATCCAGCTTTCCATCACTGCCTAGTTGTATCCATGTTTTACCAGTTTGACTTATAATATAAATTATACCAGCGCCATCATGCATCAATACTTGAGCACCTCCGGCACTACCTAATCTAACAAGATTACTTAATCCTCCTTTTCTAGCTTTATCTGGTGTTAAACATGTATCGCTATTGGGTAATGTTCCATCATCCATTACAAAACTATGTCCACCAGGAGTATTGAATCCAAAAACATTAGTTGGAGATTCTCTTCTTGCACTACTGCTACTAAGTCCTCTAACACTATCTAATCCTATACCTTGTCCAGTAATAGCTTCGCCATTGGCTGACCACTTGTCTCCGTGTTCTTGTCCTCTTTCGTTTCTAATTGTATCAGTGCTTGCTCTTGGTCTCTTGTTTTTGTCTTGTGCTTTTTTTACACTAGGATCTTGTGTAGGACCAACAACATCATTTTCACTATCAACAAAAGCTCCAGGATTAGTTGGAAAACTAGCATTTCTAGTTACATCAGGTAAAACTCCTAGCATTATCCCAACCGGACTGTTTGCAGGCATGGCTATTAATACTTGCGAACCCGGTGCTGGCGGGTGACAACTCATACCATAAGTATTGGTTGCATTTGCAAACTGATAGCTACCTCCGTATGGTGAAGCACGTCTTACTCTTGTGTATTCATGTCTACTGGCTTTTGTAGTAGGATCGCCTAAGTATCCATCACCAATTATCTCTACATATATAAATCCTTCATAACGATCATCAACTGTGTCTACAACTTTTGCTAGATAAAGTCCTGTTTGTTTGGATACACCATCTACACTAAGTTCAGATTTGTATTGAGTCGGAACACCTGATGATATGTTATTTGATCCTGTATATTGTACCATTTTTTTATCCTGTCATAATATCTTTTAAAAATTCAGGAGCTAGGTGGCTCCTTGCTGTTGGTCCTCCCCAATAGTCACTGCTATTAGGACCAGTATTTCCAAATTCTTTAGCAATGTCAATATGAAATCCGTCGTTGCCCATATAACCATTTCCTGCTCCAATTCCTGTAGCACCAAAATCTTTTGCTTTCTTAAGGAAATTTTGAATCATTCCTACATGATCCGGATTATCTAATGTTAATAAAGTTCCGTCCGCTGTTCTTAAATTTACATCAGCCGCAGTACCATCCTTGTGTCTTTTTGTACCAACAATTTGAGTAGCCATTCCGCCACTAAAAACTTCAACATTAAGTCCGGTTGCATCAGCGGCTGATTGTAATATATTTTTAAGTTTTGATTTGATGGGAAGATTTCTTCTTGCTCCGTTTGTAAGTTGTAGTTCTGTTACAGATGGATTAGTAACATCACCATCTGTAAGTCCTTCTTCAATCAGCTCAGGTCCAGTAATTCCATCTAATTCATTGCCTTCTTGTTCACCTTCTCCTTGATCTTCAGGTAGTTTTAATGGTTCGCCTTTTTTAACATCTGAGAGATCAATTTCGCCTGTGCTAAGATATTTCCACATCATTCCAACATTTGTGTTAGTATCTCTAAAAGCCTCCAATGTCATAGTAAATTGTCCTTCCTGATAACTAGCGATCACATGATAAACTCTATAAACTCCAACTATTCCATAGTTGGCTTCAGGTATCTGCATCAAGCCAGTATCTGGATTAGGATAGGTAGGAAAATTTAAATTTAAAAAATAACTAACGCCACCTCTTGTGTAGTTGGCTCCGAACTCAGTTGCTTTTCTACTTTTTGGTCTACCTAACCAATAAGGATCTCCTTTAATGCTTATTTGTTGTTGAGCAAGATCACCTAAAGAATTTAAATTTAGTTCCACTGCTCCTAAAAATACTGCACCACTTGTATCTTTCTCGTCTGGTCCATTTGTTGCTTTACTATTGATATTAGTAATATCATGTGTAAGGGGATAAATTTTTTCTTCATCATCTGGATTAATTTTAAGCAGTTCACTTTGTGTTAGATATCTTCCACCTGTTATACTATTAACTCCTGGACGTACACGATTACGTTCTGCTTGCTGTAAAGGTCTTGCTTTTTCTATTAGGATATCTCTAGCCGCTTCATCTTGTCTAATTGATGTTTCTAGTTGTTCTCTTCTATCGTTTAGAGTTTGTACTTTTTTAACAATTAAATCAACACTTCTACTTTCAGGTCCTGTAATATTTCCTGCGTTAATGTTTTCTAACTGTTGATTAACTGATGCTAATTCATCTTTGGACCCTTGAATTTTATTATTCAAGTCTTGAATACTTGCTTTTACTCTGTTGTATTCATTATCAGGTCCGCCTTGTCCCTCAAAGGCTTGTCCAGCGAATCTTCCACCACCTTGATTAAGTGCTTGGATTTGATAGTATGTATTGTTAAGATAAATGTCTAATCCTAATACTTCTGTGTTAAGTCCTGTGTATGTATAATCAAAACGCTTTTTTAATAGTTGTTTATTGATTATATTTTTAAGTCTTTTGGTTTGCGTAGGATTACTTCTAATAAGTTTTTCATAAGCAAGTACGTCATGATGTAGTTCAGGCACTGCAATAGACATTATATTATAGTTAATAGTTTTTGCATAATCTCTTGCGATAGTATCATAAACATCATATGATATCTCAGTATCAAATGCAAACCATTTACTAATGTCTGCAAAAGTTTCAGCCTTAGCTTCTGGATCATCAGCGTTTTCTTTGTGAAATCCTCCTTCATCAGTTGGTAATCTTCTGAACTTGTCAGTTTGCATAAGTCCAATAATCATAAGATCCGATAAACTAGTACCTTGTTTTACATTGAAAACCAATGTTCCTTCGCCAGTAATACTAACACTGGAAAGATCTTTTGTTTCACCGTTGCTATTTGCTCCTGTTCCAAAACCCCACGAAGCCCAATCTTGTGCTCTTTCTCCTAATCCTAGCTTATATACATGAGCATAAGTTCTTGCAGAACTTAAAATAACTTGCTTCTCTTCTTGTTCATTTACAATTTTTTCTAAGTTTTGCAAATACTCACCATATGTACTTGCTGTAATATTGATATCTTCTTTAACGTGTAGTATCAATCTTTTGAATGCATCTAATGTTGTTTCTACTAAATCAGCTCTGTATTGTGTTGCACCCTCAGAATAATTGAAATCAAGTGCAGTCATATTTGTTACATAATGATAAGGCTCTGTAATATCATTTACAGGTTTACCATCGACATCGTATCCTAAAAATCTTAACTCCAAAAGATAACATGCTTTAAGATGATTAGGTATGCCCAAATCTTGTGCCGCTTTGAATATTCTTGTATAAAGAGTTGCACCCTGTGGTTCTGTTAATTGTATACTGAACACATTACCAACAGCTTCTCTGTCTGGTGCTGTCTTGTTGAAACTTAGTTTCATATCATGCGTAACACTAGCAATGTTTATTTCAGACTCTACACCTGATTGTGCAATAATTTTTACTCTATTAGTTGTTTTTACTTTATCATACAAAAAGACATCGTCAGGACGCATCATATACATGGTCCAATTATAAGTTACATTGTCCCACTTATTGAGAACATTGTCTTCGTAAAATTGTACCATTAGGAGTTTCCTGTGGCTTGAAAAGTCTTAGGTGCGACTATTTTGGTTCCTGAAATAAAATCCATAATTGGGTCAACTAGTATGTCTCTATTGTAATGAGCAAATACCCACCACAGTCTTGCACTTCCATATAAATCAAATGCAAGTAAGTCTGGACGCCTGTTGTACTTTGGTTGTACTAGAATTGTTGTAGTCCTTTGATCAAGTGTATCACTTGTCAATGGAGGATTATAGATATCAAGAAATTTTCTATTTGTTTCCGTCTGTGCATAGTTGCTTTTGTTGTCATATTTTCTTGCCATTAAATAAATCCATCCTGATATAACTTTCCAGATATGAAGTCATTTGTTGTAAAGTTATTCTTTTGTCTATCTGGATTTTGTTGTACAGTAAGTTGAATAAACATATTCATAAACACTGGTATTTGTGTATCACCATCGAATAATTTTAAGTCTACATTACTGTCATATGTTGTTGAAAATTGACTTACAACAACAGGTATTCTATTAAATTGCTGTGTGCCAAACGCACTAAACTCTAACACTGGAGGAGGTGTGCCTGCAACTGGATTACTTTGTTCTTTACCAAAAAACATCTTAGATATACTTCTTAAAAAATGCAACACTGCATATGTATATCTTGCTTCTTCATCCGTTACACTGGCAAACTGAGCTGTCAACTGTATGTCTGGACTGGGTGTGTTTCGATAAGCATTAAAAGTATAATTTGTGTGTGTCAGGTCATACGGTGTATATCCTACACTTTGTGAATATGTAATATCTGGTTGTATTGGAAACATAATGCCACGTTCTGTGTTAAGTGGAGATGCAGGTCCTTGCAAATATATTGAAGGTGCATTCCTTTTTAAGAGCAATTTAACACGATTTTTAGCTAACACTGTCATTAAGTTTATCCCTTATAAATTCGTATGTTTTGGGCTCAATAGTGCCAAAAAATTCTCTGAAAATCATCATCTTTTGATTGTCATTNANGCTNNCATTTTTCATTGCTGTTCTAAAATCAGTAGCACTCATACCACCTTCTTGTATTCCAACTTCGAGAATATATGCTCCTTGGTCACTAGGCACCATTTCAGCACCCGGTACATAATCTCTGAGGAAACCACCACGTTTGAGTCTGCCAGCATCTTTGGCACTAAAAACTAGTATAACCGCAGTATCGTCTGGATTTTTGCCTGTNAGTTTTACATCAGGTCTATATGGCTGTGTTTGCACTACGTTGTTCAATGGTATGTTAAACATTTCGTTCATTATCATACGCTTTTCATCAAACGTAAATGGATCACGTTCTGGTGTTGCAGTTTTGCTAACTGTAGTTGCAATAAATACGTTAGCGGAGCCAAACTGCTCTACTAGATCCATATACACTTTATGATGACCTTTATGCATAGGCTGAAAACGACCACCATAAAATACAGCAACATCTTTTGCTATATCTTCTGTCAACTGCGATATTCTCATGGGTATCTCCTATAGTTGTATTTATAGGATAATTATGTATGTAGTTATTGACATTGTTAGAAATACTGTGTATACTACTTTTAGAACAAGGAATTATGATGAGGAAACAAAATTACTTAAACAACAAAGATATGCTTAAAGAAATACATCGAAGTAAGTTAAGCTATTGCTATGTACTAGATGAAGAATACGAAAGATTTGATACGATAGTTGAATCAATGGATGATATTCAAAATCCTGAAGTTATTCAGACAGCAAAAGAAAACAGAGCTAGACAGTTAAGTACTCAAGCATATGAAAAAGCCTATATTGAATGGTATGACAGCGACAGTAGAAAACAAAGCCAGAAACCAAAACAAATAAATTTTAAAGTAGATCCGGAAACTATCGATGAAGAAAGTTTAGTATTTAGGTTGATGACATTTGAACATGTGCCATTGGAGCCTGGTAGAAAGAATAAACCTAAAACTGTAGCAGATCATCATAGTAAATGTAATTTTCCGCCTTTCAAACACTTTGCATATATGAATGGTCAACTCAAAGAATGTCTGCGTAGTCATTGGGAAGGTGGATTAGATAACGGAAAATTTAATACACAACATGGTGCAATAACTCCAAATCTTGCAAAGATGTTTATAAAATTATGCGAAAGATACAGTATGCGTAGCAACTGGAGAGGATACACNTATGTNGANGAAATGCGTAGTCATGCGTTGCTACAATTAAGTCAAATTGGATTGCAGTTTAATGAACTTAAAAGTGAGAATCCATTTGCATACTACACAGCCGCCGTAACCAATAGTTTTACAAGAGTGCTGAACTTAGAGAAACGTAACCAAAACATCAGAGATGACCTATTACAAGAAGCTGGACAGATGCCAAGTTGGACTAGACAAATAGAACATGAAATGGCTGAAAGAGCTAAATGGGACGAAAAAGCTGATAAAGAACGCAAAGAACATGGGTACAACGTTTAGGTATTGACAAGGTACAGTTATGAAACTATACTGTATAAAAGTTTAAACTGAATTGGATAACCATGACATTCTTTAATCGTGTTGCCTGCTTTACGGATATACACTTTGGAAACAAAAACAACAGCAAACAACACAATCGTGATTGTGCAGAGTTTGTGGATTGGTTTGTAGAGCAAGCAAAAGCCAACAACTGTGAAACTTGTATATTCTTAGGAGATTGGCATCATCACAGAGCCAGTGTTAATGTAAGTACACTCAACTATAGCGTAGAAAATGTAGCAAAGCTCAGTCGTGCATTTGAACAAGTGTATATGATTACTGGCAATCACGATTTATACTACAGAGAAAAACGTGACTATAATAGTCTGCCATATGCAGAACTGTTTGATAATGTGCATCTTGTGAATGAACAAACACTGCTAAAAGATGATGTAGCACTTGTACCTTGGTTAGTCGGTGATGAATGGACACAAGTAAGTAAAACCAAATGTCGTTACATGTTTGGACACTTTGAACTTCCTTATTTTAAAATGAATGCTATGGTAGAGATGCCAGATCACGGTGGGCTAAATGCTGAACACTTGCAAGGTCCTGAGTATGTGTTTACTGGGCACTTTCATAAACGTCAAAACAAAGGAAATGTACATTATTTGGGTAGCCCTTTCCCACACAATTATGCTGATGCTTGGGATGATGAGCGTGGTATGATGATACTAGAATGGGGAGGTAAGCCTGAGTATGTGGACTTTGCAGGACCAAGATACAGAACTGTTCCATTGAGTAGATTAATAGACGAACCAGATGTCATACTCAATGATAAAACTTACTGTAGAGCTACACTGGATATTGCAATCAGTTATGAAGAAGCCAGCTTTATAAAAGAAACATTCAGTCAACAATATGGTGTTAGAGAGATAACACTTATGCCTACTAAGAAAGAAGAACATGCACAAGACTGGCGAGTAGTGGACGACATGGAAGTTGAAAATGTAGACCAAATAGTGTATAATAGTTTGAATGCTGTGGACAGCGACCTAATAGATAAAAAATTGCTAGTGGAAATATATAACAATCTATGATAACAATAAAAGATTTAACCGTTAAAAACTTCATGAGTGTTGGTAACGTTACACAAGCTGTGCGTTTTACTGACAATGGACTAACACTTGTGCTTGGAAACAATGTAGACTTAGGTGGAGATGGCAGTCGTAACGGCACAGGCAAGACTACTATTATAAATGCACTCAGTTATGCTATATACGGAAATGCATTAACTAATATCCGCAAAGACAATCTGATCAACAAAACCAATGGCAAAGGCATGTTGGTTACACTGGATTTTGTTAAAGATGGCACCAAATACCGCATTGAAAGAGGCAGAAGGCCCAATACGCTTAAATACTATGTCAATGAACAAAACGTTGACGAAGACGAAGCACAAGGTGAAAATAGACAAACTCAAACACAAATAGAAAAACTATTTGGTATGAGCCACGATATGTTCAAACACATTGTTGCTTTGAACACATACACAGAACCTTTCCTCAGCATGAGGGCTAACGACCAGAGAGCGATTATTGAGCAACTGCTAGGTATTACAATGCTTAGTGAAAAAGCAGAGGTTCTCAAAGAACAACAAAGGTTGACTAGAGATGCAATCAAAGAAGAAGAGTATAGAATTAACGCAGTTGAAGAAGCAAATTCCAGAATTGAGAAAAGTATCAGTGATTTGGAACGGAGGCAGAAAATTTGGCGGGATCAACAAGAAGTCTACTGTCCAAGGTCTCCAACAACAAATCAACACACTCGAAAAAATAGATATCCAAACAGAACTTAGCAATCATACATTGTTGAGTGATTACCTAGAGAAGAAAAAACTGAAAGACGAAGCAGAACGTTGGTTATCTAATATTCAGTCTGACAATACTAAACAACAAAAATTAATTGATAAACTAAACAAAGAAATAAACTTGTTGAAGGATCATAAATGCCATGCTTGTGGACAAGAACTGCATGATGAAAAACAAGAAAGTATTTTAAGTAGTAAGCAAGAACAACTCAGTGATGCACAACAACAAGTAAAAACAAATCATGAAAGTGAAAAAGAATGGTATGATGCAATTTCACAACTAGGAGAGCTTGGTCAAATTCCAGCTACACACTACAATACAGAAAGTGAAGCACACAAACATAATATGGAATTGGAAAATCTTAGAAGTCAGGTTAGTACAAAGTCTAGTGAAGTTGACACCTATCAAGAACAGATTGACAGTTTACGTGAAACGGGTATGCAAGAAATTACCTGGGATAGTATCAATCAGTTGAATACAGTAAAAGATCATCAAGACTTTTTGTACAAGCTGTTGACAAACAAAGATAGCTTTATTAGAAAACGTGTAATTGAACAAAATTTAGAATACTTAAATAGTAGACTAGCTTATTATTTGACCAAGCTAGGTTTGCCACATGAAGTGCAATTCCAACCTGACTTAACAGTTGAAATTACAGAACTAGGCAGAGATTTAGATTTTGACAATCTAAGTAGAGGCGAACGTAATAGACTGATACTAGGACTGAGTTGGAGTTTTAGAGATGTTTTTGAAAGTATGAATACGCCGATTAATTTTTTAGCAATAGATGAACTTATTGATAGTGGTATGGACACTAATGGTGTTGATGGTGCGTTGGGTGTTCTCAAAAAGATAGAACGTGAACGTAGCAAAAACATTTTCTTAATCTCACACAGAGATGAACTTGTAGGTCGTGTAAACACAATACTACAAGTTATCAAAGAAGGTGGTTTTACTACATTCAGTACAGATACGGAATTTGTCGATGCCAAGTAATTATTCTAAAGAACACATAAAACAAATGATGGATCCAAGACATGATCAAAGTTCATGGAAGCAGGATACATTTTGGGAACACTATTGTAAAAAAGAACAGGACGTGGTTGGATTTCCCAAAGGTGTAGAATGTGATTGGTGCGGAGAAACTGAAGCAACAGGAAATAATAAACAAACTCCTTTTCAGAAAAAACAGAATAAAACCATAGGTGAAAAAGTATTTGGATATCATCCACAAGAATTACTAACAAGCAAGATATTACCTATTGACGTATTTTATAAACTATTTGGACAAAGCAAATGAATGATGACGAAGAAAGCACAATTATAGATATTTCTAGTTTTAACAACAAAGGTCAAAAAGGAGATGACGACTTTGAAACTTGGCTAGTGAACGAAGCTCCATTTGTTCCTGAAGAATCAACCACAGGTACTTTTGCAGAAGGTTCATCTGGTTACACAGTAACTTCAAGTGGTATGGCAAGCATGGGATATTCTCCTCCAACTTTCACAATTAAAGATAGTCCTCATTTTGCAGTTACAAAAAAGAAAAAACTGCCTTTGGATATTTTACACAAATGGTATCCACAACAAATGAAAGAAATAGATGACGAATAAAATTTTTATGTTTGATGTTGATGGTACGCTTACTGATCCGAGGCGTACAATAGTGCCTGAGTTTAAAGAGTTTATGTTTGATTTTGTTGCAAATCATACATGTATGATTGTAACCGGCAGTGATAGACCTAAGACCATTGAACAAATTGGAGAAGACTTGACCAACAGTTTTGCCAGAGTATATCATTGCAGTGGCAATCATGTATATGTTGGCAACAAAGAAGTGTACAAAAGCGATTGGGAATTGACAGAAGCACAGCATAGTTTTTTAAGAGCAATACTACAAACGTTTAACTATCCTGAAATGACAGGAAATCACATAGAACAACGTACAGGAACTGCAAACTTTAGTATAGTTGGTAGAAATGCTGACTGGAAACAACGTGAAGATTATGCTTTATGGGAACAAATAAATCGAGGAAGAGAAACTGTAGCCATGTACTACAATGAAGAATTTTCAGATAGTGTGGCACAGGTTGCTGGTCAAACCAGCATAGACATTTTTAAAATAGGCTGTGACAAGAGTCAAGCTGTGAAAGAACAAGAAGGTACAACAATATATTTTGGTGACCATTGTCATCCTGGTGGTAATGATTATAGTAGTGCTATGGCTAGTACTGAATTTCATCACATTACACACGGATATAAAGAAACTTGGAAAATACTAAAAAAACAATATAAAACCGGTTGACAAACACTAAAAAAGATATATATAATTGTTGCAATGAATAACAATGCAATGGACTTATCAAGGCAAAATAGTTGAACAAATACCAGAGGAATATGTAGGATTCGTATACCTTATTACAAATCTGACAGACAACCGAAAGTACATAGGCAAAAAACTAGCACAGTTTAAAGTAACTAAAAAACCTTTAAAAGGCAAAAAGAACAAAAGACGATCAACAAAAGAAAGTGACTGGAAAGACTATTGGGGATCCAGTGACACGTTGAACGAAGATGTTCAAAACTTAGGCCCAAATAACTTTACAAGAGAAATACTTTACTTCTGCAGAGGCAGAGGAGAAATGAGCTATTTAGAAGCTCGTGAACAGTTTGACCGTAAAGTTCTAGAAACTGATGAATATTACAACGGCATCATTAATGTAAGAGTTGGCAGTTCTAAGGCACTTAGAGAATCACTAAAAACACAATTAAAATAGCTTCTCTGTAGACAGCATTGAGATTGTATGTTAAACATACCGTCGGATCTTGCTTGAAGCAAACAAACCAAACGAGTGGGCTCTACTGCGCCATTGTAACCCACGGATAGCTCAAAGGTCGTCGTTATGGCTGAGAGTGTTTCTGCGTTTAAGCAGTGCGTAAAGGGGTATAGCAAAACCGCCTCTGCCGAAAGGTTGCACTATAACGATGCCAACTGGAGACGGGGTAATGACCGTTTCGTTTTTTTTTGCACTTGGCCGTAAACAGGCTAAGTGCGACTGAAAACAAGGTAATAACGAAATATATCAAATAAAAAAATATCAAACGAAATGAAATGAGTTTGACGATGAGCTTTAGCTCTTCGAAATTAAAATGTTCTAGTGTTTCGACCTTTTGCTTTAGCCATTGATTCTTTTAAGGCTTTGTTCTTTCTATCAAGTGCTTCGTTGATTTCCATTATATAAGGTATAGGATATTGTTCTAGTTCATTATAACTAAACGCTCCTTCTGAGTAAAGCACTAGATCCATCAAAGGCTGTCTCATAAGTTTACATTTGTTTTCATAATCAGTGATAAGTTTGTTTACTTCGTCCGAGGACTTGGTGAATCGGATTTGTTTGTGAAAAAAAAACTAGGGTTAAATTCTATTTCTGTTTCAAACTCTTTGGCACAATCTTCCGCTTCGCATTGAAATTTAAACTTTTTGGGAATGCCGTTTACATTCATAAGCAGTTGTTGTTTGCTGAGTGTTTCGATTACTTTACGATTACTATTACTAAGCCAATCAACAATATGTTGTGTATCTTCAACTACTGTTCCATCTGGCATTGTGACCTTTACAATAGCATCTGCAATAAGCACAAAATTTGCGGCGGCAATTTGTTGGAGATTTTCACTATACTTGTCTTTAAGATTGTCGTCGATAACATCTTTAATTTCTTTTATAGACATCATCATTCTTGCAGTTTCAGATGTTTTAATATTATTGGCGTTGACAGCTCTAAGTGTGTTAGGTCTCATTTCAATTACCAAATCATCAATTTGCACTTCAGTTTGTTCGTAAATAGGTTTTATCTGTCCAAGCACAACTTGTAAGTCTATATTATGTAGTGTTTTCTTTTCACAATGTGGACATGCTACTTCAACAGGATATTCTTTGTTGTAGCTACATGCTCGGCTGGCAAGCATGATAACATCAACATCAGGCAAACTCATGTCTTGGCTATCACCTATATCCGGACAAATACTTTGCACAAATTCAAAAATTGCTTGTCCGTTGTACAATGCATCAGGTATATTAAGCATCAATTCATCTTTGACATTCATTGATCGTACACCAATTTCACCATCATCTGTGAGATTAGGAGGATTTTTCATCCATTTTCCGCCAGTGGGTAACTTTACATAAATGTCTTTTGTTCTATAATAACTCTGAAGGGGATTTTCCATAAATTTCGCCTATAAATACAATATATGTGTAAAGTTATTTATCATAGTTAAGTGAGCAGTTAATGGCGATTATTCAAATTCCTATAGGTGGCAGACCAGTAACAGTTGATGTTCCTGACTTTGCTATGGAATCTACCCAACAAGATGTAAAAAATGCTATACAAGATCTTGTGACTACTATGGGTGGTGTAGTTAGCAAAATTGATGATACTTCTAGTGGTGATATGGCAATTAAAGGTGCCGTTGATGACCTTACCAGTTATCAAAGATCCTGGAACGAAACAAAAAGCAGAGTAAGAGACAGTAAACTTGCACAAAATGTAGGACGAAGCAGTGCATTGGGTATGACTCAAGCACTAGCAAAACCAGGAATGACTACCAATCTAATGAAGTCATTGGGCTTAGGCGCAATGGCTACTTCACTAGGAATGGTCACTGGTTTAGGAAAAGAATTGGCGGCAACTTTTAGTTTTGCAGGAAGTGTAGGTCTTAATTTTGGACAAGACACTTTGAAAACAGCAGAAAATTTAAGTGACGTTGGTTTGCAATTAGATCAATTTGGTAATATCATTGCTCAGAACCTTCCTGTGTTTAGAGAACTAGGAGCAAATGTAGATGATGGATCTAATGTATTTGTTGATGTTCTCAAAGATTTTAGAGGTGCAACTAAAGATTTTGGTTACTTTGGTATGGCAAGTGACGAGATGGGACAATTCTTAGCTGAAGAACTTGAAGTAAGAAGAAAAAGCATGGATGCTGAACAGCTACGGTTGTATGTACAAGAAGATCTTACACAAGCTATGAAAGATAATTTTATAGAACAAGAAAAAATGGCAAGAATTACAGGGCAGAATGTAAGAGAACGTGTAAGAGCTCAGATGGCGGCAAAAAGTGATGTAATTATGCAAGCATCTATGGCTGGAATGACAGATGAACAGCGTAAACAAGTTGATGCTGTAATGGGCAACTTTACTAAAGAATTAGGACCGATTGGACAAGAACTACAAAAAGCAGTGATACAAGAACTAGCAATGCCAGGTGGAGGTTTTATAAACACAAGACTAGGTGAGATAATTGCAAAGGATCAATCTGGAAAGTTAGCTGATATATTTGAAATGTCTGTAGCCGCTATTCAAGGTGGAGGTTCAAATGTAGAAGCTAGTAGTAACAACATAGCTCAAGCAATACAAGATTTTAGAGGCAGTGGTCAAAATAACTTTTTTGCTCAGTTGGCAATTACAGGCGACCAAACAATGAAAGATTTGTTGACCATGAGCACTAACATTGTAGAAGTTGAAAAAGAAATACATGAAAAACGTGCTGAATTAATGACAGCAGAAAATCAAGCAAGAATGGAACATGTGTATGCAATGAGAGCCATGACAGCAGAGCTTGATGTACAACAAGCAAAAGAAGCCAACGTTGCTATGAGAACAATACTGGGTATTGCTGGAGGAGAAGACAATTTAGTAAAAGGTTTAAGAGACTTTACAGAAAGTGCATCAAAAATATTAAGTGATCCTTTGACAAAGGGCTTTTTCTCAGGCTTTGGTGAATTAGTGGGTAGTGTTACAGTACAACCATTTATGAAGATGATGTCTGGTAACGCAGACGAATTTGAAAAACTATTCATATTAGGTATGTTTGGTCAAGCTAGTGGGGTACTGCCGGATCAAGTTGCAAATGCACTTATGTTTGGACAAAGAGCTGAGGCACTAGTNCAAGGATCAAATAAATTTTTCGAAACTGCTTTTAAAGATTACATGGAAGAGGTAGAAGTGCCTATNGATCCACGCGATCCCGATGGACCTAAGAAAACAGTTAAGAAGTTTAACTATGATAAATTTATTGCAGACAAAGGCAATATGTTCATTAACGGCTCAGCCCAATATTTTACCAGCATGACAGATGCATTTGTTAATGCGTTACAACAAGCGGGTAATATAATAAAGACCTCATAATTGGATAAGCGGTTGACAAATCCTATAAATATACTATAATAAAACAGGAATCGAGTACTCTATGAGTTGGAAAAAACATTTTACAGCATACGGCAGTCAAGGCACTGACACAATGAAGCCTAGTAGTGCTAGCCGTTTTCAAAGCTGGCTACCTGAAGTCTACAGCGGTCAACCCAATCGTGTTGAAAGATATACGCAGTATGACCAAATGGACATGGACAGCGAAATAAATGCGGCATTAGATATTATCAGTGAATTTAGCACACAAGTTGACGACAGTGGTGTTCCTTTTAAAATAGATTACAAAGAACAAGCTACTGAAAGTGAAGTCAAAATATTGGAACAATCACTACAACAATGGTGTGCGTTGCAAGATTGGGACAAACGTATTTTCCGTATGTTTAGAAATACAATCAAGTATGGAGATCAGTTTTTTATTAGAGATCCAGAAACATGGGAATTGTATTATGTAAATCCAGTTGATGTGACTAAAGCAGTGGTCAATGAAGCAAAAGGCAAAAAGCCTGAGCAGTATATTGTAAAAAACATTGATATGAACATGCAAGAAAAAACTGTGAGTAAACCTGTGCAACATGCACAAACATATGGCACAGTAAACAGTATGATGCGTGGACAAACACTAGATAGAGGTGCATATGGCATGCAACCTGGAAGCTATGATGGTACATTAGGTAACATTCAAGAGTATACAGTTGATGCTAGTCATATTGTTCATATGGGAATGACAGAAGGCATGGATAGTAATTGGCCTTTTGGTAACAGCATTTTAGATCCTATTTTCAAAACATACAAGCAAAAGGAACTGCTTGAAGACAGTATTATAATCTACAGAGTACAAAGAGCACCTGAAAGACGTGTGTTTTATGTAGATGTAGGAAATATGCCACCAAACAAAGCAATGGGTTTTGTTGAACGTGTTAAAAATGAAATACACCAAAAACGTATTCCAAACAAAACAGGTGGTGGAACAACAATTATGGATGCGGCTTATAATCCGTTATCAATAATGGAAGATTACTTTTTTGCACAAACTGCCGAAGGTAGAGGTAGTAAAGTTGAAGTACTACCAGGTGGAGAGAATCTGGGACAAATAGACGACTTGCGTTACTTTACAAATAAAATGCTAAGAGCATTGCGTGTTCCTAGCAGTTACTTGCCAACAGGGCCTGATGATGGAACAGCAAGCTATGTAGATGGTAGAGTTGGTACTGCATTCATACAAGAATATAGATTTAATCAATATTGTATGAGATTACAAAGTTCTATTGCTCCTACTATGGACAAAGAATTTAAACTGTTTATGAAAAACAAAGGCATTAATATTGATGCTGGATTGTTTGATTTAAAGTTTGTAGAACCACAGAGCTTTAGTCAATACAAAGAAATTGAAGTTAATGCCGCAAGAGCCAATGTATTTGGTGGACTTGAAGCTGTACCATACATGAGTAGACGTTTCTTAATGGAGAAATACCTAGGACTTACTGAAGAAGAAATACTTAAGAACGAGCGTATGTGGGAAGAAGAAAACATTAGTGGCTCAACACCAGAAGCAGATAGTGTTCCTGGATTAGGAAATGTTGGGGTAAGAGGATTTGATATTCCAGATGGTTCAGATATAGATATTCCAGCAGATGCGGCGACTGATGCTACTGAAGAAGGTGCAAGTCCGATAAGTGGCGCCGAAGCGGCACCTACAGGAGATGATGATGCGTAGTAATGACATTTTAAATGAATATTATGATGCAGAAGAAAACAAGTTTGCAAACAGAGAAATTGACGATGTGCGTAAGCAAAGACTTACTTTAAAGCACATTAATCGTTTGAGAAAGCAGAGAGAAGTACATAATATTGAACATGCTACTCGAGTCGAAAAGATCAAAAAAATCTATGCAAAACCTGCCGCACAGTAATTTTTTAGCATAAAATTTACTTATCTTAGAAAGATAATCATAAAATACCCATTTTTTAGGGTATTTTCCAAGCAAAACGTCTTGGTATAGTAAATATAGATGTAAACCATCTTGGTAAGCCTGTAATTTTTTAAGGAGAATGATATGAGCGAACACAAGGAATCTTTAGTAAAGGTCCTCGAGTATATCGTTAATGATGAACAAGATAAGGCGGCTGACCTACTTCACAACGTGTTTGTAGAAAAAGCTAAAAATCATTGGGCATCTCTACACAGAGAATGATGAGATTGTAGAAGACGAGATTGCTGAAGAAGACCTAGACGAAACTATCGATCTTGACGAAGCTGACGATGATTCTNAGGACGAAGCAGANGTAGAAGAAGCAATTGATGCCTCTGATGCTGAAGAAGATTTCNTNGATGACATTGAATCAGCCGAAGAAGAGATTGACCAAGAAGAAATCATGGACGATGAGGACATGGAAGANNNNGANGCNGAAATGGATNTAGCNATGGACATGGANCCAGAAGNNGACGCAGAAGGTANGGATGANGCACCTGANGNNGAAGAAGCNATGGANNANGTNGAANAAGCNATTGNTGAGCTNAGAGCCGCNTTTGCNGAAATGCAAGGTGAAGAGCCTGCTGAAGAGCCAGGNNATGAAGAGCCAGAAATGGANGAATCAGCANANGCAGAANCAGTTGAAGAAACTGANGAAGTNGAAGCNGTNGAAGAAGGCGCTNNAATGANNGCNGTNANTGTATCACACAGTGATNACAGCTGACAAAGNCTCACCAGTNGCATCACAAGCNNNNGCNCCNAACGANGCTAAGGCACANTCNGCNCCAGGNGGTGANGAGAAGGGNAGACCTGCTCCTAAAGCCGANTCAANGACATGGGTGTTGATGGTCCACAAGAAGCTGGTTCACCGAGCCCTGCCCCAAAGGCAAAGGACGAAGATGTCAAGTCTGAAAGTCCAATGAAAGGCGTAAAGTAATATGA